>Ga0164293_10006333_pt1 | contig 10071 bp, 5 predicted proteins | sample GEODES118metaG_FD_111487 | JGI IMG/M metagenome (GOLD analysis project Ga0164293, IMG submission 111487) | Eutrophic lake water microbial communities from Lake Mendota, Wisconsin, USA - GEODES118 metaG | ecosystem: Environmental > Aquatic > Freshwater > Lake | place: USA: Lake Mendota, Wisconsin...
ACCGGTAGGACCGGTTTCACCGGTAGGACCTGTTTCACCGGTAGGACCTGTTTCACCTGTGGGACCTGTTTCACCGGTAGGACCTGTTTCACCTGTAGAACCTGTTTCACCCGTAGGACCTTCATCACCAGGAGCACCTACACCGCCGGTAGGACCTGTTTCACCTGTAGGACCTGTTTCACCTGTAGGACCTGTTTCTCCTGTAGGACCGGTTTCACCAGTAGGACCTTCATCACCAGGAGCTCCTACACCCCCTGTAGGACCGGTTTCACCGGTAGGGCCTTCATCACCAGGAGCTCCTGCACCCCCTGTAGCACCAGTTGGACCACGATCACCAGGGGAGCCAATTCCACCAGTAGGGCCTGTTGCACCTGTTTCACCGGTTGGTCCATCAATACCATCCAAATTCACATTGTATACAACGGAGGTACCAAAGGTTCCTTGTATATTTTTTAATTGATCTATAATAAGAATTCCTGTGATTGAATCATAAGAGGTTACAGTTCCTTCAAATCGATTGGTTGCATCTGTACTATCCACTATTACAACAGAATTTCCTGCAATATAGGCTAATGCAGAATCCACTGTCAAAGTCAAAGGGGGTGAACTAGGATCCACTATAACAGAAGAAGTAGTTGCTGTATTATACAAATCTCCTGGTAATCCGGTAGGACCGATTGCACCGGTCTCTCCAATAGGACCTGTTGCTCCTGTCGGACCATCAATACCATCCAAATTCACATTATACACTACAGAACTAGCAAACGTACCCTGAATATTTTGAATATTTTCAATTGTAATCACACCGGATCCAGAATCATAATTTGTAACAGTTCCTTCAAACCGATTTGCTACATCCGTACTATCCACGACCACAATAGAATTTCCTGCAATATAAGATAATCCAGAAGCAATTGTAAATACTACAGGAGGACTGGCTGGATCTACAATAATCGAAGATGTTGTAAAGGAATTGTACCGATCCCCTGCTTGGCCGGTGGGACCTATTTCTCCTGTTGGGCCTAGTTCGCCGGTGGGACCTATTTCTCCTGTTGGGCCTATTTCGCCAGTGGGACCGGTTCCTCCCGTTCCTGTTGCAAAGTTACCAAAGGTTCCTGTATAGAGATAAAAACTAACAGCAGGGGGTTTTGTTTGGGAAATTGTATTTGTTGATTTTCCACTATTGGTACTATCCTGTTGAAAGAGAGTTAAAAATCCACCATCTCCATCCAAAATATAAGCTAAATCTACATTCAATACATAATCGGAACCGGACTGGGAAAGAACACCAGATCCTGCTGTGCGAAGAATGACACCTTGGTAATCAGCGGTTCCATTTAATGCAAAGGGAAGTGCATTTTTTAACATGTTGACACTTGTGGTAGTAACACCAGTACCACGAAACGACTGATTTGGATTGGCTGAATAGGGCGACAATAACATATTTTGAACACGGTACAAATAAGGGTAGCTAACGGATTGAGAAATGGAAAACTGATTCACACCTCCCACATAGGTTGCAAATCCACTCAGATCGGTATTTACGAGTCCAAAGGTAGATCGAATTTGAGAATCGGTGAGAACAGTCGTAAAATCTCCAGGATTGGTTACAGGAATGGAATCACTTGGAATCTGAGAGGGAAAGATTCGACTCGGTCCATAGGGTTCCAAATAGGGAGCATTTTGAAATGTGGTGTCCACCACATTGTTAGCTTTTTTAAACAAATAGGTTGTCATTTCAGTGTCTGAAAATCCAACGGACGTCACATCCGTTTGAAATACACTCGATACGAAGCTTCGTTGATCCATCGCCGGGTTCCCTTCTTATTCGTCCGGTTATGTTTTTCTTAGAGAACAGTAGGATGCTATCAACATCGAAAAAAGTCTTATTGGGAAAGGGTACCATTGATTTTGCAGATCCTCAATCAAGTTGGACGCCGAATCTTACCACTCTTCCCTCCACGGCATTAGCCCTTGGATTTGCAGGAACTCTTAACTATTGTGAATTTAGCACCATGAATCTGACTAATTGTAGAACCTATAGTGAGTATGAACCCAGTACAATTCATAGTTCTCTTTCGAAAGCATTTTTAATTAATTCTGCAGGAAGTATTACCTATGCTGAGCCTGTATTAGGGGTTGGATCAACTCAAACAGTTTTCTTCCCTGTTAGTACCTTTGCATCCAGTACCATTGGGGGAGCTAATATTCAAGATACCATGATGAATATTCCCAATCCTGATACAGTCACAACCGCCATTGCAAAACTGGATGGTTGGATAGCGGGAGCTTTTTTACTACAGCCTCCTGTTGTTACTATCACCAGCACTCTTTCTGCAAATATTTATGGAGGAATTCAGTGGTCCTATCCTCGTCGCTACCCGTTTCTCAATCAACAAATTCCCTATGTAACTGGAATTGATTTGATTATAGGCAATGGTTCAAACAATAGTGTTCACATGGTCATTACAAATTCCAATTACTTTCCACATTTAAATTATTCAAACGGAATTTTGAATGATCCCAACCATATACCTGTCAATGAATTTCGTATTTATTCAGCCTCCTTTCCTGTCTCTGCAAATCTTCTCTATACATCGACACAAATGAGTACAAATGGATTTTATATTAGCAGTGCCACTGGAAATTTAGCTATTCCTAGCACAGGAAATGTACTTGCAATCACCAGTACAAATGGTGTCAGCACATTAACCTCCCTAAGTCTCTTTCTTCCTAATTTAACGGATACATATCCCAATGGAACACCGATTCCAATTCAAATTACATTGCAAAATGCATCCTTAGGAGATTACAATCCTCTCTTAAGTTCCATTGTAGAATTATCTCAAGGGCCTCCTAGTGCTCCTATTGGAATTACACCGACGGGAACTGCTACAACTGTTTCTGCCAACTTTACGATTACACGACCCGTGTACAGTGATAGTGTAAATTTGGATACATCTGCTGCCAACTTTAGTACCTATCGCACTCGGTATACAATTGCTCAATTATCCAAATCCCACACTTCCGGTGTAGGATTTCGATATGGAGTTGCCGATGTGAACACCCTTACCCAAACTCCTTATACAAGCTATGTGGGAAATACCTATATTCAAAACAATGCTTATTCTACAACTCCTCAAACTATTACGCTTACGACAGGTCTTCCAGCGGTGGTATGGAGTACCTTTACCCAAATGACGAATGTATTTGCTCAAGAAGGACCCCAGTCCTCTACGGTGTTGATATCTACCATTTTTCATACGGATACGGCCTCTTTGATTTCTGCATTAAGTTTGAGTAATACGGCGACCACTCTTACACGATATGCGCCCTCTAACACTGGAGTAAAATCGATTAGTTATTCTTCAGGCTGGACGGTGGGGGCCTCGCCTACCTATGATGTGTTTTATCTTTCCAATGCTTCTCCGCTTCCGTTTACAATTCCCAACAGTCAATTTAATTCAGCTACCTTTCCTGGTGATCGATCCAATATTTCATATACAGTGACACATTCCAATGCAGGGGCTGCAGCTGCTTCCACTCTTCAACACACCATTAGTTCCTTTAATAATGATTTCACATTAACAACCTATAGTACATTGAGTACCTATGCATCTCTTTCGACAATTGTAACGGATGTGTTTTCAGGAGTAACAGGCAGTAATCTCTTTTATTATCAGGCTTCGAATCGTGGAACGCAGTTACCGGTGGTAAATACAACAACAAGCCCTAACACACTTGTATTGGTGCAGAGCAATCGACAGATTCCTTCTTTCAGTGGAACGATTACCTCCACTCTTACAAGTTCTGTGACCTATCAATTTCATTGTCAGCCCTATTTGAATACACCAGCTGCACCGACTGTACGCTACAGCAATGTTTGTTCCAATGCTATTCAAGTGAGTGGCTTATATACTCCTGATTGTAATGCAACTTTTTATTACGATTTTACCACCTCTAACATTGGTCATGTCTTTGTGGGGTCGAATTTAGGACAGGGTACAATGACAGTAAATGGCTCTGCTGCCGGTGCCACCACCACCTACACTACCAATATATTAATTTATAATGATGCAACAGGACTTCAACAAACCACTCTTCCTTTTCTTTCTTCGACTCTGCTGCGATTTTCTACAGTATCTGCCGTTATCAATGCCACACAATACACCACACCTGGCTCTTCACGACCGTTAGGAATTTCGACTCTAGCGGTGGGATACAATCCAAATGGGGTCACAACGGCCAGTGGAACGCTTACAATCCAGACAGGAGGATCCAATGCCTATGTGGATACCTACAGTGCAGCAGGTGCTAGAAACTTTAGCAATATTAGCACCTATACAAATGGATTCCGCATTACCACCAATCTTCCAGCGGCAGGTTCTGTTCTTAGCAATATAAATGATGGGGTAAGTGGCACCGGTGACTATGGAGGAGGTCTTTCTACACTCTACACTCCCTTGATTACTGTGAGTACAAACTCCATTGGACTTCTCAGTAGCATTCTTTACTATCAGCATACATCCTCGCTTTCCAGCATTTATACCAATTATTACACTCGTGAATTGTTGTTAGCCAGTAATACTTACATTCATCCATCTGGATACAATTATTCTGGATACAATGCTAGTTTATTAGGAATTAGTGGATACGGCTACCCCAACTTTAGCAGCGATCTTTCATGGGATTCTAATAACGGCTACAGATATGCTACCTTTGCCTATCAGAGCAACTTTAGCAATAGTCAGCGACAGTTTTTGTATGTAACCTTAAATGGACCTTCTGCACTAGGAGGTATTACAACGACACGATCGACCAATAATTATTGGCCTAATTCAATTGTAGCCGGTCCTAACCTGCAGTACATGAAGGTGCGAATGCATTCTCAACTGTACTACTCTTTCACAAGTGGTACGAATCAGTCGAATGTAACACAATGGGTAAATGGATTCAAACCAGTTCCTGCGCTTGGATATGATGATAGTATTTTTGATATGGGAGGAGGCGTTGCGGTAAGTACATTGGGGGGTGGATCAGTGCAATACAAGATGCAATTTGGATCCCGTTTTTACAACAATGTCATTGCCGTAGTTCGTGTTGGAATTGCACAGGATGCTTCGATTGGAACCGCTACACCTATAACATTTCAATCGGTTACCATTGGATTTAGCAATGTATAAAATTAAAAATAGTTTTATTGTGCTACTGAGTAGGAATGGATACGATTGTGATTGGAGCAGGAGTCGCCGGTCTCACTGTAGCAGAAGTGTTGGCCTCTCGTGGCGAACGTGTTACGGTACTCGAAAAATATGGAGTGGTGGGGGGACGAGTTGCTACGATGCATCGAGAGGCCGACGGCGATGTGCCGTCGTTGCAATATGAAATTGGGGCCGGTCGTATTTTTTACAAACATGATCGAGTATTAAAATTAGTTCGAGAGATGAAATTGGGAGTCTATCCTATTTCAATGGAGGGGGTTGAATGGCGTGGAAAAAATACAGGATATGCTTCCGAACCCAATTCTTTTACAGTTTTATTTTCAGAACTAGGGAAACTTCTTCAGGCTCTTCCTAATCTTGGAATGTTTACAATTGCGGACTTATTAAAAAAGGTAGCTCCTCCTGAATTTCAAACGGCGTTAACATTGAAGTATCCTTATTGGTCTGAAATAAATATGCTGAGGGCGGATTTGGCACTTGAATCTTTTGAAAAGGGAGGAACCATGGAAGCCCATGATGCTACTTCTTATCTTGGTGTCGTGGAGGGGTTGGATGCCATCACCAATGGATTGGCGGAACGGGCGAAGAAGGCAGGAGTCACAATTCTTTTTCATCATCATGTGTCCGATATTCATTTATTGGGGAAACACTCGTACAAAGTGGTGGGAGAGAAGGGTAAAAAGGAGGCATTCGCGCTTCAGGCCCAACGGGTTGTCGTAGCAACCTGTCGTTGCACAGCGGGATCCTTTCCCTCTTTAAAATCCATCCCCTTATTCAAACTCTTAGACACAGAACCTTTGATTCGTATTTATGCAGTTTACCCTATGGTAAACGGAAAGGTTTGGTTTGCTGGAATGGGCAAAGTCATCACCGATTCTCCCCTTCGCCATGTAATTCCTATTAACGAAGAAAAAGGATTAATTATGATTTCATATACCGATGGGAAAGATTGTGAAGTCTGGAGTAAATTAGAGCAAAAGGAGTTGGAGAAGAAAATGGCGGTGGAAGTGGAAAAGGTCTTTGGCAAAGTTCCTGCACCACTTTATTTAAAAATGCATGAATGGGGGGCTGGTTGTACGTATTGGAAACCAGGAAAGTACGATCCGGTTGCAATGGGGAAACTGGCGTTGCAACCTATGGCCGCCTATCCCAATCTGCATCTTTGTGGAGAATCCTACTCTATGCAACAAGCCTGGATAGAAGGAGCCTTGGAGAGTGCTGAAGGATTGTTAAAAAAGCTTTTCCCCAAGTAGGGATGCAAACTAGAAAAAATAAACCAATTCGACTGTATATTTTAAAAAATGGATTAGGAAATAAATTATTTGAAATTGTAAATGTTCTTTATCTGTATAAACAATTTACAATTTATTTTGTAGAACAGTTATCCCCTCATCAACTAGTTCGATCTGAACAAAAATTACGATATGTATTTCCAAAATTTGAAAGTATTCCTCATTGTAAATTTATAACATGGGAACAATATGATATATTAAAAAAGAAGGGTGTACGTGAAATTACTACGAATGATACCATTTGGTTACAAGATCATGGATTCTTATCAGACTCTATAAAACCCTATTTACAGCTAGATCCATCCTTTCAATATTTGTTAAAAAAATATGATTTTGAAACCGGTATTTTTATTCATGTTCGATACAATGATAAATTTACATTAAATTATCAACGATTAAAAGAAAAAGATCCACGTATTTATATTTTATTAACTCCTGCGTATTATGCAGATGCTCTTCAACAGTTTGAAAAAGGGCCTGTTTACATTTTTTCAGATTCTACCTATGTAAAATACTTATTGAAGGATGTTCTTCAAGAGGCTCACTTTGTGGAGGAAGGATCCTACGAATCGTTTTTTTGTTTAACGCATTGTAGAAATCTTGTTCTTTCCGATAGTACGTTTGGAATTGCAGCGGCGTATTTAAATCAAACATCTGGTCTGAAGATTGTGGCACCAGGGTATACCAATGATGGTATGAATAAGTTAAAAATTATAAACACTCCTTACAAATATACACCCACAACCTATATTGTACAGGATCGATCCTACATAGTTCCTACTTCTCTTGCCGTATATGAAAAGATTAAACAATTGGTATAAGTAGGGATGGAACTTTTAGAGAAGCTTCCGATAGTTGATACAGCAGCCCCTCGCATAGGATTTACTATGATCGAGACAATTGATAAAATTTATGATGAGTATGCAAAACCGATTCGAATTGGATTGTTTCATCCTGTACTTCCTAAAAAAGTGGATGGAATTTCTACAGGATTTAATTATACTCTTGGAATTGGAATGTATGATTCATATAAATTTGTAAAATTCAAAGTAAATGATTTGATTCTTATTTGCATGATTTTAAAACGGGAAAAAACATCTAAATCAAAACGGGTAGTGCGTGACTATCGCGTTCAATGTATAGGTACAAATAATACAGTTGATATTTATGATACTCCCTTTCAATTTGATATTCGATCGAAATCAAATATTATTTACAACGGACATATTCATAAATCAAATTTACCAGGATTGGAGCAAGGAGCAAGGGTTACAACAATTTGCAACACTCTGATTGCATATTTCCAACCAGAAGCCTTTGAACGAATTGATGCTGCTCATATTACCTGTAAAAATGGAGATAAATTCTATTTATCTTGGTTACGACTTCTTACAAAACCAACTGATACAAGTGATCTGAGTTGGTATAATAGTTTTGGACTCAAACGAGCCTCTCCCTATGTGAGCAATAAGAAACGTGTTGCACATATAATTGATCGAATTAAGAATATTACTGCAAAAGAATTGGAAGACTATTATGAAAAAGTAAATGATCTTTTTTCTCATAAAAAATATAAATTGGTTCAGGTGAATGAATATATTCCAAATGGATATTTTATGTATATAGACGATGAACACTTGGAATATTCTCCCTATTTAAATTTTTCTAAACATCCTTTTGAGATGTATAAAAAGGCGTATGAGATGGTAAAACAGGAAACACCTTCTACAACGTTTACAGACATACTTCAGAAGGGTTCGTGCGAGGAACGATCCATTCTATTGGGTACAATGCCATATAGTGCGCAACAAGGATATGATTTTATATTTTCTGGATTTGCTGGATTTCAGGATACTGAATTAAAAAAGGAGGCTATCTTTCCTCATTTGAAGTATATTGTAGCGATGTCAAACTACATGATTTGGAATAATCGAAAATATACATTTAAAAACTCTTCTAAGAAACGTGTGATGACACGAAAGAAAAAGAAGAAATTTAAATTAGAATTGGCATAAACGGACTCTTCTCTGATTCTTAGTAGTATTACTATGGAGAATCAGCTGGTTACCCTCTTACCCTCTCTTATCTATATGATGAGTCATCAGAATGGAATTCAATGGTTTATGATACTTCCATTATTGCTTCCAATTCTGTTACCGTATGTTTCAAAATTGAATTGGACGTGTCCTGCGATTCGCTCTTCGAAACTGGAATATACAGCGCGGATGAAGATGGAAGAGTGGTCTGAACATCCTACGGCGGTGGTGAGTTGTTTTTCCAACATTGTATGGGAATGGATTCGATTAAATCAGGTGGTGAATCTTCCTAAAATGATGGAGGACGTTCAACATCAGCGACATTATTATTCCACGGAGGGGGTGAAACGGGTAATTCCTTTTTTCATAGATGATTCAAGTCAATTTTTTTATCACAAGGAAACTTCTGCGGTGCGGTATTGCATGTGGGTAGATCGTGAAGTGGACAAGGAAGGATTTGAACATCCATCTATTTTTCTAAAAATTCAATTTGATTCAAAGGATCCCAAAGACATTGTAGATCATGTAGAATGGATTAAACAGGAATCCGAACGAATCTGTATGTCTCGGCATGTAAAACAGCAAGTATTAGTCTCTATGGAATCTACTTTTGAACGTGAATCTTCACGGGATTCCCCTCCTTCTGTCTCGTTTATGGTTCATGAATTTTTTACTACCTCCTCCTTTGATAATTTTTTTAGCGAGGAAGCGACTTCTGTTCGAATGGAATTAGATGTATTTTTGAAGGACAAATCGATGTATGAACGGATTGGACGACCTTGGAATTATAGTATTTTGAATACTGGTGCACCAGGAGTGGGTAAGACAAAATTGGTAAAAGCAATTGCGGCTCTTACAAAACGGACGTTGATTGTGTTGAACCTCCAACATATTACGTCGCCTCTTTTGTTACATCAAGTCTTTCATTCCTCTATTTTGAGTGGAATTCATATTCCACATGACAAACGACTGTATTATATTCCTGAAGTGGATACTCAATTGTTAGAAGTGGCAAAGAAACGTGAAAAGAAGGTAGATCCTGTTCTGGTATCTTCTCCAGGAGAAAAACCAAAAGAAAAAGAACCTGAACCCAAACCTTCTATTACCTTGGGAGATATTTTAAATGTATTGGATGGTGTTCCCGAACGAACGGGGCATATTCTTATATTAGACACGAATCGATTAGAAGAATTGGATCCTGCGTTGGTTCGTCCTGGACGCATTGATCGAGTGATTGAATGGAAGAAGAGCAGTACTGGATGTACCCGCAAGATGATGGAACATTTTTATAATGAAAACCTTCCTTCTTCTGTAAAACTTCCAAACCAAAAATATACACCGGCTGAATTGCAATCAATCTTTTACCAATCGGCTACTTGGAAGGAAGCGGTTCGGCAATTATAAGTATAGAAATAGAGATGTCAAAATTCCCACCAGTTCCATCAGGGCCTGTAGAACTGCATCCACCAGTTCCATCAGGGCCTGTAGAACTGCATCCACCAGTTCCATCAGGGCCTGTAG
>Ga0164293_10006336_pt1 | contig 10069 bp, 12 predicted proteins | sample GEODES118metaG_FD_111487 | JGI IMG/M metagenome (GOLD analysis project Ga0164293, IMG submission 111487) | Eutrophic lake water microbial communities from Lake Mendota, Wisconsin, USA - GEODES118 metaG | ecosystem: Environmental > Aquatic > Freshwater > Lake | place: USA: Lake Mendota...
GGCAAAAAACGCATCGGCATCAAGGTGGAGTATCATGGTGTTCAAATGAACACCTTTTTTGATTGAACGCAACCCGATTGAGTGCTCCGTGAGAGTCAGACCAGTGAGCGCTGTGGCGTTTCCCTTTCGTGCTGAGTGGCTACGGTGTGTTGTGGTAACTGGTAGCAGGCTGGTTTTTCCTAAAATTCGAGTTCAAGAAAGGCGCCGTGTGTAACTTTTTGCAGTTCTTCCGTGACCTTCTGAACCGACTTTTTGATGCGTGGCCAAGAGGTTGTCTTGAGAACGAGAATGGCAATTTTCCGATGTGTTAGGTTTTGCTGATATCGAAGATTTTGGTCTCTCGTTATCCAAACATCATATCCCTCGCGTTCGGCGGATTCGATAAGGCTTCCGTTTGTGAGTTGGGACCAACCATTTTCTGTGGCGGTATCCACAGGGAAGGGATGCAAGAAGCGCCTTAGCAGAACCGGGACTCCTTGGTCAAAAAGGATTTTGACGCAGCAACGGGTTCTTCAAGGCTTGCGGAGGCATATTCCAAGACAGCTTCGACTTAGCTGCGCTCAACGCCGGGGAACCACTCCAAAAATTCGTCCACAGAGGCGCCGTCTTCTAGGTTTTCAAACAAAGCCCGGACGGGAACTCTCGTTCCCCGAAAAACATAAGACCCACCGACCTTGTTGGGACAGCCCCGGAACTGGCGCAAATGCTGTTCTGGTTAAGGTGTGGAGGGATTTCCATGACTTTGATGAGGTTTTATATACGGATTTTAATAAAGAGGGAAAATGCTTTGATCTGACTGCCTGAAAACTTGCCAGTGCCGCGATCGAAAGCGTGGGTCGGTATGAACCGGGGAGATCGGTTACAAAGGGGGAAATAAAAGGGGTCGGGCATTAATTATTGATATTTGGTCGTCGGGAGGCGCGCGAAGCAATCTTGCCGATGGTATTGGAGCGCCAACGTCCCCATTGGCTTCGCTAAAGCACCATGCCGAGGAGGACCTCAGCGTTCCCAATGGGTGGAAAAAATTTCATGGCTGCAAAATGAAATCTTGTGTTGAAAATCAAATAGGGGAGATTATTTTGGAGGCGTGAAATTTGAGTGGGATCGTTCGAAGGAAGTGGGAAATGTCGTCAAGCATGGCGTTGATTTTTCGACTGTTCCCGAGGCTTTCGGAGATTCTCGGCGGATTTTCATTCGCTACCCCGGTCTGACTGAACACGAAATCCGCTGGCAGTTGGTGGGATTTGATGGACAGGGAATTCTAACAGTTCGGTTTACCTTGAGGCGTGGGTGGATTCGCGTGATAGGGGCGGGATATTGGCGTAAACAGAAGCAAATCTATGAAAAAGAAAATAAAATATACTAATGAACCCAAGGATGGATTGGAATTGCCGGAGTCTGGATATGAAGTCTTGAGTGGTTCGAGTGTTTCCACAAAATGGAATGAACTATCCGTTTCAGGAGAAGGTTATGAAAAATTGCAGAAGGGGGAAAAACTCCAGTTAACTCCCAAGCGGGGAGGAGTGCGTGACGGAGCTGGTCGGAAGCGCTCTGGCCATGTGCGCTTGCAACTTTCCATATCATCAGCCACACGACAGAAGATCGAAGCTATCGCCAAACTAAAAAGAATCAGCCTATCACAAGCCGTTGAGCAGCTTGCAGCCGCCGTTTGATCAAGTCAGCAAAAGGGGTAGGAAAGGAGTATTGAAGATGGAGCACTCGGAGTTGGTGGCGGCTTTAAAATGAGGCCCGCCAGCCCTACTCGCCGATAATTTTTACCAGCACACGCTTGCGGCGCAGCCCGTCGAACTCGCCATAGAAAATCTGCTCCCACGGGCCGAAATCCAGCGCGCCGTTGGTGACGGCGACCACGACTTCGCGCCCCATGATGGTGCGTTTGAGGTGGGCGTCGGCATTGTCTTCGGCTCCGTTGTGTGCGTATTGGGCGTGAGGATGCTCGGGGGCGAGCTTTTCCAGCCATTTTTCAAAGTCGCGGTGCAGGCCGGATTCGTCGTCATTGATGAATACGCTGGCCGAGATGTGCATGGCATTGACCAGACACAGCCCTTCGCGGATTCCGCTTTCCGAGAGGCACTGCTCGACTTGCGGGGTGATGTTCAGAAACGCGCGGCGTTTGGGGATTTCGAACCAGAGTTCCTTGCGGTGGGATTTCATCACTGAGAAAAACCACATTTCCGTTGTGAAATGCAATCGCCGGACTTGCTGCCGCGCTTAAAAGGTGATCATTTGATCACCATGAGCGAAGCTCTCACATCAAAACAACAGGCCGTCAGGGATTTCATCGAGGCTTACCGTCAACGCGAGGGCGTCTCGCCTTCGTTGAGGGAAATCCAGAGCCAATTTGGCTTTGCGAGCCCGAATGCCGCCGCCAAGCACCTCGCTGCGCTCCAGCGCAAGGGCGTGCTCCAACGGTCTGCCGGCCGCGCTCGGGGGCTGGTTTTATCGGAATCCGCCGAGCGCCTGATGAGCGAAATTCCTATTCTGGGAGCCATCCCCGCAGGGCGTCCGTTTGGGGAGAGCGAGCAGCGTGAGGGTTGCGTGCGTGTGGACCTCGACACACTGGGAATCCCAAAAAATGCCCGCACCTTTGCTCTTAAAGTGCGGGGTGACTCCATGACCGGGGCGCATATTCTGGATGGCGATATCGTGATTTTGGAGCTCAAGCCTCCTTCCCATGGGCGTGTGGTGGCGGCGCTGATCGATGGCGAGAGCACGCTCAAAACTTTTCTCGTTCGCTCCGGCAAGCCGTATCTGCGGGCCGAAAATCCCGATTATCCCGATCTCATCCCTGCCCAGGAACTCGTTATTCAGGGCGTGATGGTGGCTCTCCTGCGTCACGCCCGGTCGTAGGAACGCAGGAAGCTTGCGGTTTTGCGCAGGCTGGAGAGTTTCTTGGGATGATTTCTTCAAAAACGACACCGTTCATTCTGCTTCTCTGCCTGATGCTTGGTGGCTGTGCCTCGGTGAGTGTTTCCCGTCAGGAGTGGAGCAACAAAGTTTGCGTGCCCGACGAGATTTTGGTCCGTCCCTTCACGGTGAATCGCACAAAATTCCGCGTCGATCGCGACGGAGCCGAATTGGATGCGTTTGAGAAAAAATTCTCGGCGGAGTTCGCGGATCGGCTTGCCGAGCGCCTGAGCAAGCATGTCCGGCCCGCGAAGGTGGTTGCCACAAATGAAAAAGTGAAGGATCCCAAGGCTTGGTTGATCGAGGGGCATTTCACAAGGGTGCATCAAGGCAGCCGGGCCCTGCGTTCTCTGGTCGGCTTCGGACTCGGAGCCACAAAAACAGAGGCCCAGGTGGATGTGTTTCAAGTCGGAGCCAAAGGCCGCCTCATACGAATTGCCCAACTGGAAACCACCGGAGGCTCGAATGCCGAACCAGGCGCGCTTTTCGCCAGTCCGTTCGGCGCCGTGCCCCGCCTCATTACGAATGTCACCACCTCTGGACTTGCTGCCGATGCGCGACGGACGGCTCGAACAATCACGGCAGCTGTCTCTGAAAAACTCTCCGCGCAAAATGCGGAACTCGCCGGTCGCCCTCTCCGTGCGAAGCTACTTGGCAGCCTGCCATCACCTCCGGATCAATCTACCCGGTAAAAACGCAGCGCCTCGACGGGTGGTGGGAAGTCACGCAAAAGCGTCAGTCCCGTCCTTCCTCCTTCGCCGGGGTCGCGAACGATATATTCGAAACCTTGTTTGCCGCAGATTACCACGAAATGGGTGATGCCGCTCGGGTAGCGCACACGGGCAATCACGGGGTTGCCACGCAGGAGATTCCAGTCGATCAGAAAATGCGACGGCGCATCCTCGTAGTGCGGGAGGAGTGCGCCGACCCGCTCGGGATCTACCTCTGCAGCCTTCTCCCAATAAATCCAACCTTCAGGAGTGTAGCCGCCTGTCGTATTTTGCAAAAAGGCATTCAGGCGTCCGGGGTCGGTATCAACTCCCCGCGATGCAAGCGCCATGGCAGCCGAAGCCACCGCACAGCCGACATCAGCCAGGGAATCGGATGTCTTCGCAAGAGAGTCTGCACCCCAGCGTGAATCTCCCTGTAGAAAGTGCGGTCCTGAAATTTCCACCGCCACGGGAAAATAAAGTCCGCCAGACATCGGCAGCGGGCGTTTGGCCGTCCAATCCGAAATCCAAAGCGCTCCGGCTACACAGGCCAGAATGGCGATGATCAAAAAAATGCGTCTTGCGGACATCTCGAAATTCACGTTGTTGAGGACACATGAAACTTGTTCTCCTATCAGCCCTCCTGCTGCTCTCGAAACTCACCGTGCAGGCGGCGGATTTCAATGCCATTGTGCTTGAGCAAATCCGCAGTATGCCCGAGGGGGGCGGCTATGCCACGACGCGCGACGCGCATCAGGCCTTGAACAGCGCTGTTGCCGTGTCCCCACTCGGCCTGCGTGTCGAAAGCTCCAAGGCACAGCCGAGTTACTGCTCTGGCGCCACCTATCTTCTGTTTCTAAAAACCCTCGTGGCAGCCGAAAAACAAGGCCTCTGCCCTCAGGGGCTCTCTTCTTCCGAATACCTCCTGCCCCAAGCCATGCCCGATGGAGTGGGCATCTGGGGACGCTGGAATGCCAATGGCCCCGGCACCGCGAGGCTCTTTCATGAACTTGGTCTGGGAAAAAACTTCACTGATTGGGAGCAGGCAAGGCCGGGCGATTTCATGAAGATTTTCTGGTCCTCGGATGTTGGAAAAAAAGAGCGCGGCCACTTGGTTGTGTTTCTCGGCACGGAAACGAAGGACGGCGTGGAGCATGTTCGGTTCTGGTCGAGCAACAAGCCCGGCGGCTATGGCGAAAAAAGCGTGCAGAAGTCGAAGGTGGCGGCAGCTATTTTTTCTCGTCTGGAAAATCCGTCGAACATGCAGCGCGCAGCCGCCATGCCGAAAAAAGACCCCTATCTCGCGAGCCTGCTAACCCACGAATCCAGCCTCAGCGAGGCCTTGCAGAAGTCGGGGGTCACGCAGCCCTGATTATCTCCGCTCAAAGCGGCAGTGTCTGATAATCTAGGCACAGATAGATAACCGTGCGCCTGCCATCCGGAAGCATGATGCCGCGCAACGGCTTCACCTCGGAGAAAGCGCCTTTCACCGTCTGGGGCAGCTCCGTTCCCATGTAGAGCGCATGGCGGCCGATGAAGGGATTGTAGCCTTTCTGCTCGGTGAAAAATTCATCCGCCACCGTGTCTGACTCGACAAAATTTCCATACGACGGCCAGATGCCGAATTGGCTCGTGAGGGCAGGGGATTCTGGAACGAAGACGGATGGATACTCGGAAGGTGCTGCAGGTTTGAAATAAACGGCGAGTACAGAGGCCTGATCCGCATCCTCGGCGATCAGGAATCCACCGCCTTCGCTGGCCGGCATCTCGCGCGTGGCGGCATGCATTTCAGCAGCCAGAGTTTTCCAGACAGCCCTTTGTAGTCCCTCCTCATGGAGCAAGAGCCCGCTGGAGATTAGTGCGATCAGCACCGTGGTCGAGCTGCAGAGCCCCATCCAGCGCCAGCGAGAGCCGGCTTCCGCCAGAAAAATCAAGAGCGGCACCACAGCAATCCAGGCTGCGGAGGAGAAATCGCGGCCGATGAGGAACTGATAGAGGGCCCAGATCGCAGCGGGGCCGCCAGTGAACAACAGAAACCGTGCGCGTCCTTGACTGCCCCAAGCCGTCCTGACAAGGCCCGCAAGCCCTCCTGCCAGCGCAAGGCCCGCAGCAAAGGAAAACTGGCGGAAGTATTCCACGAGGTCCCGAGTCCATCCATCTGGCTGTGGACGCCACAATGTCTGGAAGGTTCCGCCCGCGATGGGAATCCAGTCGAGAGCTGCATTCCAAGCCAAGGGACTCCAAAGCGCGGCCGCCGGAAGAAGGATCAAAGAGGCCACCGCAAGCGCATCGAGCTTTTCTTTCTTGCGGAGAACGGAGAGGACGGCGACGAGTAATCCCACAGCCAACAGCACGGCTTCGTAGCGGAACAGGCAAGCCAGAGCCAATAGAGCTGCCGCGAGGATCCAATCCAGACGGCGCCCCTCCACTGCCGAATAAGCGGCAAGCATCCCTGCAAGGGTGAGAACCATCACAGGAATGCCGGGGCCGACCGTTACGCACTGCTCATTGAAGAAGGGCAGGGCATTGAGCGCCACAACCGTCCAGGCCGCCACCAGATCGTTATAAAGTGTGCGCGCCAGAAGCCAGGCCAGCCACGCTGCGATAAAACCCAAAAGTGGCCAAGCCAAACGCAGAATCTCCAGCGAGTCGCCAGTGAGCGCACCGATCAAGCGAACAAGAAATGCCGTTCCCGGTGGGCCATCAAAAAAAGCCGCCGCCATTTTCGAGCCGCACATCCAGTAATACGCCTCCTGCGCCGAAACATCTTGAATCGCCAACCATGCCAGACGCAGTAGTGTGACACCCGAGAGAAAAATAAAGACGGAGCGGGGTTTCATGGTTTGAGAAAATCGGGGTGGGAGTTGTGCAGCGAGGGGAGAAGTGCGGGAGCAAAGTGCTTCCAGACGGTGTTTAAAATAAAGACTGAGCCAATGCCGCACAAGATGCCGATCAGGCATCCCGCGAGCACATCAACAGGCCAGTGGACTCCCACATACATACGGCTGAAGGCTACAAGCACCGCTGGAAGAAAAGCAATCCACCCGCGCTTCCGGTAAAATACGGAAATCACTGTCGCTAGGACAAAGCAGTTTGCCGCATGTGAGGATGGAAAGGATTTGCCGCGAACGGCTGGTGTTTTGACATCCGAGATTTTGACGCGCAGCGGAAGAACCACGGCAAGCAGGCGAGGCGTCGCCCGGGCCAGATCGATGGTGCGCACGCCGGAGACAGTGTCGTTCGGCCTCGGACGGCCAACCATGTCTTTCAATGTCCGGCAGACCAATCCGTCGTTAATACCCACTGCCAGCACGGCGGCGAGAAGCATGGCCCTTGCGTGGAAGCCGCCGAGGAGGAAGGTCGCCACTCCGGCTAGTATCGCAAAGGGCCACCAAACAGCCCAGCTCGATAGCGCAGCCATGGGAATATCGAGCGCCGGGGTTGTGAGCTGGGTATTGATAAAATGAAAAGCGGCTTGATCCATTGTCCTCGCATCGGGCTAAGCCCAGTCGCCCTCACTGGCAAGCCTGCAGCGCACCAGACACAGCATCCTCTAGCGGAATGGCCTTGCCGTCACCGCCAAGGCGTTCGTCGATCTCTTGAAGACGGTGGATCAGGTGCACCACATCTTTCCTTGCATAAGGTCCTCCTGCCGCCGTGCAAAAATGGGTGCGACACCCAAAGGGGCGGTTTTCATATATCAGGCAGCGCGAAGTGAAGGGGTCGAGCATCGGGCAGGCCCCATCTTGGCGAGAGGGCTGGGATTTTCGCCCAGTGGCAAGAATGGCTCTTGCCGCAATGAGCGCCTCACCTCGCGTAAGGTGGGGAGTTTTTCCTGTAAGGCGGAATTGGCAGCACTCGGTGCGAAGAGTGCAGGAACGCTCGATGGGCAAGGCCGCAAGCTCGGAGTAGATTATTTTGACTTCAGAAATGGAATTGCGCTTCAGAGAGGCATTAGGGTCTGCGGCAGGCATGGTAGATTAAGGAAGCTTCGCAGCGGAACGGCCTTTCGGCAGCATGGAGAGAAAAATTCGTCGCGTCTCCTGTATAGGCGAATCATCCACAAAATAGGCGATCGCAGCCCGCCCGATAGCATAGGTGCCAGTTCCAGCCACTAAGCCGGAAACAGCATTTCCCCAGAATGGGAATATTCTCACAGCCACCCGCGCCGCCTCGCGGAAGACAAACCCGGCTCCAACACTTAATCCAAGGGCGCTGAGAAACTCTCCGACTAGCTTCAATGTCACGGGCTGACCAGTCGTATGAATGATCATTCCCACCATCAAACTCTGGAGGGTGGCGAGAATCGGCAGGTCGGCCAGAGGTATAGGCTGCAAGCCGACCACGCCGCACACCGCGCTGAATGACTTCAATAGCGACGAGGCGATGAAAGCCTGCGCCTTTCGGGCATTCGTGAGGCGGGCAAACTCCAGTTGAGCCTGAGCAGGCAGTGCCGCGCAGAGGATTTCCAAAAATGCTGGATCATCGAGGGAGCATACAGCGCGAATTCTTCCACGCAGTTCCTGAGTCCGCTCCAGTCTTTCGCCTAGATTCCGGGCCAACTCGCCCGATGAAGAAACGGCAATGAGCGTTGCGCCTGATGAAGCCGCTCGCTGAATCGACTTCTGCCACTCGGCGGCGGGCATGTCGCCATCTTGCAGGAAGAGCACGATGTCCGGTGATAAAGCCGCAATGCCAGACTCGCAGTGCGCATCTGGCGCATCGTTTCGAGCATCCAGAATCCTGGCCATGGCTCCCGACAGCCCTCCTTGATAAGACCGCCAGCCTTTCTCCGACTCACCGCAGTGAATGTTCGAGGCACCCATCGCCGCGAGCAGGGAAGGGACGCTCTGCGTGCTCCCGCCGCTGAGCAAAAGACGGGTGGCTCGCTGCTCGAGGAATAATTCTCGGATCGGAGTCAGTTCCCGGAGGATCGGCCTCTGCAAACCGCCAGGGAGTTTCTCAATAAGGCCAGACATCCTGTCGTAGAGATTCAAGAGGGCATTGGGTTCGGGAGATTTCATAGATCTTTGAGAATAGTATCCACGTGGGCTGCCGGCTGGATTTTGCGGTGGATTGCCTGGATCGTTCCATCCGCCCCAATCACAAAGGTCGAGCGCTCCGTGCCCATGTATTTCTTACCATACATGCTTTTCTCAACCCACACGCCGTAAGCTTCTACGACTTCACGCGATTCATCACTCAAAAGAGGAAACGGAAGGCCATGCTTGGCGATAAACTTGGAATGGCTCTTCGGGGAATCCACGCTCACGCCAAAGACAATGGCCCCCTTGGAAACGAACTTAGAATACTGATCACGCAGGTCACAGGCCTGTGTTGTGCATCCAGGAGTATCGTCCTTGGGGTAGAAATAAAGCACTACAGGGTGCCCGCGAAGTGAGGAGAGACGCAGTGGAGAGCTGTTTTCATAGGGGCCGCCTACTGCTGTGAGAGTGAAATCAGGTGCCGTGTCGCCGATTTGAAGTTCCTTTTTCATTGGTAAAACACATTCCCAAGGGACGAAAAATTACGCAAGAAGAGTGCAAAAATTTGTCAGCAGAAAATTTTTTTTAAAAAAATTTTTGGATAGCAAAAATTTCGGTTGACGTCTGGAGAATGGCTTGAAATCTGGCTTTGCGAGCAGGCCGTTAAAAAATTACTTCACCACAATTCGATGCTGGAAAATTTTTTTTTAAAAAGCTGTTGACCATTTTTGCGGCTGTAATAAGGTCTTCATCCCGCTGGCACCACTGCCAAGCGGAATCGATCTCAAGCGAATCTCAAAAAAACGACAGTTACACAGCTGAAACAAGCGGTGTACCTCCGGGTTCGCAATGAAGTAGTTTTTTGAAAGTCCAATTCGAATTTTGCCTTAGTCGGTAAAATTCAGAACGTAATATATAGAAATGACAATTAAACAGCAATTGCTGAATTGTGCGTTTCTCGTCGATTTTGTTTTTTAAAGCTTCGACATCATACTGCAAAACCTGTCTCACAGGACTGCATATATGAATAGTCAGAAAAATTTCCTCTGTTTAGCGCAGAGGACAAACTTTTCAACGGAGAGTTTGATTCTGGCTCAGAACGAACGCTGGCGGCGTGGATAAGACATGCAAGTCGAACGGGGTTTAGTTTGTAGTAATACACGCTAAATCCAGTGGCGAACGGGTGCGTAACACGTGAGTAATCTGCCGGGAAGTGGGGGATAGCTCGCCGAAAGGCGAATTAATACCGCATATGGCAAGGGAAGACATCTTTCCAAAGCCAAAGTCGCAAGACGCTTCCTGATGAGCTCGCGGCCTATCAGCTAGTTGGTGAGGTAACGGCTCACCAAGGCTATGACGGGTAGCTGGTCTGAGAGGACGACCAGCCACACTGGAACTGAGACACGGTCCAGACACCTACGGGTGGCAGCAGTCGAGAATTTTTCA
>Ga0164293_10006337_pt1 | contig 10067 bp, 9 predicted proteins | sample GEODES118metaG_FD_111487 | JGI IMG/M metagenome (GOLD analysis project Ga0164293, IMG submission 111487) | Eutrophic lake water microbial communities from Lake Mendota, Wisconsin, USA - GEODES118 metaG | ecosystem: Environmental > Aquatic > Freshwater > Lake | place: USA: Lake Mendota, Wisconsin...
CGGTCGTCAAACTGAGATAGTCAAACACGGGCGGACCACCTTCTGGGTCGGCCTGCTGCACCCGTTTGAGATTCAAACCAAGATCAGCCAAAGCAGGTTCGACATTCTTGGTCAATTCACGCAACGAACGGGGAGGAGGCAACTTCGTACCACTCCCCTGCCCCGCCAACAACAAAGCATTGACTTGGCGGGTGTCAGGTTTGTGTTTGAGTGCCGAACCCGCCAAAGCGTCCTGCAAAGTAGCCAGCGGAAGATAGACGTTTCTGGCCAAGGCCTGACTGGGTTCCAAGGCAAAACGTCCCAGCCCCTGGTTGGGAACGATCGCGACGACGCGCAGTCGCACCAGACTCTCAACCAAGTCATCCTTTTTTCCCAGCGAACTGTCGCCCGGCAACAAGCTGGGCTTGGGAATTCGGACAGTGACCAGGCCCGCCCCCGACTGAACGGCAGCAGGGGTGATTCCCAGCTCGTCGGCAACGGCTTGATTTACCACAACCTCACCCGGACCGAGCGGCGGAACCTGCACACTCCCAGTAGAACCCAGTTGCCAAAAAGTGTCCTGAATCCCAAGTACCGCAACTCTCTGAACCCTCCGCTCGGCTTTCGAATCCGCCCTTTCCGTGGTCGCAGAAGGGAACAGAATCACCGGCTCAACCTGACCGGCTCCGACTGGATTCTGGGCATCACCGCGGAGTGCATCCGCCAGTTGTTCGCTAAAAAATCCACGGCTCAGCAAGATCTCATCAACTCGCCCGAGCCGCTCGATGGTCATTGCCCGGAGGCTACCGCGCATGCTGCTGCCGACAACCAATGCCCCAACCAGGACCGCAGTAGCAACCGCCACGGCAAAGATCACCGCGAGACTGCTCCGCCAGTAATGGCGCACACTCTGCCAAGCCAGTGAAACCGAGTTCATGCTCATGCTGCGGGCTTTCCAAAATGGCGCTTCCAAATCAGCAGTTGGCTGCGGGCGGCATCGTACAAGGCCCGGTCGGGCTGCAGTCGCTCAATCCACCAATCGACACCCCGTACCGTGCGATGCAAATTGTCTCCGAACTGATCCTGATAACCGGATGGCCGACAGGAGACCGAACCAAAAAACAATCCGCCCCGCCGCAAGACCCGGAGCATTTCAGCCCAAACTCCCATCACATCAGCTTCATCCAGATGCTCAAGCACATCGAAACTGGTGACAAGGGAAAAGTAATCGTCGGCAAACGAACCAAGCTGCGAGTTGGTGACATGACGAACGCGCGACGTCGGGTCGAAGGCAAACCGGGCCAAACGCTGGCGAGAACGCTCGACGGCCACGTCGCTGGCATCCACCCCGTAGACTTCGAAGCGAAACGGCGGCGCTGCCAAGTACTCCAGTACAAATCCGACGCCGCAACCGAAGTCGAGCGAGCGGCCTCCCAGCAAGGAGAGCCCGTGCCCAAACTCCACGCAGTTCTGATAGCCCGGAGAAAACTGGGCGAGATTGTAATTCTCTTCCCGCTCGATCACGCTGTTGTAAATGGCCCGATAGTCCGGCATCCGGCGGTCTCCCAGTTTCACTTGCCTTGCTTCAACTGACCAACTTGCCTGCTTGCAAACGGGCTCGACGCTGGAACACTTCGGCCAACTGCGGACTGTGCGTGACGCAGATCAAAATAGCCCCCGCTGTCGCTTGCACATCCAACAGCAACTGGCCGATCGACTGGGCGTTGCTTTCATCGAGGCTCCCTGTTGGCTCATCGGCCAAGAGGAGAAGCGGGTCGCGGATCAAGGCGCGGGCGACTGCAACCCGCTGCCGCTCGCCTCCCGACAACTCCGCCGGACGATGGTGTTGACGCGCTGCCAAACCGACTTGCTCCAATAGCTGCTGACCTCGCCCCACGGCAGCTTGGTCAATCGCCTGCTCGGCCATGACCGGCAACAGCACATTTTCCAGCGCGGTCAACTGCGGAAGCAGATGATGTTCCTGAAAAATAAAGCCAATGCGATGATTGCGAAAAGTGGACAACTCCCGATTCGGCAACTCAAAGGGATCGACCCCATCCAGTCGCACGGTACCTTCCGTCGGCCGGTCCAGCGTTCCGACAATTTGCAGCAGCGTACTCTTGCCGCAGCCACTGGGGCCGAGGATCGCGAGGTTCTCGCCTCGCTTCATCTCGAGGTCCACTCCATCCAGAATCTTCAGTGGTCCGGAGGGCGTAGGAAAGTGTTTGCAGATTCCGGAAACAGACAAACCAGCCATCGCTTCCTCTCCAGTAAAGTCGCAACTCCAGCTTCAGCGCTGACCCTGCCGGTAGCCCTTCCGCTCGCTTACATCGACTCTCAGCGGTGATTCAATCCAACTCAAGCTTATCGTCCGATTGCCTTGAGGCTCAATTGCTTTCAGACTCCCGCGCAAAGGGCTGGAGTTTGCATCGAATTCCCTCCGGAATCGGAATGGACCGTGGTGGTCCGCCTGGCTGGAACAGGCAGCATACCGCGGTGATCTCCCCTTCCGCCACAAGCTGCCCCTGGTGCTCAAAGCGAAATGCGTAGGTCACGCTTTTTTCGCCAATTCGGGCTACGGAAAGCGCGATGTCGATCAGTTGCTCAAACTTAATCGCCCGCCGGTAGTTACAAGCAGCGTTCACTCTGGGCCAACTGACTTCACGCCCCTCAAATTCATAAATCACACCCATGCCGAGGCTGCGAAGAAACTCGTGCTCAGCCTGTTCCATGTAATTGAAGAAGACTGAGAAATGGACAATACCGGCCATGTCGGTATCGCGAAATTCAACACGTCGCGTGACTCGAAAGGTCTGGGACAAGGGTGACTCTCCTCGTTATTCCGAAGCAACAGTTCCGGGGCGAATTTAAGAGTGGCGATGGGCAGCGAAGATGGGCAGTGGCGCCTCGGAAACCGAGACCGCAGGCTGGGAAGCATTCTAACTGACTGCAACTGCCTCCCCTGCCCCCACTTACTTTCAGTCGCTGAGAAAAGACATCCGCGATTTCAGCCGCCACTGTCTGGAGACCTGTTCGGAAATCAACTGTCCAGAAATTAAGCGAGCCGCACCTTGCGGAGCGGCTCAGCAAAAATATCAACTTGTACAGGGACTTATGCCTTGGCTGTCGACCAACTGCAGGCGGCGAATGCCTTATTCAGCCGCAGCATGATTCACGTCACTCAACGGCTGGCAATTGGCCAACACGTCTATTCGCCAAGGGCTTATTCACCAACCCAAGGGCTTATTCACCAACATAGGGCAGCAGAGCCATGAACCGGGCCCGCTTGATTGCAGCCGAAACGGCGTGCTGACTGACAGCCGTGCAGCCAGTCTTGCGGCGGCTGACGATCTTGCCATGGCGATTAACGAGTTTCTTCAGCAACTCCAAGTTCTTGTAATCGACGTACATCGGGCGCGGGCGTTCGCCATCAATGAACAACGGGTCCTTCTTGATGGTCTTGGTCTTGGCTTTAGGCTTGCGCTTTGGCCGATTCATCGGCCCACGATTGGGATTACCGAACGACATGTGCTTTCCAAACTCCGGACAAATTTCCACTGGGATTGGTTTGTTGAATCACGGATTATCGGCAAATCTTGGTTGGTTATCAAGGCTTAATCAGGCCGAGCCACGTTTTTGCGATTTTTCTCCGGGATCCGCCTCAAATTGCGGCAAATTCCGCCAAAGCCCAGCTCAATTGCCCCGCGGTCCTCCGAAAACGGGCTCTTTGAAGACCTCCCTTCAGTCCCCGGGGCAAGGCCTATAGTTCTTTCTGGAGCCCAGAAACCGGCGCTCAGTCCTGCCCGCAACATGATTTCTCCGGAAGTCGAACACCGGGCAATGCCCCCCATTTCCTTTTTAGCCTGGTCTCGCGCCATTCCCCCAGTTCACCTGCCTGACCAACAAACCTTGCGAAAGCAGGACCCCAGAAAAGTGCGGGCTGCAATTCAGCCAAGCCTGGGAAAATCTGGCGGGAAAGGCCGGACAGAATCTCTTAACTGGTCGGCCGACTGCTGAGGGAAACTCCCTGCGCCCCAGCTGAATCGGGAGCCCGCGATTGCCCGCCATTCGATTGCGGGACAAACATTCTGCGCGGCGAGGCTTGCCGCCGGCTGGATTTACTTTGCCGGCGGTCAACCGACGTCCGGGACCACTTCCAAGAGCTGAATTGCGGGAAGGTCATCGCAAAAAATAATCGCCGTTCGACCATAACAGGGCTCGCCGGGGCGAATTCCGAAATGCTGCTGCAACACAGGGCCGGGCAGAATTCTCTGCAGTGACAACAGCCGCACAGAGCGGAGCACATCATGCTCGATCAACACTCGCCCCAATGGTTTCTGGCCAGCCAAAATCTCGGACCGGACCGGTTCAGCAAGCAATTCAACGTGCAGCCTGACGATCCCGTACTGAACCACGTTGCCGGTGGTTGCGTTGCCTAGGGGGGAAGTCCCCTCCAGCAAAATTTCCCGGGCGTACCAGCTGCCTTGCCGTTTGGTCTGCAACACACGGACAGCTACCGGGCAGCGGTGAAAACGCTCGACGGTAACGGTCATATGCTGGTGGTGGTCCAGCAGCGAGCGGGTGGTCGGCGGAATCTCCTCCGCAGCCACTTCTTCAAATTCGCCCACGGCGGTGGGATGATCATAAAACAGGTCGATCAACTCAAGCAAATCGACTCGGGCTGCATCACGCGTCAACGTCAGATTTCTTGTAAATCCAGAGGTACCGGCCTCCACAAGGAGCCGCTCAAGCGAGGCTTGCACTATGCGCTCACTTGATGCGATCCCCAACAGCACAGCGTCTGCGCCACCGTTTCCCGCCGCGGTCGCACAAGTCCGTCCGGTCCTCAATCAACGACGGCACTGAGTCAATTTGAATCACCGCGGTCAGACCGCGAGTCACTGGCGAAAGCCTGATTGTTCAGGGTGCCATTGGGCTTCAGTTGGCCGAGCCAGGAGCCGTCACCAGGTTGGAACCAACTCCAGTCTCTGCCTCACCTTGTTCAATTGCCAAACCGAGTTGCAACTCATGAGGCCGATTGAGGACCGTTTCAATAATGTACTTGAGCAGACGCCGCATTGCACCCTCTGGCAACTCGCGGGCAACATCAACGGCTGCGGATCTTTGTTCGATAACCAATCGTCGTGCCGCATCAAAAACATTGCCCTGCGCATATAACTCGCGGGCGCGTTCCATCCGGGCGGAATCGCACAGTTGGCGATTGCCAGCCAAGTCAAGCAATTCGGCTTGAGCTGACGGGGGAAGAGACTCGAGAGCAAGCGCCCACAGCACGGTCGGCCGCCCCCCAACCAAATCGCCACCGATTGTCTTTTTGTTCGACTCGTCGCGGCTCCAGTCCTTGAGGTCATTCAAAATCTGGAAAGCAATCCCGACATGCTTGGCGAAACGTCGAAACGGCTCGGCGTAGCTCTCCAGTCCCCCCCGCAAACAAGCACCGCACAACAGTGCTGCTTCAAACGCAGGCGACGTTTTGAGAGCGTAAATCCGGAGCGCATCGGCCGGAGTCAGCTGTTTGTTCAACGCATCCCGCCAAAAGAGTTCGGCCCCTTGGCCCTCGCACAATCGCTGATGGGCGGCTGCCAGAATGTCGATCAACTGGGCGGCAATCTCGGCTCCCAATAGGCCGGCATCCCGACTGACCAAGCGATACCCCAGTCCAATCAGATAGTCACCCACATTGATCGCCGAAGCGATTCCGTAGCGGCGATGCAGTGTCGGCTGGCCATACCGATACTCATCCTCATCTTCAATGTCGTCATGCACCAACGAGGCCTTGTGAAATGTCTCGATCGACAAGGCAACGCGTTTGACATGATCGGGGATGTGGACACCGCTTGGGATGTGGACACCGCCTGAAGTGTGGACACCTTCCGGGACTGACGCTTGGGCAGTCCCCAGCGGTTCGTTGGTTCCGGCCAGCGCTGCAAACGTTGCGAGCGTGATAAAGGGGCGGGCCTGTTTTCCTCCGCGTGCCAAAAACTCGTAGGCGACCGCTTCGGTGAACGTAATCGGATCAAGCAGGCGCAGATCACCGCCACCGGTTACCGGGCGAGCAGACCGCTGGCGAGGAACCAGCCGTTCCAATTCGTCAGGCTGAAAAATCTCGGCCGCCAATTGCCAGATTTGCGGGTGCACGGTTTCCTCGGATGGGTCTACTGTCCCGGCCTCCGGCGCCGGTTCTCCATTCGTCATTCGCGTGGACGAATGAGCAGGCCAAACTTGAACACGCGAGTCGACTGTGGACCGCTGGATCGAATCAGTAGGCGGAAGATTGCAGCAAACCGCCCCAGCTTCGGCAGCTTTGGTCGCTTGCTTTTCGATCACGCCCTTCGTGTCCATCCGTCCGTTCCAACCAAAACCAACTTTGCCGTCGCAACTCGCCGCAATTCAGCCACTTACCTTGTTTCCGAAGAAACACTTGAGGCTCTCAACTCCAGTCTCCCAGTTTCACTTTCCGCAGGGAGCCACGGTTTCCGGCGGGAGCCACAGTGTAACCAATGGCTGCTTTTCTTGGTACTCGCTCCGCTTGCCGCTCTTGGAATCGCCGGCAGACATTGATTCGTAAAACGGACCACTTACATTGCCCCGCTTGGTCGGAGTAACCGCAAAGCTGGCGACTGGTTCAACGGGCAGTAACTGCCGACTCTGGCGAAACGGAGTAAAAACCGCGAATCGAGCCTGGGAACGGGCAACAGGCAGCGGCAGGCAGCGAGTTTCCGCTATGATTCCTGATTCCGGGCATGGTTTCTGCCGCAGCGAAACTGGCAGGAACCGGGTAGTTCTCTCGTCTTCAATCCTTCAGCCTGCCCCCGCCATGATTCGGTTCCACGTCGAAGATTCGGCTCCAGACTGACTCCCTCCCGGCGACGGGGGTTCACAGGCCCGCAAGTCCTGCTTGATGGCAGTGCCAGAGCGGAGCTGGTGAAAACCTCAGTTATGAAAGACTTTCAGGTCAATCCCAAACAAAGCTCCAGCCTCTTCCGCCTAATATCATGACCGATTCGACCGATTCGATATTCTTACAACTGGCACAGGTTCAGGACCGAGATTCGGCGATCGCAGCGGCAGTCCAATTGGCTGACTATTTCCGCGACCGGGGTGAGTTTCACCGGCTGTTCGAAGCGCGAAAATTTGCCGCCCGTCTGAAAGCGGGGGTCGCTCCGTTTTACTTTCAGCGGCCCCCGGAAATGTCGCCGGCTCAAGCAGCAGCAATTGAAGCAGAATTGCTTTTGGCCTGCCGCGAAGTGGGAGCTGCTCTCGCCAGCAGCGGTCAACCCGGAGCAGCGTGGACTTACCTCCAGCCTCTGGATGACCTCAACTTCGTCCGGGAACTGCTTGAGCAGACGCCTCGACATGAAGAGTCGCTGGCCGAACTGATTCAAATCTGCCTGTTTGAACGGGCTCATCCCGAATTTGGTTATTCCCTGGTGCTCCAGGAATTAGGGACCTGTCAGGCTATTTCAGCATTCGACTCCGCCGCTCCCGCCCTCGACCGGGACCAGCGGATTCGCCTCGCCGAAAAATTGATTGGGCACATGCACCGGGAACTCGGGGCCAATGTCCGGAACGCAGTCATCCGAGCACGGCCCGAACTGGCGAGCGAACTGGATTCAGCTGGCCTGGGAGAGCTACTGGAGCGATTTCGCGACGAGGTCCGGCAATCGACGCCGCACCTTGATGCAACGCACCTGGTTTCCGCGATGCGTATCGGACGCCAAGCCGGGGAACTGGAATCGCTGCAGCAAGGGCTCGACCTTGCCCGGTACGGTCAACTCTTGCCGGGCCTGTTGCAATACGCCAGTGAACCGCCCTTCGCCGAGACCTACCCGGACCACGAGCGCTATTTTTCGGCTTTGGTTAGCGGCGATGCCAACGCGGCCGTGGCACATTTTTGCAAGCAAGCAGCGCTCGCCACCAGCGGCAACGATCGCGTGGCCGCCTTGGAGTTGGCTATCGACCTGCTGCTGCGCACTGGCAAGCGTGAGGCGGCTGCCGAAATCGCTCTGAGTCTCGGCCGAGAATTAGGCTCGGCCGGAATTTCTCCCGGTCTGATTGAAATTGGCTCCTTGCTCAGGAACCCAGGGGACATTCTCGCTTTTCTCCAAGCCGAACACGATGTCCTGGCCTACGCCGCCATTCGGCTCAATCAAGCCATGCAGGAGTCAACTCCACCTCCCGCCAAAAGAGAAAACCCCGGCCTGTAACAGACCGGGGTTTTCAGTTTTTTGATTCAATCACTTGCCTGCAGCCAGGCAAGGGCAGAACTTAGTTGTTGTTCGAGTAGTTGGCACCGCGAATGATGAAGGCATTCGGGTCAACAACCGGAGCACGTTGAGTGTTGTAAGCACCAGAGTTCGGCTGGGGTTCAACAGCCGGAGTTGCAGCAGGAGCGGCAGGAGCAGCAGCCGGTGCAACAGTCGAGTTGCATCCGCAGCCGTTGCCAACAACGTTTCCGCCGTTGCAGCCACAGCCATTGCCGACGGCGTTTCCACCGTTGCCACCGTTGCAGCCACAGCCGTTGCCAACAACAGCACCGTTGTCGCAACCAGCGTCGCAGCCGGTGTTCCAGCTGCCGCAGCGAGCACGCAGGCGGTCAATCAGACCGACGCGACCACCGCAAGCCGAAGCACCGTTGTCGCAACCGCAACCAGCGGAAGCGGCAGCACCACCGTTGCAGCCACAGCCAGCACCGACGGCAGCGCCGCCGTTGCAACCACAGCCAGCACCGACAGCAGCGCCGTTGTCGCAGCCGCTATCGCAGCCAGTGCTGCAGCAACCACGACCACCGAACCGACCACGCAGGCCACTGAAGAAGTTGCATCCGCGAGCTGCACCACAGCCGCTGTCGCAGCCAGTGTCGCAAGCGTTGGCAGCAGCGCCACCGTTGCAGCCGCAACCGGCTCCAACGCCAGCACCGTTGTCGCAACCGGTGTCGCAACCGGTGTCACAGCCACCAAGGCGGCCACGGAATCCACCGAAGCCAGAGAGCAATCCCCGGCCGCAACCGTTACCACATGCCGAGCCGGTGTCGCAACCATTGTCGCATCCGGTGTCGCAAGCATTTCCGCCCCATCCACCGCGATGGCACAACCGAGGCAGGCTCAGGCTGACGTCCAGGTGCAGGTGGAAACCACGTCCGCAGGAAGTGGCAGCCGGGCTGTCGCAGCAAGTCGAAGGAGCAACGCCCCCGTCGCATCCGCAACCACGGTTGAACATGTTGTCGAGCAAGCCACCAGCTTGTGCGTCGCAACAAAGTGCGAAGCAAAGAGCCAGCGAAGAAAGAACCATTTTCGTTTTCATCGAGACAAGTCTCCTCTGTGTCGGGTTCTGCCTGGTTTCCTGTAGCCGCCGGATCAACGCAGTCGATAGTTCGGCCGCGTGTTCCACTGCGTTGCGCGGTTGAGCGTTGAGTCGCAACTCTCACTCTCCCGCGTTGGACCACCCTCCGGGCGGTACAAGTTGCGCAACCAGTTGTTCCCTTCGATGATCAAACCGTGTTTGCCCAAACCGTCCACTGGCTCAAGTACAATCAAACAGCGGCTTCGATAATTCCAATCCGTCAACTTTGCTGACGGATGTCAGGTTCTTCATCGGACGATGAAATTGACCTTTGGAACACGCTTTCCCGAATTGCAGTTACGCCGCATAAAGCGGTCGTGAAGGTCGTGCCGGCAGTGCCGAATAAGCGCGAAATACTCCCCAGATTTCCTCAAAGTCGAACGGTCTGGTAAACTTTACGGGCAGGTTTTGACTTTTCGGACCGCTTCTTCCGCGGATGCTCGCCTCGAATTCTGGCCGGCATCGGTTCCGGCTCGAGACGGCAATTCGAACAAAGCTCCCCCTCCTTCAACTAGATATCCGGGGCGTCGCTTGCCTGCCGACCAATTCCGCACCCTTGAGCAGGCACCAGTCCGTAGGTCATACCGCAAACTCGTCGCAAGCTCACTCTCGCAATCCAAGCCAGCAAACTCTCGCTATCCAAGCAAGTCATGTCCCAGCCTTCAACCATACTCTCGTCCAGCAAAACCAAAGCAGGCAATTTCGCAATGGGAACCCCTGCAGGTGCC
>Ga0164293_10006338_pt1 | contig 10065 bp, 6 predicted proteins | sample GEODES118metaG_FD_111487 | JGI IMG/M metagenome (GOLD analysis project Ga0164293, IMG submission 111487) | Eutrophic lake water microbial communities from Lake Mendota, Wisconsin, USA - GEODES118 metaG | ecosystem: Environmental > Aquatic > Freshwater > Lake | place: USA: Lake Mendota, Wisconsin...
CCACTATTATAAGTTCCTCCTGTTACAGTACCAGTAAATCCTGTTATTGTTATAGTTGAACCATTATTTTCATATAATTGTAAACTTGTTGTAGCCGAATAATATGTACCTCCTGTTATAAAGGTATCGTTCATGTTTGCAATTTTCCATCTTGCAGTTGCGTGTGTCGCTCCACTAATTCCTTCTATAGTTGACCCAGTCCAAGCATTAATAAAATTTTGTCCCGCAACAGTACTACCGTAACACTCCCAACCCAAACCAGTCGGACCTAAAGACCCTGACGTTTCTGCCGCATCCCATAAAGTGACATAATCGTCAATAACATATTGATATGTTGTATCCGCAGATATAACATATACCATCATACCTAAACGTCTTCTACCTGTTGATATTTCATCACTATTAAGTGTTAAGACATCAGGAACTCCGTATGGCTCGTAATTGTAGGCAAATTCAATTGGAATAGTATTTGCCGAATTGGATACCGAACCTCCTGACCATATTGGGTCATAGATTAAATCTTGATGTGAATAAACCTCCATATATCCACCAATGGAATATACCGAAAAGTTTGTACCTTGCGAATTATCTGGAAGAACCGATGACGGTCCTTGGACAATCGTTGATGATAATGGATTTGTATAATTAAAACTCATTTCTTTTATGTTTTTTTGTTATGGGATTAGTGTGTTACCTCTGAAATAAATATTAGCACTTGAGCCGTTTATTCTAAAATCAAATCCAGCACCATTCGTACTATAAACACGATAAATGTCTGTTGGAATTGATGAACCACTATAATTTACTGTTAAATTATATAGGGCGGAGTTCATATTTTTTGGAGATAGGGCGGTTGGATTACCACTTGTGTTTGTTGCAATCTGACTAAGTTTCTGACCGTTAGTTGACCCTGTTGATATAAACCACGTAAACCAAGCATTTGCAACTGTTCCTGCAATAACCTCAGTTGTTTGGAATTTATAAGCTTCAATCGGATTACCAAACGAGTCAGTACCTCCATTAATTGTTGATATTGTACCCGTAATAATTTGCGGTGCGGTACCATTCCATCCTGAATAAGATAGATAAGCATTCATTTGATTATTGAATGTTATTGGATTAGCCGTTGTTGGAGAATTAATCCAGAATCCACGGAATGATGAACCTTGCGATGACATCCAACCATTAAATGTTGCTGACGCCGCTTGTGGTTCAATTAATAGATACGCAAATAAAGGTTGATTAGTTGGTGTCGGTGTAGGTGTCTGAGTTGGTGTTTCAGTCGTTGTTGGAGTGTTGGTTGGAGTTTCTGTTGGTGTCGATGTCGGAGTTTCTGTTGGTGTTGCCGTGTTAGTTGCAGTTACAGTCGGTGTTGGTGTTGCTGTTGGAGTTTCCGTTGGTGTTGCGGTTTCTGTTGCAGTTGGAGTTGCAGTTGCAGTTGCGGTCGGAGTTTCTGTTGGTGTTGGTGTTAATGTTGCCGTCTCTGTTGGAGTAATGGTATTAGTTGGCGTAACCGTTGGTGTTGATGTCTCAGTATTTGTTGGTGTACTTGTAACCGTTGGAGTTTGAGTTGAGGTTTCAGTTGGTGTATTAGTTGGAGTTTCAGTTGGTGTTGTGGTACTTGTAGGCGTGTTGGTAGGAGTCTCCGTTGGTGTTTGCGTTGGAGTAGGTGTTGAAGTTTCAGTGTTAGTTGGAGTCTGAGTCGCAGTATTAGTTGGTGTATTTGTTGGTGTCTCCGTAGGTGTAGGTGTATTTGTTGTTGTATTTGTAGGCGTATTAGTTGGGGTTTCAGTTGGAGTAGGTGTTGAAGTTGTAGTATTGGTTGGAGTTTGAGTTGCAGTGTTTGTTGGAGTATTTGTAGGAGTTTCTGTTGGAGTAGGCGTGCTTGTTGTAGTCTCAGTTGGAGTTGGTGTTAGTGTTGCAGTCTCTGTTGGAGTAGGTGTGCTTGTTGTAGTTTCAGTTGGAGTAGGTGTACTTGTTGCACCAGGTGTTTGAGTTTGAGTATTTGTTGGGGTATTTGTAGGAGTTTCAGTTGGTGTTGGAGAAGTTCCAACTGTTGCTGATGGTGATGGTGTTATTGTTGGTGTTGGCGTTACTGTAGGTGTTGGTGTGACACATGCTAAGTTCACAACAATACCATTAAACATGTCATTTCTTGTTGCCGCAGAATAATAAATTACGTCATCAACATAAATGTTAAATGGACCTAATGCGTTTGAGTTAGAAGCAAGTCTAACGATATATGAAGTACAACCAGTGACAGTAAGTTGTTGCTCAATCTCGGTCGAGCAACCAGGAGCATTGTTTGTAACTAAAATAGAATATATAGACATCCGAGGTTTTTATTAAATAAATACCACAACTATTCTATTTCATTTACTATATTCTAAAAATATAGAATGAATATTTTTTTGATTAAACTAAAACGATGCCGCAGTTCGCTTCTGTACTAAAAATAGAAAAATTACAATTAGATTCTTGGATATCAATATTAACAATACAAGACGCCAATTCTATTGTAATTTCAAACGCACATCCGAAAGTACATTGAAGAATTTTGAACACTTCGCAGTTGTTACTGTCAACCAACTTCAACATAATTTCAGGTGCGGTTGTAAATATTGAAGGTATAACTGTATTATATTCAACAACAGGTGGGACTGGTCCTGTGGAAATGGTTCCTAAAAGTGTTTGGTTATTACCATATACATCTGAGATGTAAACACTAATAGGGTATGTGCCTCCCGATATGTCTGTAATTCTTACCTGTGTCATGATAAACAAATTATGTCATAATCAATAATCAAATCAATAACAATTTCTTGACCTTCTAATGAAGTATTATTACGACTTGTTTCTATTGTTATTTGATTGTTAAGTTGGTCTATTGTAACATTACCAACACCTGGTATACCCAATAATAAAGTTCTAACCGTGTTATACCATTGATTATCGCTAGGTGCTTGTACTAAAGATGTTGATGTGAAAAAGTTTTGTGATGCAACAATACCCGATGGGTTTACTGAAACTTTTGCAGTGAATGTTGCACTTATTAAATCACAACTTGTATTTCCTGTTGTTAAATCATAGTACCCTTCATTTAACATTTGTAATAACCCAAATTTAGTTGGTGATTGAATGTTAAATATTTCTGCACCCATGGTGTATGTTTGATACGACGCATAGTTTTTGTTACAACTAATAGTTGTACTTCTTGTTAATGAACAACCGTTTGAATCAACAATAGTTAAAGAATATGTTCCAGCAGTTAAACCGCTTATTTGAATTTGTTGTGGTTCGTTTGGAACGTTGTCTGACCAATTAAAACTAAATGGTGGCTCCCCTGATGTAATGAAAGCGGTTATTTTCCCGTTATTACCACTTCCGCAAGAAGTACTATATAAAGAATAGTTTAGTGGCTGACTACTTGGTACAAGTATATTTGTTGTTTGTGTACATCCATCAGCGTCTGTAACCGTTACAACGTGTGTACCTGAAGTTAAATTATTAAATGTAACCGCACTTAAGTTGGTGTCAAAAACATTTTGAACTCCGTCAACAGAATAATCCAAAGGTAAAGTACCCCCTGATGTTGAATATATTGTAACAGAACCATTGTTTTGATTACAACTTGTACCAACGACACTCGTTGAGATTGTAAATTTGTTTTGAGCAATTAAAGTAACCTCTTGAATTGCGGAACAACCTGTATTATCCGATATACCAACAGTATATGTACCTGACCCTAAATTTTCAAATATTTGTGTTGTTTGTGAATTGTTAACGTTTAACTGAGTACCATCAGGTGATATTAGTGTATAAGTATATGGTGTTGTACCACCAACAACATTAATTGTTATTGAACCGTTTGTACTTGAACATGTTGAATTTTGTCCTTGAACTGTGATTGATGTTATTCCTCCTGGAGTTTCTAACGTTGTACCAGCAAACATTTGACACAGTCCCGCATCTGTAACTTGAAAATTGTATTGTCCCGCGGAAAGACCTGAAATACTAAAACTTCTGGCATATGATACTAATATATCTCCTGTTGAGGCCGAATAATAAAATGGTGATGTACCGCCAGTGATGGTCATATTTATCACACCATTTGATTGTAAACATGTTGGTTGTGTTGCGGTAAATATACCAAGACCAACTGGACTAACGTCAGTTATTTCAGCATCTTTAGAAACAGTACAACCAAAGGCATCGGTTACAGCAACAGAATAAAATCCTTTAGTAAGACCTGTAATTGTATCCCCTGTTTGTCCATTACTCCAAAGATAGGTATAAGGCGCAAGACCTGTTTGTCCTGTTACAATTATCTTACCAATTGGGGTTCCTCCGCAACTTGAGTTTGGTACCGAATATAACCCAAAATCTAAAGTATTAGATTCTTGTATTATAAAAGATGGTGTAAATGCGGTACATCCACCTAAATCAATAACCCCAATATAATAAGTTCCAGCGGTTAATTGTCCAAAGGTTATTGTCTCCGTGTTTGTAGAACCTGAAGTTATAAAAGTATTATTTATATCAAACAGTGAGAAATTGGTTGATGAATACAGAGACGTTGATGCTGCAATAACCCCCCCGTTATTTAATCCACATGTGGTATTTTGGGTGGCAACGATTGAGCCGCAAACTCCACTAGATATTGGTATGTTTACATTAAATTCGTTGTTAACAGGTATAGTACTATCATTAACCCTTAATTGATAGACGTTACTTTCTAAATTAACTAATGTGGCAGGATTTGTTGTTACCGTCTGAGTCGGAAATGAAGGTGTAATAAATTCAACGGTATATGGTGGAGTACCTGAATTAATGAAAAGGTTAAGCGCACCAGAGCCGTTATTAAAACAATCTCCCGAAACTGATACATTATAATTTAATACCGCCATTAGTTAGTTGGACAATTTATACTTATGTTTATCCCTGAATTTAAAGAAAGAAGTTCTTTGGCGTTTCTCTCTGTACAAGTCAGACTTGTTATTGTTAATACGTTTCCATTTAAGAAATAAGTAAAACCATAATCATAAAGTTGTGGTAAGTACTGAATCAAAGCATTCCTCCATGCTCTGTTTGATGGGACATCGCTTAATCCATATCCTGTATAATACAACTCTTGAATAATTATATCCCCGCCTATTCTTAAATCAACATACCAATTGGTTTCTACCGAATTTTGAATACAATCATTTAGTGTTAATCCACTTGCCGCTAACATATTGTTAACCCTATTTGATAAAATACTACTAAAATTACTTACTGTAACATCTCCATTCAACCAAGGGTATATGTTGAAGTCAACATATTCTGTGGCACATGTGTAATCATAAATATTTGAGATAATATAACATGGGTCAACCGCAACTGGTATGAATTGACAGCCTCTTTGTCTTCTATAGACATATTTTTGTCTTTGAAAGATTGAATTCTCCATTCTAACTCCCGTATTCCATATTGTTGTTGCGGGAATCATTTGTTCTGCCAACTTCATCCAATAAGGACCGATTCCATTTACGTAGTCAATTAATTTTTGATACGTATACTTGTTATTTGGTAGTCCGACTGTTTCTTCTGACTCAATGTATTTCCACCAAATAGATTGTAGTGTTGGGTATCCACCAGTCTTACCATCTGTGATGTATTGTCTGTTTCTAACGTTAATCATATTCTCCCAAAACGTTTGAGAAAATTCAAAGAATGTTTTTTTCTTTGGTTCGGGGTTTACAAATGTAGAATCAACACCACCAGGAACAGGATAACCTATAGTTAATCCTGATTCAGGAATTGGATAGTCATATCTTCTTGATTGGTCCCAAACATCGTACACCATACCTTGGGATGGGTTTAAAAATAAATCAACATTTTTAACGTTTAGTACAAGCTTTTCATTATCAACAAAATAGTAAGCGTTATAGTCAGCGCTTGTGGATATTCTTATCTTTGTGTCTTCTTCCAACCAAGATTTATTGTTATCAACAATTTTTCTTAATTTAAACCCTTCAGTCATATAAGGAAAATCTCTATATCTGTCCAAATAAAGTTGTCCGTATGTGAAAGGTGTCAACTGTGTTTGAATGTTATAATTTTGGCCTGTATAAACTTGTCCTGTTATTACAACTTCATCTGGGCTTCTATGTGACGGTGTTGATTCATACCATCCCGCACCTAATTGGAAGAAATAATCTTCAGTATTTACAGGAGCGTTAGGAAATCCTTCCGCATCAATAGGATAGTCGTCTAATTTTGTAGACACATCTTGATAAATTGCCGTTGATGTGTAAGCGGTATAAATTTGTCCTTTAATTTTATACGTTGTTCCAGGAAGATACTGTGGTACATCTTGAACATATGTTCCTCCAGAAATTGCCGCCCATTGAACGTCAAATTGGTCCATGTTAATTTTTTGGTCCGCAAGGTAAATGTGTTCGTTATATTCAATTAACGAATCAGGTGCACCAATTAAACGTAACATAAATTCAACGGACCTTCTTGTTCCTTTTGATTTAAAAAGGTAAGATGCGTTCAATATTAAATTACGATAAAATGAATAATTCAATTCAGTTGGTGTAAGAGCTCTCGCGTAACCAGGATATGTTGGCGTATTTGTGTTACCAAAAACAGAACTTAAAAAGTCTTCGTTTGTTATGGGTGAGAAGTTTGAACTCCAACCCAAGGTCTGAGCCAAATTCACTAACAATTGTGATGGTATATCATTAGATGGGTTATAACTAACCGAGTTCATGTATGCCAACGCATCAATAAATTGTTTGATTTGGTCAAAGCTTCTACCATATATTTGAAATATCTTTTCAACTTTTTGCCCTAAAGTATCAAACTCTTTAAGTGAGTCGGTAACCAAAAATCTTGAAATCAAGTTTGTTTTAAATGAATCTAAATTAACCGCAACATCATCTAGTTGAGCCAAATAGTTGTCAAATAAGAATGATTTAATGTCTAAATTCCATGGACCTTCTTTAGGCCAAGTTACTTGTTGATAATTCGTATAAAACTGTCCGTCTTGGTTTTGTTGTGGTACTTGGAATACCGCAGTATATTCTGGTCTTACTAGTCTGTTTAACAAAAATTTTTGTACTTCGTCAAAATCCTCCAAAAAGATTCTATCAACAACAAAGTCATTAGGTCTTATTTGATATTCTTCAAATATGGTCGTTGCACTAGTTCCAAATGGGTCACCAGAAACATAAAACTCAATGTAACCTGTTGTAAGTGTTTCGGACGGATTAAATGAAACAATTTTATAAATGTTGTCATTTATAGCAACACAATAATCCAAATACGTATTATATAAATTTCTATAAGGAGAAACAACAATTTCTCTAACAGATAAATTAGTTGAAGCGCTTATTGAATAATCAATGTCAAATGGATTATTAATTCTATCGACAGGTATTCTGAAGTAAGTTTCATCTAAATTTGAATCGTATGAAATATTTGTTGCAGTTGCCCCTGTTATAAATTGGTCGTTGTTAAACACAACGTCTAACGATGCGGGAAATCTATGTATTATTTCAGTAACAGATACTTGAAATCTTTTACGTAATGAACCATACATTGAAAAATTAAGAACTTGTGACACGTCATAGTTTGGATAAACTCTGAACTGTGTTGCCATTATTCTTCTACTTTCTGTAAGGTCTTCGATGTCTAATCCCTCCAAACTTATTGGTTCGGAAAAAGCGCCAACATTAAATCTTCTATTAACTTTTTCAACTACGGACGTTGTAAATTCAAAATTACCCTGCGTAAGTCCGCCACCCTCAACTGTTTGTAATCCTACAATGTTGTCAGAAAAGGTTGCCGCACCACTACCTGGTCGTGGAGGGTAAAAATATTTTGTTGTCCTTTGTGTAGTCGCCATTAACTAGTTATGTTTGTGAAGTTTTTACTGAAATCAATGTTATTACCTCTACTTTGTCTAACCTCATAAAGAAGAGCATTAAATTGGTCTCTAATTTCATATAAGTTATACTGTCTGTATATGTTATTATTAGAATCGTAGATAGTGTAGATACCATCATCAATAGATTTAGTTTGATTACCGTAAAGAGCAATCGCAAGAGATGAGATATCGTATTCAACCATTTCAACTTCAACAGTCACAGGATTAAAGAATGTATTTGTGATAATAATATCTTGGTCGGGTTGTCCGATGTATGGTGTGGCATTAGGTTTATTAGTTGGTGAAGATGATGGTGATAGTGTTAAGAAAATAAGATTTGAATCTCCTTCAACATATCTGTATCTAATCGCCTTTTGTGATGTATTAACTTCGTTTGAGACAACAGGTTCACAAAAGAAACTTGATGTAACAACTCTGAAAAAGTTTGGAATCTTTGAACCATCAGCATTAAGGTATTCAATTCTAAATCCAACCAATCCTTGTGGTACAAATTTATTTTGATATTGTGTTGGTACATCTGTTATATCAATAACAATACCTTTAACATTTGGTAACGCACTTAAAACTCCACAATCACTAATTATAGTTCTAATTTCAGCGGGTCTTAAATATAAGGTGTAAATACCCAACGCATTAAACTGATTTGCGGGTAAAGTTAGATTATATAAACCTCCTAATACCTCAACGCCAGGATTACCCCCTGTTTCTGTATTAGCAAAATAAGGTCTTAATATTGTTTGGGCGTCCAATTTTGTCAGAACAAATTGGTCTGTAACATCTCTTGTTGGAGTGTAGTTCATGATTATTTCAACATCTGATGGTGAAACATCACTTGGTCTTATTGTACCGTATGAGCCGATTGCCATGTCTTCTTATTTAATTTATAAATAGTTTAGTTCCCTTTTTCAATTAGTTTCTTTCTTTACTAACCACATTAAAAAATCCATATCCGTAATTTATCATATCCCCAAGATTATCCACCTCTCCCAACCTCATCACTCTTTCATATGCACTGTTCTTTCCTCTCTCAACAAATACATTAGTTTGTACCTGTGCTTGGTCAATAACTTTAAGTAATACCTCATCTTTTGTGATTGGCACTGCGGTCAAATTATTTGAGGTTAGTCCTGAAGATTCTTGGAAGAATATTGTTGTACCGTCACTATAATCATAGTAATAAACACCAGTAATTGTATAGGCAGTAAAAACTGAGTTTATGTCACTTATTGCCCCCCATATTTGTCCATTACTGATAACAGGTACCCCCACTTGAAATTTTGGACTACCGTATAATGCCAATTCATTTATTCTAGATTTTGTTAATCCTGACACAGTAAATGGAACCGTAACATAATTGTTAGATGTTTGAGCCGAAACCTCGTTTACCGCGTCACCTGAAAATATATAATTGTAAGATACAGGCGTTCCAATCCAATTACCTGTCGAAGTTGCAAAATAACATTCTCCCGTCGGATTATATACAGTCACATTAGAATAAGGAACGGTTATTGTTTTTGACACTTTAGTTACCCCCCAAGGATTAGTTTGTTCCAATGTAATAGTATAATCTTTTGTTGCATTAGGATATGTGTGACTTATAGAGTTTGGCGTATATGCGCTAATAATTTGTTTTGGACTTCCGTCACCCCAATCAACTTTATAGGCGGATAAATCTAAGAATTTTTGAAATTCGTCCGAAGTATTATAAACATTCCACACATATGGTTGAGCAGTTGTTGATGAAAATAAAAAGTTTGTAACTACGTCTTTTTGTAATACAGCACCGTCAAATGGACTATAATATCCAGCGTCTACCGCGGTTTGTCTTAGTAAAATTGGTATGGATAAATTAGTTAATAACGAAGTACCTCTAGGTCCTGAACTTACCACTTTTGTCATGGCAGAATAAACCCCAACAGGTGTATTGTTATAATCTACAACGGACAAATCCCTTGCGACATTCTCAGGTGAAACAATAAACTTATAATAATCTTGTGTCATTATTGCGGTGGATTTACATATTCATACCATTTTATGGGTATATTGGTACCCAACCTCTGACCGTACGTATTAAAAACTTGGTAAGTTTGTTTTTCATAATCTAATTTAAAGGTGTAGTAAAAATACAA
>Ga0164293_10006339_pt1 | contig 10063 bp, 6 predicted proteins | sample GEODES118metaG_FD_111487 | JGI IMG/M metagenome (GOLD analysis project Ga0164293, IMG submission 111487) | Eutrophic lake water microbial communities from Lake Mendota, Wisconsin, USA - GEODES118 metaG | ecosystem: Environmental > Aquatic > Freshwater > Lake | place: USA: Lake Mendota, Wisconsin...
CGTGGGATAAATTGTTTTTCGCAGATTGGGTCAAATTACAAAATCAGCTTTATTCAAAAGCTTCAGTTCCCCTCGAGGACATCACCCACTTTCAAGACTTGTTTGAGGATTCAAGGAGTTTTCCAGAGGACAAGTGGCGAGCCGTTTCAGTTTATCAAGCAGACAAGATTATCGCGCGAGCACTCGTTGCGGTGTCTCGCCTTAATCCGACACTCGCAAAGGTCGGATTCATCGAATGCATCAACGATGAAAGTGTTTTCATGAAACTATGGGAGAAGGTAGAAGTTTTGAGTCGAGAATTGGGTGCGAGTCGCATTAAAGGGCCGATCAATCTTCATTTTTTTGTCAGTTACCGATGGAAAACCTGGGGCAAGGCTCGACCATTTTATAGCGAACCACAGCAGCACAGCTATTATCTCAGTTTTTTTGCGAAAGTTGGCATGCAGCCACTTAAGCGATGGGATACTTTTCGTATAAGGTTTTTCAAAAGCAAAAAGCAGTACGGTGAAATACGCAGCGCCAAGAAGCCTGAGCATCGTCTTCATATTCGTGGCATTGATATGTCACGATTTGATGACGAGATGACGATCATTCATGGTCTGTTTCAAGAAACGTTTAAAGACATGCCTGAATATGAACCGATGCCGCTTGAGACATTCAAAAAGATCTACGCAGGTTTTCGCTATATCATCAGCCCACTTTTTGCCTTTATTATTGAGCATGAAGGCAGGCCAGTCGCATTTTGTGTGAATTTCATGGATCCCTTGCCGCTGTTATTGCAGCGCCAGAGATGGATCGGAATAATTCCTAAGCCACTTTTGAGTCTGTGGGTTTATTTCAGGATAAAACTGAATTTTAGTCGACTGCTAATTATGTATGTTGGTCGTCTGCCAGCACCAGATGGCCAAGAGTTCAAAGGAATACAAAGCTTAGTGGCTAAAAAGATGACGATACCGGTAGCGATCAGTCTGCCTCATCTCTATATCTGTTATACCGCCGAAGATAGTCCCGCACTAAAGAGTTATCGCGAAGACCAAAAAGAAATGATCTCGAGTTATGCGCTCTATTCCAAAGAAATTTAGAGCGAGCTTTTGGTTTTTGTAGAACCCAAGGTAAAGCCCGCATCCAAGGTGAACTGAGCAGTATTGTTAACCATCGTCTTGGTGAGGTTACCGATATGCTTCAGGTTCTGCTTCCCTAAGAAGCCCATGGCGAAAGTCTCTGCCATACAAGCAAAACTCTCATTCGTATCGAGCGGGAACAATGGCGTTACGATTGATTGCAAATGGGGAAGTTTGGCTACTCCACCTAAGCAGTAAGTCACATCTGGGCGCTCAATTTTGAGTCGAGCCAGAACATCTGGTTTGATATTCGCTGGAACGGCGACATCAACCACTACCGCGTTTTTGGTAAAATGCTGAGGTTCAAGAAACCCAGTTCCGCTGCTAGCACCAGTAATAATAATCTCACATGAGCGAAGAGCGGCTACGTTGTCAGTAATCTGGATGAGATCGCGTTGTTCTTCAGTGTTTAGCCAATCGATAAGGGCTTTGTCAGAGTTAAGCACATCGCCAGTCAAACGCTCACTTAAGCGTTGATTAAAGTCAGAAGACTCAAGTGAATCGAGCGACTCTTTAAGAATTGTGCGAACCACACCTAGTAGTTTGGGACTTTTCTCAATAGGTGAATGGTGAATCAAGACTAAGCGTGAGGCCTTGTCGGCCATAATCATAGCGGCGACGGATATAATATTACCGGCTGCACCGACTAACCCAACTGACGAGGTTGCGATGTTAATATCTTTGTTTCTTGCTTCACGTAGAGCCGCTTGAATCGCCAGTTCAATAGTAAATGAATTTCCGGTGGTGAGATTCATACCATGTGAATCCAGATAGAGACCATTGCCCGATACAATAGAAGTAAATTGACCCAGGCCAACAGTGTTAGCACCGAGTTCAGCTGCCATATCGACCGCACGTTGAACTTTGGCGATAATTTCTGATCGCTGTTTTCCGGTAAAGCTTTTTTTAAGTTCAAGGGACGTCGTTGGAATGCCCATGAGGATAATATTTATTTCGCTCCCGTCAGCACCCTTAAGAGGTTGTGCATGATAAATACCAAATTCCATCGCACGCTTCATCAAACCTAAGCGTGATTCAAGCACGGCATCTTTGACTGGGATAAAAGCGGGTGTGACACGCTTCACATGATCTGCATCGATGAGGTGGCATAAGAAAACCGCCAAAGGTTTATCCGAAGACACAAATTCTGTCGTTAGGCCTTGTGCTTTAATGTCAGCCAGCGGGGTATCAGGGTATAGGTGTTGAAAGAAATATCTGAAATCGCCGTCATCAAGTCGCATTAAGATTTTTTCGAGTCCAATTAAGAAGAAGAGAATTTCTTCATCGGTAATAAACAGACTGGGTTGAACTCTTAAAGTTGCTCCATTCGAGAGTGAAGGTGTCATGCGGATATTTTCACGATGAAGCATCGCCGAGGCAATGAGATAGCCCAGCATACCTGCTTCATTAAATACATTAAACTCAAAGCAGATCTTACTTAGGTTTTCGCTAAGTTCAAAAGCCAACATGAGACCTTTACCGCGCACACCGGAAATAAGGTGAGGATACTTATCCTGTAAAGTCTCTAGGCCTTTTTTAATTTTATCACCGGCATTCATGCCGCGAGTGAGATGACCTGATTGAGTGATGATTTCTAACGCCTCAAGCGCAATAGCAGCAGAATAACCGTCTTCTGCAAAAGTAGAAGCATGGAGATGGCCGAAGTCTTCTTGATAACGTTTGTGATGGATGGTGGTTGCGCCAATCTTTGCGACACCGGCACCAAGAGTTTTTGAAAAACAGTAGATATCTGCTGTCACATGCGCGTGATGCCCCGAAGCCATCAGGCCGGTACGAAACATTCCTGCCTGAATTTCATCAAAGACTAAAGAGAAACCATCTTTAAGAGAATACTTTTTTAATAGTGCTAGGTAGTTGGCATCCAACGGATAAACACCCGCTTCACCTTGAATCGGTTCAACAAAGAGTCCAGCGACTCGAGTGAAAGTTGTTTTACCAAAGAATAAACCAATTTGATGAAGACCAATTTCTATTATATCAAATTTAAGTTCGCCAAAGAATTTCTCTAATTGAACGTCATCAGCATGGGGAGGCAAAAAGCGATTTTGTCCTTCTGAAACATAAAACGGATAACGATATTTAGGATTATGGGTCAGGTTAAGTGCACCCATTGTCTTACCATGATAGGCGCGTTCAAGAGACACGGTCAGGGGAATCTCACTTAATTGGTGCTTATTAAATTCATGAACGAGATCGATCAGGCCCATCATGTCGTGGGTCTGAAGGGCCATATGTAGTAGCCAATCTTTGCGTTTATCGGATGCCTTAATATCACTGCACATATTGATGAGGCGATAGCGCCAATCTTGTGTCAGTGCCGCCAGTTGGTTTTCATCAAGTTCTTGCACATAAAGGTGAGCTTCATTCATGCCTTTTTGCAGATCTTGGAGGCGTTCTTGTTGTTTTTTTCCATAGGCTAGCAGGCAATGCTTAAGTGCTGCCTCGACTGCTTCGGTTCCGGAGTTTGAAAGTGTCGTCACCCATGGACCTTCACCCGTTTCAGTATAGAGAATTTCACTGATACGTTGAGCAAGTTCACCGGCCTTAGCGCGGTTAGATCCTTGAATAAGATTGGGTTCACCTTCGCTCAAAAAGTCCTGAGCGATACGAGCAATGCGCGCATTTTTGTGACCGAGTAAATTAGCACCATAGCCGCCAGTCATATCGAGCACGCGACGAGTTTCGCCGGCAATTTCAGTTGTGAGCCATTGTCCATGGCCTTGGTGGTAAATCACACTGAGCTCGAGGGCACGCAAAAGCTGGCCAGTTAAAGGCTGCGCGAACGTTTCATAAGAAGCGTTATTTGCATTTGATGATAGAGAGCTAGCCGTTTGGGTCTCTGTATTTTTGCTCATAGTAGTTAAAGTAGAGCAATTTCAGCGCCAAAAGTCCTGACGTCATTTCTGGGGGTTGTCCTTGGGTAGGTGTCTAAAACTTGGCCAGTTTAGTCCACTAACTGTCTAAAACTTAAACTTTTTAAACCATCTACCGAAGGGAGTTACAGAGGAGCGAGACTATGTCCGCCGTAAGCGCGAAACCAATTTATTTCCAATGGCAAAAACAGCACGGGTATCCTGTGTTTTTGCGCGTGGGTCGCGAAATGCTGGAAGGTCGATTAAATAAACTCATCACTGATTTAGGCTTTGTGGAAATTGCCGAAGCCGATCATAAAAAAATTCCTGCCAACCGTCCCGGCACTAAAATTTTGACTATCTCTCGTGCTTCAACACGCGTAGCTCAACAAGTGTTACTGCCAGACTCAATGGATAAGTTTGGTCATGAGTCTTTGAGTTATCGTGGAGAGACACAAGTTTATCTCTACCGTCGCATCGGGATGATGGTTTCGTCACCGGCCACTACCATGTGGGAGCTGGGTCTTGTGAGTCAGCTAGATACAACTGAAGATCTAATGGGTCTGCGTGTGATGATAAACCGCGCGCTGGCTTGGGCACTTGCACCTTTGGGTGTTCTCGGCTTCTGGGGAGTTTCAACCAGTGATGGTTTAGTGGCCATGAAACAGTCTCAGTCTTTTGGTGAAGTCGTGATGGTAGATGTTGAGAAGCGTCGAATGCTTTCTTCATCTGGTGTTGTTGGTATCGAATCGAATTTTACTATTTTGCGAGCAGATAAACCAGGCCCGGCTGGACGTCCATTGCCGCCTGAAGAATTAGTCAGTTTTTTAAGCACCGCCAATATCTACTTTACCCACATCGGTCTGCCTTACACCATTAAACGAGCTGCCTTGCAGCTTGGCTCTTCTGTGCGCGGCGAGTGGAGCGGTCATTCAGCTCCAGTTGCTGGGTTGTCGAACGCTTAATCCCTCCGCTAGCATAGCCTCATGACAAATTCATGGATTGATCCTGTTCTCTTTGAACTCGGGCCCCTGCAAGTACGTTGGTATGGTCTTATGTACGTCGCAGGTTTCGCGGTCGGTAGTTGGCTTTTAGGCCGTTTGGCCAAAAGTGGCTTCTGGCCTCTACCTAAAGAATCGATTGATAAATATGTCACCGCGCTGATTATCGGTATGTTCCTAGGTGCACGTACGTTCTACGTTTTCATATATAATTGGGACTATTACTCAGGTCATTTCATGGAAGCCTTTCATGTGTGGAAAGGTGGATTGTCGTTTCACGGAGCAGTTTTCGGAATGTGCTTAGCAACCGCTTGGTTTGCTCGCAAAAACAAAGTTCATTTCTTTCAAATTGCCGACTGCATGGCAGTGGCCGGTGGTCCGGGGCTTTTCTTTGGTCGTATGGGGAACTTCATTAATGGAGAACTCTACGGCAGAGTAACTGATTCACCGATCGGAATTGTATTTCCTGGTGGAGGTCCTTATCCACGTCATGCCTCTCAGTTGTATGAAGGGATTTTAGAAGGAATTGTGCTCGCTATCATTTTGTATTTTGTTCATAAAAAGCAAAAACATTATGGCATCGTAAGTACTGTTTTCTTGATTGGATATGGAACATTTCGCTTTATCGTAGAGTTTTTCCGCGAACCCGATTCACAGTTAGGTTATTACTTCGGTGGCCTTACTATGGGACAAATTCTATGCTTCTTGATGTTGGTTATTGCTGGCGGAATTTACGCATGGGCGCGCAAAAGTAATATTCCTAATCCTTACCTTTCACAGGTGAAGCGTTAAGCTGATCATGCTGTGAGATAAACCCGCCAGGAGCTTTATTTTTGGCGGGCGCCACAGTGAAATAAATGGGAAAACAAGTAATCGTGCACGAAGCAGAATAGTGCATAATTTTTTCCTCATCTTCCCAGCGGTAATAGGCTTCTTCATCCACCCGTTTATAAATTTTTTGTTGGCCCCAACGCTTAATGAGCGAATGATGAAAAATATCATGTAAAAAATAAGAGGGGAGTTTAGCGAACATATCGAGCACTTTGCCATTTTCCACTTGGACAATAACCGGAAATTTATATCGAATTTGTGCCACCCAAAAACGTAACATTTTTCGTTCACCACGCTCACGCATAACATCAGCTTTTCCATACTTAGTTTCGATGCTACTCAGTTCTTTTCCCGGAAAAAAATCCGCTAACGTATCAGTGCTGAAATCGTAGTTTTTTGGATCAACTTTGGCGTATGCACAAAAACAAAAAATTACGAGGATGAGAGTGCTTAATTTCATGCATTAAAGATTAGCATAAAAGAAAAAGCAGAGAGAAATAGTCAGAAAATATCGAACCACCCCAGTGCCCCGATGGGGAAAAATAGTTCGGCGAGGTGCAGGATAATGGGTCGACAAACCTTTGGATTTACGGTCATCATGGGAGTTATTGTTCGAGCTAAACTTTACTGAAGAATGTGCCGTCAAGCCTAAGGTAGAATTAGGCTTCTTACTCCAGGCTGGAGTAAAAACGATCTTTGGTTGGAAAGGATGATCCAAAATGATGAAATTTAGCACCGTATCTTTGCTGTCGCTCTCGATCCTAGTCGGTGCTTGCGCCACCTCAGTTCCTAAGCAAACTAAAACTGCTGATAGTGGTTGGAAGAGTTTTGGAGAAGAAACGACTTACACCCCAGGTGGCCGCGTCCAACAACAATTAGTTGAGCGAGATTTGGCAGCATGTGAAGGCTGTATCCTAGGAAGTTCTCACCACGGGACATTCACTTCACCTTTGCGAGTTTATGAACTGAAAGGTGCTGAGCATCTCAATCTTAAAAACACCCATTTCGATATTCCAGTTACGTGGAATCCGGCAGTCGCGAAGTGGGTTAACTATTTCACTGGCCGCGGTCGTGAATGGTTCGCGCGCTATGCTGAGCGCGGTGGACGTTATGCTCCCGTGCTTTCTAAAATTCTCAATGACAATGGTCTTCCACGCGATTTGATTTATCTTGCGATGGCAGAATCTGGTTTTCAAAATATTGCAAAGTCTCACGCCAGTGCGATGGGGCCTTGGCAGTTCATGAGTTTCACTGGTCGCCAATACGGTCTTAACCAAGACTGGTGGATGGATGAGCGTCGTGATCCTTTGAAAGCTTCAGTCGCTGCTGCTGGTTACCTCAAAGATTTGCATGATCTTTTTGGTTCATGGGAACTTGCCACTGCTGGTTACAACGCTGGTGAAGGCAAAATTGCTCGTGCGATCAAGCGCTATGGGACACGTGATTTTTGGAAACTCACTAAAGGTCGCTACCTCAAGCCAGAAACAAAAAATTACGTTCCAAAAATTATGGCACTCGCGATTATCGGAAAAAACCTCGAGGCGTTTGGTTTTAACCAACTGGCTTTCCATCACCCGCTTGATTATGAGCAACTCGATGTGCCAGGTAATACTGACTTGATGGAAATTGCTAACACTATTGGAATTCCATTCGAAGAATTGCATCGCTACAATCCAGAGTTGTTGCGTTGGCAAACACCGCCCATGGTAGAAAAATATACTCTACGTGTTCCAGTAGGCACGAAAGAGAAGTGGACTGCGCTAGAAGATAAAACTGTTTTGACTGCCACGAAGTATCAAACCTGGACAGGCAAAAAACCTTTTACACTTCAAGAAGCATCTAATCAGCACCGCATTCCCTTGCAAGTCCTCACAGCGCTTAATCCAGAAGCAGTGGGTAAACGTCTCGACAAAGGAACTGAGATTCGTCTTCCTTTCCGCGCCGATCAAAGTGCTCGCGACAGAATGTATGCCGATCTTTACGAGGTTCCACGTCGCTTCCGTAAAGCACGTCGTTCTTACTACCGTGCGATTAGCAGTGTTAGTGAGTCGGGTCCACGTATTCGCCAACCTAGTAAGTTCTATGTAGTTAAAAAGGGTGACACTTTGTGGGAGATTTCTCGCAAAACAGGTGTGTCTATGGACGTGATTGTGCGTTCCAATAATCATCTGCGTCGTCGTCAATTGCTACCAGGTGACAAGCTCGCTATTAAGTAATCTTTTCTAATCCATCATGCCTGTGACATACTCGCAGGCATGAGTTTCGGATTAAAAGCATTCAAAAGACAAAAAGAAGACACTAAATCCACGGCGACACGCCTGCACATCACGCATGTGATTTTGGGACATGATTTAGCTGCTGTACTCAAGCTAGTTGAGTTGAAGAATACTCACGGCCCTGAGGCTTTGCGTCTTCTGACTCCGCGCTTTCTCACTAAGCAAACATTGATTGAAACATTTCACGCTGGCGTTTCTACGCTAAGAAATAACGAAGAAACTTTGGCGATCGCCGCTAAGTTTCCTCACTGCCAAAGTGCTCGATTTGAGCATGAAACGATGTTTGCGAAAGAAGGGCAGTGGCACAAGTTTGGTAGTCGCGCCAAGCCCATGGAATGCATGCCAGGAGAGTCCTATTTCCTCCCTGAGCGACAAGAAATTTCGCTCGCCTCACTGTTTTCCAAAAGTGATTGGGATAATCTCGATGAGATTCTTAAAAGCTATCAAGCCGTTCGTATTCTTGAAAAATTAGAGAAACAAGCTCCCACTGATCTTGCTCACCAAGATGAGTGGTGGATGCTGTTCCACGATTTGGGTGAAGTTACTTGTACCGAGTTGTGGACTTCATTGCCGGCGAAGCAAATTCTGAAAGCAACTGAGCAGGGACAAACTTTGCCAGCCGAAGCGGGCGCGTGGTTTGCATCGATTCAACGCCAGGCTGGAATTGCGCTCTCTTGGGAGTGTACCAAAGAAATGCATCCAGAAGCTCGCACACTCTTTATACCCCAAAGTATGACTCATGAATGGGGACACTTCATTCTTGATATTCAGTCATGGGATGATGGCCGCAAGTGCTACCCGGTGAACGCACTCATTCTTCTGCAAGACGAAGAACCAACGAGTGAAGGTATGGCAGACAAGATTAAACTTTCAAAGCGTGTGCTCGAACGAGTGCTCAATGATTTTGAAAAAAGTATTCGCAAAGAACACATTCTGGCTTCAGAAGATTTTCTTGAGTGGCCCAGTGAACCCAAACTCGCTGAGGCACTAATCATTTCGGTACCAAAGCTTCATGTGATCGGGCAGATTGCAGCCTCTACTTCAGAGACTCACTTTTTAGCACGTTCGCTCCTAAGTCTTTAATATACCATCGCCGCCTCCTCCATTTTGTACACCTGTATAAAATGGAAGTGACTTTTTGATACATCTGTATATAATGGGGGTATGGAGCGATATCTATTAAAACAGATTAAATCCGATCTAGCTGAAAAGATGGTCTTCCTTGGAGGGCCTCGCCAGGTTGGTAAGACAACACTGTCCCGCTCTCTTATGCCAAAAACGGGGAGATATTTGAATTGGGATGTTCCTATTGATAAGGAGAGTATTCTCAAGAAAGAATATCCACGTGAGTCTTTTATTGTATTTGATGAGATTCACAAATACCGACAATGGCGAAATTATTTAAAAGGTTTCTACGATCTTCATAAAGATCAAAAAAAAATACTTGTTACGGGAAGTGCTCGTTTAGATCTTTATCGTTTCGGTGGAGATTCTCTACAAGGTCGCTATTTTTATCTTAGAATGCATCCTCTTTCTGTGGCAGAGCTAAAATTAAAATCGCAGAAAGATTTTTTAGACCTTTTGAAACTAGGTGGTTTTCCAGAACCATTTTTAAAAGGTTCAGAATCGTTTGCTCGGCGCTGGACGAGAGATTACCGGCAACGTCTTATCTACGAAGATGTGACCTCTATGGAGCAAACGCAAGAACTTCAGAAAATGGAGTTGATGCTTCACCATCTTCCCAATTTAGTCGGTAGCCCTCTTTCTATCAATTCACTGCAGGAAGATCTGCAGGCCACCCCACGTTCAATCGGCAAATGGGTCGATATCCTTGAAAGGCTTTATGGGATAGTTCGTCTATCACCGTTCGGGTCTCCTAAGATTCGTGCCGTCAAAAAAGAACAGAAACACTATCACTATGATTGGGCGCTGGTGCCCGATGAATCAGTACGCTTCGAAAA
>Ga0164293_10006341_pt1 | contig 10063 bp, 9 predicted proteins | sample GEODES118metaG_FD_111487 | JGI IMG/M metagenome (GOLD analysis project Ga0164293, IMG submission 111487) | Eutrophic lake water microbial communities from Lake Mendota, Wisconsin, USA - GEODES118 metaG | ecosystem: Environmental > Aquatic > Freshwater > Lake | place: USA: Lake Mendota, Wisconsin...
CGAATTCGGGGCTTTTAAACCACTCAAGGTCTGCCCACTTTACCTCTGAAATTCCTTCCTCTTCCTGAGGTTTCAATTTACCTTTACCGCTGCTATTCATTTTATACCAGTGGGTTTCTTTCAGCAGCACAACTTCGTCTTCAAAATAGGCGTGATACGTTTCACCAATTTTATCTGAAATATTGAGCATGTTCAGGCCGGTTTCTTCCATCACTTCCCTCAGGGCTGCGGCCCGCTGATCTTCATGGCGTTCGATTTTACCCTTGGGCAAATCCCACATGCCATTGCGCTTGATGGTCAACAGCTGGTTTTCTTTATTTAGCACCAACCCTCCGGCGGCTTGTATTACGGTATAATTTTCCAGAAAATCGCGAAACGCTTGTTCCGGGTCGGGGTTGATTAGCCCATAATTAAGGGCTTTGCCGGTGCTTACTGAGGACGTGAGGATGTTGAAGCTTTTATGGATTTCATCATCATCGATATAGAATAAATTGGGTACCCCCTTAAACGCAGATGGAGAATCGGCAATGACAATTGCGCCATCGTTGAAGTATATTTTATAGCTTTGCGGGCCCATGGACCAAAGAGCTGCAAAGTTAGCAAAATTTCTTTTGGAAATTCACGCTGTGAAACTCAATCCCGACCACCCCTTCACGTGGACATCCGGAATACAGTCGCCCATTTATTGTGATAACCGCATGGTACTTTCGTTTCCGGAGGTGCGGGATCTGGTAAAAAAATCGCTGGCAGAAATGACGCAAGCGCATTTTCCTGAAGCGACATTGCTGGCAGGAATCGCCACGGCGGGCATTGCCCACGGGGCGCTGGCGGCCGATGTATTGAACATGCCCTACTGCTACGTGCGGCCGGAACCCAAAAAGCACGGATTAAAAAACCAGATAGAGGGGCGCATGAAGCCGGGCGACAAGGTGCTGTTGATAGAAGACCTCATCAGCACAGGTAAAAGTAGTCTGCAAGCCGCTGATGCGGTAAGGGAAGCCGGCGGAGAAGTGGTGGGGTTGTTTGCTTTGTTCACCTATGGGTTTGCAGATGCCGAACAGCGTTTTAAGGACGCCGGAATACCCTTCTACACCATCAGTAATTTTGGTGTTTTGTGCGAAGTGGCTGTAAACGAGGGTTTTTTACCGGCCCAGCAACTGCAGCCGGTGCTTGAATTTGCACGGAACCCACAGGGGTGGAGGTGAGGGTGGTGTCCGAAGTCGGGAGACTTCGGAAAGCGGGAGTAGTGACCTCGGCGAGAATCGAACTCACATCTAAAGTTTAGGAAACTTCTATTCTATCCGTTGAACTACGAGGTCAGGGGTTGCAAAGATAATGCTTGCCTGCTTACCTTGCACGGGAATAGCACAGCAACCATGGAAAACTGGACCGAAGAAAACAATGCCCTCTGCAAAACCTTTGTTTTCGCCTCATTCGAAGCAGTCATGCTTTTTATGCAGAAAGCCACACCCCACATCAGCCAACTCAACCACCACCCCGAATGGCGAAACTTGTATAACAGAGTTGCGGTGTGGCTCACCACCCACGATGCCGGCAATACAGTGACAGAAAAAGACCGGGAACTGGCTAAGATTCTGGATGATATATTTGAAAGCTTAGCATAAGTTCCTTGTTTTTTTCAACGTTATTGACGATATTCGAATTATGAACATCAGAAAATATATAGAAATTAATCCTGAAAAACGATTTGGAAAACCCATCATTAAGGGAACCCGAATTTCAGTTGCTGATGTTTTGGGTTGGATGGCAAATGGCATGACCCGCGAAGAAATTATTGCAGAATTTCCTGAATTGAATATTATGCAGTTAAATGCATGCCTGTTTTTTGCCGCTTCTCGCGAACGACATCTGGAAATAGCATCATGAATTTGCTGTTTGATCAAAACATTTCCCATCGTTTAATTTCTCTAATCAAGGACATCTTTCCTCTAGCAAAAAAAGTTAGAGAGTTGGGGCTTGAAAACCAATCTGACATTAAAATATGGGAATTCGCAAAAAAGAACAACCATACCATTGTGACCTTTGATGGAGATTTTTATGATTTGTCTATAGTAAGGGGGCATCCTCCAAAAATCATTTTAATAAAAACGTATAATCAAACCACTGTTAACATTGAAAGGATTCTGCGCATTAACCTGTCTGCGATTTCAGCATTTATTAATGAAGAAAATCTGGCTTGCTTGGAAATACTTAGCGTTGAATAAGGAAAAATAAAAACACCCATTTTCTATATTACATTATTTATTTTTTATTCTAAACTTCTTTCCGCTGATTTTCCAATAGTTATGATTTAATTCCTGTTGATAATATATTCCCTATCTTTGCACTGCAAAACCCCGCTGTGAAGCGGCGTAATTATTTGACATCATGGCACCCAAAAACGAAAACAGCCGCGGCAAAAAATTTCAGGAGCGGCAACCCGGGGAAAAACGTACCCGAAAATCTTCTGCCCCCTCAGAAAAACCCAAAAAATCATTCGGCGATAAACCCTTCAGGTCTGAAGAAAAAAAACCTTTCCGCAGCAGCAGGCCCGGCTCGCGCGACTTTAATGCACCCGCATCCCCACGCGGTGGTAAAACCTTCCGCCCCAAAAGAGAAGATGGCGGATTCAACCCCGAAGAACGCAAATCATCACGACCGGCTTACAAAAAACCATTCGAAAACGAAGGCAGAAAGCCATTTAAGCGCGAAAGCGGTGGCGATAAGCGTTTTGGCTCCGATGACAGAAAAACCACCCGCGCGCCCTTCAAAAAAGACAACGACTTTGGCGGTGGGTACAAGAAAGAAGGCAATAATACCCGAATAGGAGGTGCCAAGCCGTTCCGCGGAGATGACAAACCCGCCCGTTCAGGTCCCCGCAAACCTTTTGAAAGGGATGAAAAACCAAGCTACGGCAAACGTAGTGTATATGGAGGAGAAAAAAGTGCCGATCGCAAACCTTTTGACAGAGAAGACAAACCGGCAAGGGGCAAACGTCCGGCCTTTGGTGAAGAAAGACCCTCTGCCAGAACAACCCGAAAACCCATGGAGCGCGATGAAAAGCCCATCCGCGGCAAACGTCCTGCCTTTGGCGAGGATAAACCCGCAACCCGCAAGCCCGGCAAATTCAGCAAAAACAAACCATCCGCGCACGTGAAAAGCACGCGCAAAGGAGCGGAAAAAAACTATAAAGGAAGCCGCAGGACCCACGAAAACACCGGCAGGGATCTGGAAAACGCCAACCTACTGACCGGCGAGGAAGTACGCCTGAACCGCTACATTGCCAACAGCGGCATCTGCAGCCGACGCGAGGCCGACGTGATGATAGAACAGGGCCTGGTGCAGCTCAACGGAAAAGTGGTTACCGAACTCGGACAGAAAGTAAACCCCGGCGATGAAGTGAAGGTGGATGGCCGCCGCATTACCCCCGAAAAACCGGTGTATATTTTGCTGAATAAACCCAAAGGGTATATCACCAGCACGGTTGACCCTGATGGTCGTGCCACGGTGATAGATTTGATTGATTTGCCCGGTAAAGAGCGCATTTACCCCATTGGCCGCCTTGACAGAAACACCACGGGGGTGCTTCTGCTCACCAACGATGGGGAGTTGGCCCAGAAAATTATGCATCCAAGTTTTGAGATTAAAAAAGTGTACCGCGCCACCCTCGACAGAAAACCCAGCAAAGACCACATGCTGGCCTGGGTGAGCGGCATAGAGCTGGAAGATGGTTTTATGGCTTTTGAACAGTGTGGTTTTGTAGAGAAAGAAGAGGAAAACACTTTGGGTGTGGAGATACACAGCGGAAGAAACCGCATCGTGCGCCGCATGTTTGAGCACTTTGGCTACGAGGTAAAAAACCTGGACCGTGTGTTGCTTGGAGAATTTGACCACCTGAAACTGGGACGCGGAAAATGGCGTTTCCTGAATGAAAAGGAACAGCGCTATGTAGAGCGGATCAAGCGCAGCAATGCACCCAAACGAAAGAAGTAAAACTTTCTTATTCCAAAACCTTCACAGGCTCTGTTGCGACCATCCTTAGGCGCCATTCCATGGGCCACAGGTTGTTCCATTGATGTCGGTTGGCGTTTACAAAACCCACTGAAACATCATTCCACTTTACCCTGTAAACCCCTTCCTGCCTTTGCGGATTGGGCAAGGCTTCACGGTGCAAGTATTGCATAATCTCTGCATCGCTGAGTTCCAGCACAGGCCAGTCTGTGTTTTCTATTACCTGCAGCAAAGCCACCGGCACTTCGGGTTTCCATTTGCCATGGTATTGCCTGCCCAGCGGGGTTCCAGGCGCATAAATACCGGGTAGTGACGAAAGCAAATTCACATATCGCGACAATTCCACATTGCGCATTCCATACAGTGCGTCTTTCACTTCAATGGCCAGTATATCTTCGGGCAAGCCTTCCAGTTTCACCGAGGCCGTTTTTTGTTCCTTGCGGCGTAGGTTTTCCAAGCTTCCTCTATCACCGTTTTTTTGCAATACAGCCACGAAAAACCCTTCTCCCAACAATAGTTGTGGCAACGCCCTGTACATGCCTTCCTGTAGGCTAAAAAACGCATCCTTGCCCACAAAATCAGGATTAACAATGTCTGCCCCGAGGTTAACTGCAAGTTTGTTTATGTTGTCTTCGTTTTCAGCACGGTTGAAGGTGCAGGTGCTGTAAACCAGATAGCCGCCATCGGCCAGTGCAGGCCAGATGTCGTTCACAATGCGCTGTTGCCTTTCAGCACAAAGCTTCACATTGTTTTCGCTCCACTCATTTATGGCAGCAGGGTCTTTCCTGAACATGCCTTCACCACTGCAAGGCAGGTCGGCAACCACCACGTTAAAAAGCCCCTTTGATTTGCCAATCAAAGAGGCATCGGCTCGTGTTACCACATGGTTGGCTGCGCCCCATTTGCAAAGGTTTTCGTGCAGTATGGGTGTGCGAGTGGCAATGATTTCATTGGCCACAAGCATATCGCCCGGCCTTAGAAGGGATGCCAGTAAGGTGCTTTTTCCCCCGGGGGCGGCGCACAAATCCAGAACCAACGAAGGTTCGGACATATTTTGCAGCAATGCAGAAACGATATTACCAACAACCATACTTGATGCTTCCTGCACGTAATAATGCCCGGCATGAAAGGCGGGATCGGCTGCAAACAAAGGCCTTTCGGGCAGATAATATCCGGCACTGCACCAAGGCACATTTACCAATTGAGGGGGAACCTTGTCTGTTTTAGCTGTATTTACCCGAATGCTGACCGGTGCAGGGGTGTTCAGGGCGTTTAACAAGGCCTCTGCCTCAGCTGCCGGCATGGATTGGTTTAATAGCTTTATGAATTCAGCGGGAAACAATTAATTAAACTAAATATTGAAATAACACCTCTTAAATTATTAACCTGTATCAATCTCCTCCGTGTTGCCAGCAATTTCCGTTGGGGCTTTTTGTCCTGCGAGTGCAGCGTCCGCCCGATTTGGTGGCTGCGCCACACTGAACCGCATCGCCTGCCTTTGGGGTTTGTTTTTGGGTTTTAGTTTGCGTGGTGGTGCTCCATTTCCAGCAAGGCAAACAAATATTTGCCTCCAGGATGTTTTCGTCTTTGTCGGGCAGAGCCGGAAAGAAATTAATGCCTGTGAGCCGCTCCACACTGTCAACAGTAACCGCAAATTGCGAAAGGGGAAGAGAAGATCCGGCGTTGGGCAAAACAAACCCCAGTGCCTTGTATTCAGGCATTCTGTAATCCAGAACAACTTTGTAATAATATTCCGGAACAGAAACGCGATTAGCTCCAATGCCGGGAAGACCAGGTTTTAGCACCGGGCCTGTAACCACGTATACCGCTCCATTGTTTCGGGCCCACACCCGAACCTGTCCCTCCAGCCGTTTCCATACACCGCGGTTAAATGCCGCCACCTGTGGGCTCATGTTGCTGTAATAAAAAGACTCTGCCATGGAGGACAAAGAATAACCCAGATCCGCTGCCGGAGCCAGGTGTCCGCGGTCATATCCGGAATGCAGATAGTCTTCGTCTGTGGCGGTGCCCGTCTTGACGAGCGGGTCTTTCATAAACACGTCTCCCCTCTCAAACGATTTAAGGGTTTCATCTGCCGTAAGTTCATAAGCAACCCAGTCGGCCTGTTCATGTTCTTCATTATACACCAGGGCAAACCCTGTGTGGTAAACCACCTTTTGGCCGGGTTTTAACGCCGGAAACTCAAGTAAAGTGGGTTCTTGGGTTGTGTCTTTTGTAGGGAGGGTGGCACGCGCCGGTTTGTGTCCACCAAAAAAGAGACAAACCAGCAATGCTATAATACCGCGCAAAATCACAAGTACAAATTACGGGGATTGGGGCGAAATAGCACCCTTGTAGATACGAACAATTGTGCGTATCTACAAGGGTGTTATTTCGTGCAACACGCCCGACCAAAGGGTATTGCGCATTTCCAAGGCTTTTGCGGATGCCGCCGCCGCTTCCTTCCATTTGTTTTCATCGTCACCGCAAAGTTCTGCTGTCATTTGCAGCGCCAGGTGTGAGTGGTGATCGCCATCCACCTCAATATGCCTGTCAAGGTAATATTTGAATGGGGCTATTTTGTCTGGGAAGCGTGCGTTTAAATCGTTTACCAGTGCCATGAACATATCCGGAATCAGGTCTTCGCGACCGAAAGTAAATATAGCAGACAGTACATGGGGTTTGTTTTCGGCAATGTGCCTGAATGTAAATTCAACAAACGCCTTTGCGCTTTCGGGTATTTGGGCGTTTTCCAGGGCTTCAAGAATGTTTGTGCCTTTTTTGATATCCTCTACAAGACTGCGAATGGGCTTTGTGTTAGCGCCTGCTTGTTCCATGGCATCCAGGTACATCTCAAAATGGCTTTTACGAACCCCATTCATGTCCACGTCTGACTCCTCTCCAACCACAATTTCGTTGATGAGAAAACGTGTTTCAGCGCTTCCGGTGGGGAACCACGGGGTGGTGGTGCAGGTGAGGTTTTGCTGTAAGCTTTTCAGCAGCGACATAAAATCCCATACTGCATACACGTGATGCTGCATAAAAACCTGAACATGCTCCAAAGTTTGAATTTGACCATACAGCGGGTGTTTTACAATAATCTCCTTTTGCGCCGCAATATTTGCATTAATTTTTTCGATATGACTGTTCATGTGCAACTATTAAACAAAGATTTGGTTAGATAGTTCCGCGGTTTTGTAAAAACCACATCCTATCATTTTCTGTGCGGGTGCGTGATGGAAAATTGGTTTGATACAAAGCTCCCGTCCCCAAACCCTGATGCATGGGGTTGTTTTTTGTGGCCACCCATTGTGCAATGGCGCTCAGACCCACATTGCCCTCCAGTGCGCTGGTGGCCCACCATCCGATATTTTGCTTTTCTGCAAGGTTAATCCAACGGTCGCAGGCAGAGAAGCCGCCCAATAGCGTGGGTTTTAATACCAGGTATGCGGGATTGATGGTTTTAATCAGGCTTGCGGCATTATTCTGTTCAACCCCGATCAGCTCTTCATCCAGCGCCACCGGAATGGGGCTTTTGGCACAAACCTCCTGCATCGCATCGGGCTGTCCGGCTTTGATGGGCTGTTCGATGCTGTGCGCCTCAAATCGGGCAAATTCTTTAAGATGGCGGAGGGCTTCATCTGCACTCCAGGCGCCGTTGGCATCCAGGCGAATGGTAAGGTGGAATGCGTTTTTAAGCTTGCGCACTTTTTCCAGCAACCGGCACTCTGAATCGGTATCAATGGCTCCCACCTTGAATTTTAGGCAGGTAAACCCTTGGGCGATTTTGACCTGTGCTTCCTCCCACATGGCTTCTATGGTGTTCATCCAAACCAGGCCATTAAACGGAATGCTTTCGTTTCCTTCGGTAAACGGGCCGGGAAACAATATGCCATTGCCGCCGTTTTGCAAATCCAGGAATGCACTTTCCAGGGCAAATTGCAGGGAAGGAAATTCGTCTGTAAGTCTCAACCATTCTGAAATTGGGTGGTTTTCAGCTGCAAAATATTGTAGCTGGGTAAGCACATCCTCTAGTGGGGCCTGCCCATCTATGCTTAAATCGGGCAATGGCGCGGCTTCGCCGCAGCCGGTGATGCCATTGTGCGAGAGAAGCACCAAAAAATGGTCTTTTTGGGTGTATTCGCCACGGCTGGTTTTGGCGGGTTTAATAAATTGCAGGGTATGTTTTTCCCAGTGCAGCTGCATACCCGGCTCAATGCGTGGTTTCGGGTTGAGTCAAACGTGGCTTTTGAAAATCGAAGTGCTTTCCCCGCAGATTGGCCTGTGCGCTAAGTGGTTTCATCATTTCGGCAAACTGGTCAAAATACAGGCTCTGTTCGCCATCGCTGAGGGCTTTTTCGGGTTGATTATGCACCTCTATGATTAATCCATCGGCACCCACCGCAATGGCTGCGGCAGAGAGTGGTGCTACGAGGTTTCGGTTTCCGGTACCCTGGCTCGGATCTACAATTACGGGTAGGTGGCTAAGTTGTTTTACCAGCGCCACAGCGCCCAGATCCAGGGTGTTGCGTGTTGCGGTATCAAAGGTGCGAATACCGCGCTCACAAAGTATTACTTTTTCATTTCCGCCCACCAGAATATATTCGGCGGCCAGCAACCATTCTTCCACTGTGCTACTCATACCGCGTTTCAGCAGCACCGGTTTGTTGATTTTGCCCAGGGCGCGCAAAAGCGGATAGTTTTGCATGTTGCGTGTGCCTACCTGCAGTATATCGGCATATTCGCAAAGCTCATCTACCTTGTCGGCACTCATTACCTCGCTCACCACAGCCATGTCGTATTTGTCGGCCGCTTTTCTCAGCAGTTGCAGGCCTTCTGTTTTTAAACCCTGAAAAGAATAGGGGCTGCTGCGGGGTTTGTAGGCGCCGCCCCTCAGAAATTTTATATTTTGTTTGGCCAGAAACTCGGTGATGGTAAACACCTGCTCCTCGTTTTCTACCGCGCAGGGGCCGGCGGCCAGCATCAGTTCTTTCCCAATTTCCACGCCATTGACCATAATCACAGTGTCTTCGGGCTTCCACTCGCGGCTTACCAGCTGATAGGGTTTGCGTTTGTCCATCATGCAACTAACAAGTAAGGATTAATTCAGTTTGGTGTAGGTAATGATCAATTTGGTTTTGCTGTGGTCGATTGCCACGCGGGCCCCACTCACGGGCTGATCAGAAGGAACCGCAAGATACAAGCCATAATTAAAGTCTTCATTGTAAAATTTCTTGGCATTGAGGATGTTTTGGAGGTGCTTAGTCAAGGTAAACCGATAGCTACCATCTTTCTCGTTGTATGCACCTCCGTAGCTGTCTGAAACACCATCTTCCACAAAGGTGTTAATGTCGCTGGTTTTGCCGGCCGGTTGAAAAAGATTTAACCGCCCCGGTGCCGGGTGCAGGGTTGTGGCTGTTCCCGGGGCCACAAACAATTGCAGTTCTGCTTTATTAATGGCTATACTGCCCAGATTTAACAGGTTCAACAGGTAGGGTGTTCGAATATGTGTTTTAAGGCCGTTGGGCGCTTGTGCGTAGGTTATGGTAAATGACTGGCCCGGCTGCTTTAGTTGCTGGGTAATCACGGGCTTATAAACGCCCGGCACACCTTTGTTAATGGTGGTTTTTGAACCGGTAAATGTAAACACCTGGGTTGCGGTATCTCTGTAATATAGCAGTATTTTAGCCCGATAGGCAAAACTGATAACATTGTTAAAATCATACACCCCAAATCCTCCTTTTCCTTCCGGCAGGTCGCGTTTTTCGGGCATAATGGCAATGCCGGGAAAGTTTTTTATCAGTTCTTCCTGATTGGTGTAGGATTCTTTGGGAAGCTGCATCAGTTTGCGCGCCATGCCGGCCGACAAGCGCACGCGTATTCCCGGGGTGAGGGCTATTCTGCTTTTTTTATACCGTACACTGTCTGATGTGTAATGGTAGACGGGGCCATAGTATCGGCTTTCCAATGCGGGGTCTGTCTCCAGCACATCGCCCTGGTAGTAAGTATTGTTTGCGGATATTCCGGTTTTCAACGGAACGACCGAAAAGCC
>Ga0164293_10006342_pt1 | contig 10061 bp, 12 predicted proteins | sample GEODES118metaG_FD_111487 | JGI IMG/M metagenome (GOLD analysis project Ga0164293, IMG submission 111487) | Eutrophic lake water microbial communities from Lake Mendota, Wisconsin, USA - GEODES118 metaG | ecosystem: Environmental > Aquatic > Freshwater > Lake | place: USA: Lake Mendota...
CATCTACAGGGATTTGTAGATTCAAGATATAACATAGGTCTTTTCGTTGATGGTACGTTAGTTTCGATAATGACTTTCGGATCTAGAAGGAAATCAATGGGATCGTTATCTAAAATAGGAGAATGGGAACTCTTAAGATTCTGCAATCTTAAAGACCATTCTGTAGTTGGCGGAGCGTCAAAGCTTTTTAGTTTTTTTATAAAAGAAAATGATCCGAAAGAGGTTACTAGTTATGCTAATCTAAGATGGTCTAACGGTAACCTGTATGAGAAATTGGGATTCAATCTTGTGTCACAAACAGCTCCTTCTTACTGGTATTTCTATAAAAACAAAAGAGTTCATAGGTATGCATTGAGAAAGCAGATATTGGTTAGCATGGGTTATGATCCGAACAAAAGCGAATCTGAGATTATATCAGATCTTGAAATTCCTAAGATATATGATTGCGGAAATCTAAAATACACCTGGCATAAGCAGGATACCTAAAAGAATAAACCTGGTGAACTATTTAAATATATAATTTATGAAACATGTAAAATCATTTAAATTATTTGAATCCCTTACAGGAGAAAATCAAATACCAATAGATCAATTCTTAACTGAGATAGGAATACCTTCAAATAAAATCCAACAAATTGTTGAATGGTGGTCTCAAAATAGAGGCAATATAAAGATTTATTATTTTCCATTTAGATCTCCACAACCAATTGCTGGTGTATTTTTAGGAACCGATGCGATTGCTATCAATTCAAGACTTCCTATGCCCCCACATGTTAAGTTATTCTTAGCTTTACATGAAAGTAGACACTGCGACCAACACGCCCAAGGTATATTTATGGAAGTTTATTATGATACAGTTGTTAATGGTGATAAATCATCTTTTTTACAATCTTATGCTGAACTAGAAAAAGACGCTAATGACTTTGCTATTAATTCGATGAGAGAAATAGGTTTTGAAAGAGAAATGGATATGGAAGAAATGAGATTAAGAGGGAATGAAAGAACCGGTGAAATGGTTTATCAAATGATGACTAATGATATTAATAGATTAAACCCAACAGACTTTATCGACTTGTTAAAAAAACAAATATTATAAATTGCAACAAATAGACCTTTAGTATATAATTGTACTAATTTAACAATATCCTTTTAGTAGTCTACTACAACTGTAGTGCTAAAATAATAAAACCTAACAGAGTAAACCTTTCATACGTCTGGCGTGATATATACAGCATAAATAAATTTGTTGTATGGGTAGAATTTTAAAGTTTTCTGAGCATGAAATGTTCAATTCGCTGAATGAATCGGAGGATACTAGCTCTGTTTTATATTCGGAGTATAATGATTTCATCTCTGAAGAGGTGTTTGAATCAGGTAACTTCACTAAAGGAAGCGATGCTATATTAAATACACTATCAAAATCTCTATTTGGTAGCTTCTCTAAGGTTGGAATGATAGATCAAACTATCGAAAAAATCTATAAGATGAAGGCTGATCTAATAGATCAGGGATATGCGGTAGATAAGGAGTTTGATAAGATTGATGTAAATCTTAGAAATCTTAGATCAAATGACGCATCATCCGATGTTATTCGTTCTGCTAGGAAACAGAAAGAAGCAAAATCAAACGAACTTAAAGCTTTAGAAAGAAAAACTAGTCTTGAGATAGAGAGAGGAATGAAGCTTTTGAGCGATATAATCTCTAATAATAAAAGAAGACAAGAGTATGCTGATGCAGCTTTAGCGCAGGCTGAAGTAAATCTAGCTGATTATGAATACAGAAAGGCTAAAAGGGAAGGCAATGCAAACTCTAAGAGACTGTCTGAAATAGCTAAAAGGATAGAAGATCGCAAGAAAGATCTGGAAGATCAGAAAGAAGATATTAAGAAGTTAATTGATAAGGACAATGCTCAAGCCAAAAAACTTCCTAATCCTAATCCTAAGATGAAAATACTAAAAGGAGGAAAAACCGCATGAAAAACATATTAAATTTTACTGATTTTAACATCAATGAGGGTGAAACGGTAAACGAAAATGCTATCTCTAATCTTTTTAACGTGGTTAAAAGAATATTTGGCGATCAAAAATCGAAGTTAGATTCAATCCTTTCCGAGTATGAAAACGAGGAAATGGAATATGCTAATGATTGGAATAAGATCGTTACCGATATAGACGAACTACAATTGAAAGAAACCGAGAAGGATATTACGCCAGGAACGCAAAGAGCTTATGCCCGCCAGATATCTAACAAGGAGAATCTTTTAAAAACCCTAGATAATAAAAGAGCAAAAACGCTTAACTATCTAGAAAAGAAAGCTGAAAAGATCATTGGTAGTGACGATAAACTTGGCGGATATTGGGGTCTTAAGAAATCCCAACTTGATGCTAAGATTGCAAAGAAACTATTGGATTTTGGTAAGAGAATATCTGGCGAAACATATACAGCTATCCTTAAGTCAAAATATGAGGCTGCAGCAAAAGCGGAAAGAAGTGCACAATCTACTTTTAAAAACTATTTTAAGGTTGAAGATTATAAATCCGAAAAAGGAAAGTCTGCTACTGAAATGACTTCTGAAGAAATAAAATACTCAGATCTCATAGGTATGAGATTAACTGATTTCCCGGATGCTGTTAAAAAGATGGATAAGAAGCAGATTAGAGAACTGATCAGACTTTTAAAGAAGGAAAGAAACGAAACGCTTGCTGCTTCCGATACTGAAAGGGATAAGATATTTGCTAAATCAGAAGCCATGAAGGACAAATCCAAGGCGAAAGATTATAAAGATGATGAATTTAAAAAGATCACTGCTAAATACAGAGACAAAATTTCCGATCTAAGATCCAAAATAACAATTGCACAAAGGTATGATTAAGGGATATTCAGATTTCCTATTTGAAGCGGATAGTGTAAACACACAGATCAATGCTTTAAAAACAGAGATATCTACATACGAGGATACTATTTCTGCTGCTAATAAGTTAGTTACAGATGCGGTTAATCCGGCAGCTAAAAAAGCAGCTAAAATATCAGCACTTAAAATAGAGGCAACAACTCTACCTAAGATTGCTGTTAGTAAAACTAAAATGGCTGGACTTTTATCAGATCCAGATGCTAAACTTGACTAATATGAAATTAAACTATTTTTCCGCTAATCCTATTGCTAAGATAATTAGCAAGAACGGGATGATCCTAGAAAACGAAAAGGTTGAAGCAATGCTTAAGAATGCCGTTGAATTGATGGCAGATTCTATGCATAAGGTAATATTCGATTACGCGCCAACCCGCGACCGTGTACCTGACGTTCTAAGAAAGAAATTACAGGAGATTAAAAACTCCAAGGACGTTAAGAATGCTCTAGCACTAATCGTGGATTATTCTGACGACAACGATCTGAAAAATCCAAAGCTTTCAGAAGCTAAATCACTTCTTTTGAAAACTATCGAAAAATTAAACGATACACTTAAAAGAAGTATCGAAATAGATGGTAATAACGCTAAGGTTATTAAGGCTGCTCTAGATAACAAGTTATTTAAAATACAGGCTGCTGTTGATGATATAGCTAAAAGAGCTAAAGAATTTGAATCCATGAAAAAATCTAAGGTCAATGAATCTGAGACAATCAACGAGAGCTTTGGCTACCGTGGTAGAATCGGGGATCTTAGGAAAGAACTAGCTGATCTTCAGACAAGAGCAGAAGGTAAGGAAGCTTCCAATGGGTATAAGAAAAACTGGAAAAGCATTTTCGTTGCATTGGATCAGAAACTAAATACCTTGGATACAACGAGGGATGGATCTGGTATGAAGGATAAAGAACTTCTAAAGACACTTGGGAAAGAGACTGAAAAATATCGTGCAGATTTTAACAAATCTGAATTAGAAGCAGCTGATAAGATGAAGCAAGGAGTAGAAGAAGATTCTGAGCTTATCGACAAATATGGTGATGTTCTTACCACATACAAAAAGGCTGTAGAAGATTATAACAGAGCGCAAACTTCAGAACTTGCTGTTTATCAGGAGATCAAAGATGATAAGATAGAATCTGAGGAAGCTTTAATGGGCGAATTATTTCCTATTAAAATGCCAGATACAGATAAAACCTCTAGATTTAGAGGGCATAAACTTATATCAGCAATTCAAAAAGCACTAAGCGATGAGTCTGTTTTTAAGAGAACGATGGATCAAGCTGGTGGTGCTGATGGTAAATTTGGCAAATATACTAAAGCTGTTATTCAAGCTATCCAGAAACAAACAGGAAACAATAATCCTAATGGCGAGATTGATAGTGCTTTATTCGGAGCGTTATTAAACTCTGATTGGATCTCAAAAGCTAATAAAGGCGAGATTATGGATATCATTGAAAAAATCTCAAAAGATAAAAGAAAATAATATGGCAAAGAACGTATTTGGATTAGATGAATTTAATTCATTCATCCTAGAGAATAAGATTTCTCTGAAACGCGGTGATCTTCAATCCGACGTTGAAGAATTCTTGGGATCCGCAGATAAAAGAACTGACGAGGATTCGGAAATGCCTACAATGAAGGCGGATAAAACCCTTGGTGAGGATTTGTCTAAAACACTAAGAACCAAGTGGGATTCTAAAATGGAATCAGAAAATTTCTATCGTTCAGCGGATGGTGCTATGAAATCTTCATATAGTGATGATTTCTTAAGAGCATGGAAGGAAGCTGCAGAAAAGGGAACACCGGGAGAGCATAAGTTCTTCTATTGGAATGGTGGTATTTACGATATTCCTAATCCTAAGAGCAGCTTGAAAATGTCTAATAATTTCAAAAAGTGGTCAGAAATTAGAGGGGTTGGATCACCCAAGGACGAGGACGGAATTGATTTCGTTCGTAGTTACATGGGGTCATTTAAAAACTTTGGCGGGATAGATCCTAAGTCTAGGCACGAGGCAGGAAAAAAATTGGAGAGTGCAGTAGATTCTTTAGGGGCAGAAATAAATGAGGATGCGGACACCCCAGTGTATGGTGCTTATGATAAACTTTTTAAATGTCTAAGAAATGGTGAAACCCCTTATGTTGCTTACGAGGATCTTAGAGGACCGATTGCTGGAGCTATTAAAAAGATAGCTAATGGGTGTGTTAAGAATTCAGATTTCCAAAGTGGAGATATAGCTTTCCTGAACAATGCAATATGCGTTTTAGCACCTTGTGTTTCTTACGACGGAGAGAATTTCATATCTTGCTATAAATACATCCTTGATAAGGTTTTAACACCTGAAGTTATGGAGCATCCTGAAATGTTTATGATACAGGACGAAAGTCCTGATTTAGGATCACCTATGGTTTACTTTACTAACGAGAATTCCTATGGATACTTTAATCCATCGGATAAAGGGTCCAAGCCAGATGATATTTTCGATCTAGAAAATAGCAACGTGGACCTAAGCGGAAATAAGAAGGTTCATCCTTCACTTAATTTCTTATCTGGTGTAGATCCGGATCATTGCTCAGGATCGGTTAAAACTATGTCTTCTGGTAAGTATCAAACAAGACCAGCAAATATATTTGCACGCAATCTGATGAACTCGACTAAAATCTTGCGCCAGGTTAATAATCACTGCAAGAGAATGAATGCGATCGAAGCTGAAGATGTTCCCCAGAATATACAAGGGAATAAGTGTTTGATCATTGAACTAGAATAATCTTTAAAAAAAGTATCATTTTTAGGGACCTATCAAGGTCCCTTTTTTATTTACCGAAAATTTTATTTAATTTTGGAATTAAATCAATCAACCACTATAAAATAATATCTATGCTATATCTTATTGAAGGAGCACGAAACTCGGGAAAGACGTATGTTACCTCCCAGCTCAACATAGCTCCAGTCTATAAATTTCCATTTACTGAATTATTTACTGACCTTGAGTATGATGATAAATCCGTAAGAACACATGACTTTGCATTGGGAAAGGAAATAATGCTTCTGGATCTTAATAGAAAGGGATTTATAGAAAACATGATATGTGATAGATCGATCTATACAGTTTTAGCATGGGGGGTTTTGTCGGGAAGAATCACAGAGAAAGAGGCAGAAAAGCAGCTTGATCTGATTATACACAAAGGACTTCTTGACAACACGACATTAATATGGGTCAGGGGGCAAAATCCATTTACTGGAAGATCTAAGGATTTTTGGGATTTCCGTGACAATGAAAGGGAGAAGGAAGAATTACTTTACACTGGTCTTTTTAAAAGAACCAAGCAATTAAAGCCGGATATTAACTTAGAAATTATCAATAATACTTTTGACGAGACCGTTAAAGAAAAAATAAAATATTTACAAGATGTGTGGAATACTACTAAGCCTGAGTAATAATCAGGATAAGATATCGTCGATCTCCCATAGGGGAATCGAATTTAAAACTATTGACTGTGGTAATGTGTTTTTGACACACCATAGATTGCCGATACAAACAACTGATGGAGATAACTGGTCTCAGCCTATATCTATTGGCAATGGAACATATCTTCTTTTTAATGGCGAGATATTCAATTACGATGATAAGAAGTATTCTTGTGATACCGAATATCTTGTAGATCTTTTTAGATCTTGCAAAACAAATAATATCCAACTGTTTGCTGCTAACTTCCTCCCGCACATAATCACGTGGGACGGATTTTGGTCTATCCTTATATACGATTCAAATAATGGAGATGTTATCTGTTTTACTGATCCGTTGGGCAAGAAGCAACTCTATTACAATTCGGTCGGCGAGGTTTGCTCTGAAATAAAGGGACTGGTTGGCCGTGAAAGTAAGATAGACAATCATTTCTTCAGTACAGTACGCAAATGGGGATATAACACTGATATGAACACACCATACAGCGATATCAAGAGATTTAGACCTAACTCATTTCACCATTATAATATAGATTCACCCTCATTCATAACCTCGTTTGATGATTACTATAATTTCAACGTTCCGATCTCTGGATTGGTTGGTGCTGATTACGAGACACACATGGATTGGCTATGGTCCAGATTATTCGAAAGCGTAAAATCGAGAACCACTGTATCCAAATACCCAACATCCATATTGGTTAGTGGCGGGTTGGATTCCGCTATTATAGCCGCTATTCTTTTTCACCTTAAACTTGATACACAGTGGTTCACAATAGAAAATGGGGAAACCGAGTATGTCAACTTATTAGCTGAAAAATATTCTACAACGCCCAGATTCCTTGATTACAGCATGGGAGATGATCATTCCGAAATCTATAAAAAATGGAACGAAACACCGATAGACCTAGGATCAGTTATTCCCCAGTATCATTTATTCGAAGCTATCAAGAGGGAAACTAATTTTCGTGTTGTTATATCCGGTGATGGTTCTGATGAATTATTTGGTGGATATAAAAGAATACATGAATACGATTCACAATATTCCGATGTATTTGACGAATTGACATTCTACCATTTACCAAGACTAGATAGGATGTCAATGGCTCATACGTTAGAATTAAGAAACCCCTTCCTACACCTTGACATAGTTAGATTTGCTTTGAATCTTCCACTGGAGTGGAGAACTGATAAGAAGATACTTAAAGACACATTTGGACCATTGCTTCCCTCGGAAATAGTGGATAGGCCAAAAGAGGCTCTTAAAAATCCATCTATCAAGCAGGATAGAATTGCGTACCGTCTAGAAATAGTTAAAAAATTCCTAGAAGATACAGAAAGATAATTCCTGTAGATATATAGGGAAAATAGTTCCCACTTATGTCTAAAAATCGTTTCATTCATTCACTCGACTCTTTTTCTAAATCAGAAAAGATGGACGAGGCGGATCTTACCGATATGCTGTCTGGTTTTCTTGGAGTAGCAGGCGATGCTGTTAAAAGAGAAGCAAAACAGAAAATAACAGCTTTCTTATTGGAGAAGCTAGGAATTCAGGAAAAATCTAAATTCAGTAGAGTAGTTCAAGAGGTTGTAGAGGAAATTCCTATTTCAGATTATCCCGAAATAATTTCCGGTGAAACCAACGTTGAGTATTGGGCACCTAAGTTTGCTAAATCTATACAAGGATTTTTAATGTCAGAAGGATTAAACGGAATGGCAGAATCGTGGGGAATAGATTCATCCGGATTTTTATATGGATCGATCAAGGAAGCTTTAGAAGAATATTTTACGAATCCAAATTTCCAAAATAAATTTGCAGAAACTATTATTTCTATAATGGGACCTTCTCTAGGAGCGGGTAAAAATTTATCTAACAAATCTTTGTCTTCTGTTGGATCTGGCATGAAGGACGATATTCTGAAATATTCCCAAGCAGCTGAGGATGGAAAAAAACCATCAAGAAAAGAGGCAGATAGCTATTTGAAAGACTTCTTTTCTTCAGCATTATCATAAAACTAAAAAACAGTAAAATGAATATAAATGACGTTTCTAAACGTGAAGTCTTAGACTTTAAACAATTTCTTGGCAAGGTTATGGATGACACTTTCAAACCGCTTGCCCCAGAAAATCAAAGAGATAGCAGCGATCTTACTGGACTGAGTGCTATAAAACGTGCCCCGCAATATGACTATGTTGGATATGCAGATGCAGCATTCAAGAATCAGTCAGGTATCGGAGTTCCTAGCTACAACTCTCATAGTCCAAGAGAGTATACAAATGGGGTTGGATCAGTGCCTGGACAGGAATCAGGAATTACCTTTGATATGAGCACTAGCGAATCATCTGTTTCAGAATCCAGAATTGTATCTCTGAAAGATTTTGACGAAAATGCATAATCTGAAAGGATTTAATGAATTTTTAAACGAGTCTAGCAATACCTCAGGTGGTGCTAGTTTTTCTGTTTGGTCTAAGTGGAAATCGCTGATTAATATGTCTGCATCTCAAATCCAGAATTTTTTAGATTCTGAACAAGGTAAAGATGCAGGATTAACCAGAAAGCAAGCAAAACAGGAAGGCGGGATTAAAACCGGTCGTGATTCTGCACGTGCACTAATTAGAATGATACCAACAGGCGGAACTTGGGAAAAAGCTCTTGATAATTGGTCTCACGGAGATTGGGCTTGGGCTAGAAGACAAGTTGGTTTCAATAGCAGAATGGTAGGAATGAAGCCTACATCTAGAGATCCCTACAAAGAAGATGATGGAGATCATACAAGATGGTATAAGTCCATGCTTATCTGGGGACATGATCCGAAGAAACCAATTGGTAAGATCAATAAAGAACCTAAAAATTTAAAACCAGAACATAAATAACAAAAAAAACAGGCCTTAAAAAAGCCTGTTTTTTGTTTGTGATTTATCTTAGGATATTAGTTTGATTACTTTTTCTTTTGCTATTTTTGTTAGCTCTTCATTATTATCGAAGTCTGCATCTATTTCTGCTACAAAAACCCTTGGCGTAACACCAACTGATTCTATTTTATCCAATACCTCATGTATAATGAATTCATAGTCGGACGAGAATTTGTATCCCGTTTCCATCCTTACCTTTTTCATTATTATACCCTGAAGAGATTCCCCGTCCTGTAGTATTGAGCTTTCTTTAATTAGATAAGCGTCTATCCTATCAGTTTGAGTACTTCTAATTAGAAATAGTGAGAAGTTTTTAGAATCTGTTTTTTGATTTACTGAGGGAACTAATTCTTTTACTTCTACAAGATTTTCCATGCTCTGTAGGATTGTCAACATTTCCTTTCCGAATTTGTAAAGGATCTCCTGGCTATCTTCTATGACATTTAAAACTTTTGGTAATATTTCTGTTAAATCATTTCTAGATAAAAATCTGTTGAGTTTGTCTTTTTCTTTGTTTGTGAGCGGAACAATCCGCTCGGGTGATAAGTTCATGGTTTTTTTAAAATACTTCAGATCTTCAATGCGTATGAAGATTTCTCTAACGCATCTTCGGAGACTACGATCTTTTAGATCTCCCTGTAATACCTGAAGAAAATCCAGCAGCACATATTGCTTGTGCTCTGTATCAATGGGCTCGTCGAGGAACCAAAATGGGCTTAAACTTTTCATTGTTTTTGAGTTTATTTTTAACCCCTAAGTAAATCCTTCTATATATGATCGGG
>Ga0164293_10006343_pt1 | contig 10059 bp, 8 predicted proteins | sample GEODES118metaG_FD_111487 | JGI IMG/M metagenome (GOLD analysis project Ga0164293, IMG submission 111487) | Eutrophic lake water microbial communities from Lake Mendota, Wisconsin, USA - GEODES118 metaG | ecosystem: Environmental > Aquatic > Freshwater > Lake | place: USA: Lake Mendota, Wisconsin...
CAAGAGGTTCTGCAGTGGCTTCTTTCAATTGTGTCGGTAGATAAAAATTTTGTTTAATCGAGCTTGTATTGGGATCAGACCCAAAATTCATTTCCACAAAAGTGGATTTGACTCGGTACTGAGCTGTCATAAGGTAGGGAAATTTTCGCCCTGTAAAATTGAGATCAATATCACCCTTTGTCTTGACGCCGTTGGGAATGTTAAGACTGATGTTTTGTGCCTTCAATCGGACATACAAGGGCAAATCTGAAGGTCCTTGAATTTGTAAGCTACCTTCACCTTTCAGCTCTCCGCCGCCCAATTCACCTTGTATTTTATTAATCAGGACTCGAGATTGTGAAAATGTTGATTCCACATTCATTTTTTCAAAGGCATGAGGAAAGTTTTTTATTTTAAAGTATCCATTGCGAACGCTCATTTGACCCAACAAATTGGGCTGTCGAAGGGGACCGGTCAATTGAGCATTCATTTTTAAGGGGCCGCTGATTTCTTCAAAAGTAGGAATAAAAATTTGCAATAATTTAAGGTCTGTTGCGGCCTTGAGCTCTAATGACAAAGAATCCAAGCTGGATGACTGAGATCTGATCTCCAGTGATCCTCCTCCTTCATCCTTCAGCTTGAAGTTTTCAGTGCTGACTTTGCCTGATTCTACCCGAACAAAAATAGGAGCAAAATTTTTTAAAGTCAGACCTTGTCTTGTCAGTGATAATTCATTAAATTTGATCAGTCCACTCAGCTGATTCCAATCTCCTGATTCTGACCGCAAATTCATGTCTGTGCTTAACAGACCTCGAGTCTCCTCATTCACGGCCCCCGCATTAAACAGTGAAAGCCAAGGGGCGTAATCCCAACCTTCAGATTTAAACCGCAAGTTAAGGGGTCGGGTTTTCTGACCTGTCGGCCATTGAAGGAATGTTTGGACTTGTTTTCCAAAGAAAATTCCCTCGAGTGATGCAACCGCGTTTGCAATTTGAAATCTAAAACTTGAATTCGGGACTTCATTTTCATTCAAAATCATTTGAGCGACTTGTCCATTCAACTCGAAGTTCACATCAGAAAGGGTTCCCAATATTTTCATTTCAGCATTCAGGTCTCCGGAAAGTGGCCAACCGATGGCGGCCACGTTGTCACTTTCCTCGAGTTTTGCATTTTTAAGTAAACCCTGCAGATTGAGTTCTTTTTGAGAGCTGACTTGTCCTGTTAAATTGAAGGTGGATTGATTTCTGAGCGCCTCTGCAAGTTTGATGACAAATTGACCTTGTTGGCTTTCGATTTGAATCTTCAGAGAGTTAAAAATTTCACCTGCAATCTGAGGTTGTTGGAACTCAGCACTCAGCCGTGTATTCAATTTCCAAAAATCCAGCGGACCTTGGAACTTCAAACTGACTTGACCAGGCCCCTGCATCGAAACGGGAATTGGAATTGCACCTACTAGAATCTCTCGAATGTGCTCTAAGCCCATTTTTTCTGAACTGAATTGGCCCTTGATCAATGACTCTCTTAGATCCACTTCCAAATTTCCAGTCATTCGACTTGTGTCAAAAGTCGATTGAATCTTAGGAATGAAGAGTGTGCCTCGAAGATAATTCAAATCAAGCTCTGTATCACCCAAGAAAAATTGACTCATTTTTTGCTTTTGGGATTTCATCTTCAAGCTGAAAACCGCAGCGCTGGAATCTCCAGAGGTGGTGCCATTGATTTCAGAAAGTCCTTCGATCTTAAGATTAGCTAAATTTTTAACATCACTCCAAGCCAAAGGTTTCGCTGCATAATTAATTTGAAAGCCTTCCTTGAAGTTGATTTTGCCTTTGGATTCGATTTTTGATTTCGGCATTTCAATTTGTGCCATGTATGTGAGTTGTTCAAGATTGACCTTTAATTTGCCAGATCCTTTCGCGCTTTTCAGGGCAACGATTTCAAGATCTTCTTCTTTCATTCCTGACCTGACTTGAAGATTTTGGAGTAGAACCGTGTAGTCACAATTAAATTCTAAGGGATTCAGCCGACCTATGCAGGGGGCAACACCAGAGGCGGTTCCTTCGACTGGAACTTGCTTTAAGTTCAAAGACAAAAATAAGTCATGAAAGTTAAGGTTTTGAAGTTGGAGTTGGCTTTGAATGCTGAGTTCTGAATTTAATTGAATTTCGGTTTTCTGTAATTCCACTTGTCCAGCTGGATGAAGGGCCTTTATTTTATCAAAACTGACAGCTGATTTTTTTAAATTTCCATTGATTTCGGCAGCCCCTAAATCAAACTGGTCGATTTTCACATTTTGTGTTTGAATTTGAAATGTGGATTGCATTAAGTCTGTGGGTTGAGGTTCCCAAGTGCCCTGTGCTTTTAAATTCCCGTTTAGATTCGGGAGTTCAGTGTCTGGAAGAATAAGTTGGAACGCTTTTTCAAATTCATCTAGGTCAACTTGCCCTTTCCAATAAACTTGAGTTTTAAAAGGTTTTCCTTTTTTTGCTGGAGCTTTGATTTGCCCGGACAAATTAAATTGGAGCGTTGGATTTTGTAGATCTAAATTTTGAATTCGAAAATCTTCTGCCGTGATAATGGCTGCAAAATTCAGTCGAGTTTGAATCACATTTTGTTTGTCCCAAGAAGTGGTGATTTGAGGGGCACTTAATTTGACCTGAAGCAGATCAGGCAATTTTAAAAATTGCATTTCCACCGGAGAAAGGATGACACTTTTTCTGGATTTAGAATCCAACAGAATCAGATTCAAATTTTTGACATTCACTTGCTCTATGGGAAGAATGTTCAATGAATCCAAGCCCTGTTTCCAATTGAAATCAAAACTCAAATTCTTTTTCTCTGTTTTTTCGCTTTCGAATTTTGTCGTGTATTGAATTGATGGGGACTCAATTTGGACAGTTCCAATTTTTAATTTTCCAGTGAGAAGTGCAAAAACTGCCAGTTCAATGGCTGCACTCTGGATCTCAATATTGGAAAGCATGGATTCCAAATTCTTCTTTGGCTTGAGTGTTATGCCAGTGGTTTTTATTCCGATGGGTAAATACGTAAATTCGATTTCAGAGATTTTGATTTCAAAGGGTCCTTGCTTCCTTGTGACCTCTTGAATTTTTTTTACAGCCAACTGTAAAAGGGTCGGGGCTAAGAAGCGATCAAAAAGAAATCCCATGAGGAGCAGAAAAATGGCAGGTGTCAGCAGGATCCAAAAACTGCGCCTCATAGTGGATTTTTCCAAAGCTGAATCAGCTCATGGGCCTGACGAAATTGAGGGCGCGTGGCCAGTAAAGTTTCTAATATTTCAAGAGCTTTTTCTTTTTTGCCTAAACCATAATAGGCTTGGGCCTTGATGTAACTTGTCCCAAAGAAGGTTTCAGGTGACTGGGCCCAGCGATGTTCGATGGCAGTCACGCCTTGAAGGACATCCACGTAGCGATGTAATTTTAAACCAATTTCAACTTCTAACCAGTCTCGAGCTTCAGAGGGTTCAGCCTGATAAACCATCTTTAAAGCCCACTCCCAGTCTTCTACAAAGCAACAAAAGAGAGCTAAATTGTAGAATTCTGAGATGTGCAGCTGACCCACTTCTTGCAAGGAGCTCCGCAGTCCTTCAGGGAGCTCAGATTTTTCCTGTGGTAAATTCAAGGATTTTACGTGATTTCTTTGATCCCGCATTCGAGATTGCATTTTCTCCAGAGCTTGATTTTCTTTGAAAACTTTCTGTTCATTTTCAATATCTAAATCCTGCGGAAATTTCTTTTTTAAGCGCGCTAAGACTTTGAGCTCTTGCTCGCGAAGTCTTTGAGATTTCCAAGTTTGAAGCTCTTCAAAAAGCAGGGCGCGAAGGCCTTGGATTCGAGCCCTCATTTCGCTGCGAGCCTGGACTTTAAGCTCCTCAACTTCGACAAACAAACTTTGCAAGCTTGTGCTTTTTGCAAGGCAGAGCATCTGCTTCTGTTTTTCTAAGCTTTTTTTAATCAGTTCTTTTTCTTGAAGAGTGACTGATAATTTTTGATGGGAAATCCAATTTAAAATAACGGGCCATGGCCATTCAGGCAAAGAGCGAAGCCAAGGTTCAAGATCCCTTTTCCAAAGTGTCCATTCGGGCGTGAGTTGTAAAAATCTTTGCGCTGTTAATTTTCTTTGACGTGAATTTGAAGAGAGAGCTTCAACCAATGAAGAACTTAACGATGAAATTGAATCTTTTGATTCAAGAACTTTTTTGAGCTCAAGCTCAAAACTTTGATCGGTTAAAACTGGCAAAAAACCCTCCTGGTTTTTTGGTACTAAATCGACTTCGAAATCAGTCGTTATTTTGCCATTTTTATCAGAAAAGACCGAGGCTTAACGTTAAGCGTTATTTCTGATTCACTCGCTCGGAATATTGGCCACTGGAGGAATCGATTTTCAGCAAATCACCAATGGAAATGTGGAGTGGAACCTGGACCACAAGTCCGGTTTCCATGGTCGCAGGCTTCGTTCCACCAGTGACTCGGTCCCCTTTAACTCCAGGGTCGGTTTGAGCCACTTTCAAATTTACTGTTGTTGGAAAGTCAATGCCGACGGGCCTGTCATTAAAATAGAAAAGTGTGACTTTTAAGTTCTCGACTAGATAAAGGGCTTGATCGCCGACGTCTTGGGTTGTCATCAAAGTTTGCTCGAAAGTGGTCTGGTCCATGAAGTTAAATCCAGAATCATCTTTGTACAAGAATGTGACTTCTTTGGTTTCCACATTCGGAACTTCAAATCTTTCGCCTTGTTTAAAAGTGAGCTCACGATTTTGACCCGTCAGTAAATTTCTTAATTTTGTGCGAGTGAACTGATTTCCCTTACCAGGTTTTACGTGCTGAAAGTCCACAATCGTAAAGGGTTCATTATCCATTAAAATTTTGAGCCCTTTTTTAAAATCTGATAATTCGTACATAGAGTCCTCTTTGCGCTTTGAGTGTTGAGAAAGGTCAGAAGATACCCGATGAAAAACAAATTTCAAGAAGAGGAAGACATTTGATGCATCCTGACTGCGCGCAGCATGTCGTAGAGCTTACGGATTTTCTTCTCTTTTAATATTCTTTGGGCCAAGCCTCGAGAATTGGCCCGGGCAGAATTTGGCGATGCTGGGGCTGGCTTGCCAGACTTATCCAAAGAGAGCTTCGCCTTCACTTTATTCAGCCTGCCCATGATATCAGGATGGTCGCCGTGATCTGACTGCATTTCAAGTAACAGGTTCAAGCTTTCCTCAAAGTCAGAACGGACAAGAAAAGCATCGACCAATTGCAAAAGTCTTTTTCGATTTTTTTCCTGAGCCTGAGCCTGATTCTCAGATTCTGCACCCAGGAGGCTGATGTTTTTCCCCACTTTTTTAAGATCGGTCAGCTTGGCCATTGAGAAAGTGTCTTCTTCAAATTCAACTGCAGAGGCGGACTCGAGGCGGTCGATGGCCTGCTTGGCTTTTGCAGAGTAAGGATTTAAAAATAAAACCATCTTGTAAGCTTTCAAAGCTTCGAATGGTTTTTTTTGAGCCAAATAAGTGTCGCCTAAAATTTGATGAGCTAAAATATTCTGGTGGGAAAGCTGAATGGCTTTTCGAAGTGCGATTTCTGCTTCTTCCAGTTTACCCATTTTCAATTTTGCTTTTCCGAGAATGACAAAACCACTTGTGAAAAGTGGATGACGCTGCGTTCCCTGAACCAGAAGTTCTTCCGCTTGAAGGTCTAAACCTCTCTCGAGGTAAGCATCGGCAAGTGGCGCAAAAACCTGCGAGTGCGGGTTGTGTCTAAGTAGAATCTGATATTTTTCAACAACGTCGGCTGTCACCATCATTTTGATTGTGACAGAAGTCTGACGTGCATGCAATGAATGAGGAATGCAAAAAGTTATCCTAGGTTTAGACCCCGGTACTCAAGCCGTTGGCTTTGCGACTGTCGCTTTAGAAGGTCATCAAATTCGGGTGCTCGGGCATGGAGTGATGGTACCGGATCACCCGCAGAATCAAGTCCCTGAAAGACTCTTTGAACTGGGCGAGTCTTTTGAAGAAATTATGAAGACTTACAGGCCTGCTGTTGTCGTGATTGAAAAAAGTTTTTTTCATAAAAATGCGGATACTGCTTTTAAATTAGGACAAAGCCGCGGAGTTTTTATGTTTGTGGCTCGAAAGTTTCAAGCTGAAATCGCAGAATACGCCACCCGTGCAGTTAAAAAAACCGTGACAGGTCAAGGTGATGCCGACAAGCTGATGGTCGAAAGTGCTCTGAAAAGCTTGTTGGGTGTGAAAAGTTTTGCCACCCACGACGCTTCGGACGCTCTCGCATTGGCTTATCACCATGTCGTAGAAATAAAAAAGCAGCAGTTGATCTCAAGGGCTGTGGATATTGGATCAAAAGGACGCGGTTTATGATTGGAAAAATTAAAGGACAATTGACAGAAATCAATCCTGATCATTTGATTTTGGATGTGAACGGTGTGGGTTACGAAATCCATCCTCATGCACGGGCCTTAATGGATTTGCAAAGCCATTTTGGTGAGCTTTGCGAGCTTTGGATTTACACCCACGTCCGCGAAGATGCTTTGCAACTTTTTGGCTTTCTATCTCAATATGAAAAATCAATTTTTCTACAGCTTTTAAAAGTCAGTGGTGTGGGCCCTAAGCTTGCGCTGAATATTTTGTCCGGTGCCAAGGCGACTGAAGTTTCGACCTGGATAGAGCTTGGCGATTCAAAGGCTCTCTCGCAAATTCCAAAGGTCGGAAAAAAAACAGCGGAACAAATTATTTTGACCCTGCAAGGCAAGCTTGTCCGAGTGGAGCCAGTCTCTTCAAAGGAACCTCTGATTTTTAAAGAAATCCAATTTGCACTTGTCAATTTAGGGTTTAAATCCCATGTGGTTGAAGAATTCCTCAATACACTACCAAAAGAAACTGGGGTCGAAGAGGGCATTCGGTTGGGACTCACACAGCTGTCTAAAAGTGACCGATAATTAAAGAACTGGGAAGAGAGAATCTATGACTCGAATCATTGAAGCACAGCCTCAAGAAAACGAAAAAAGCTGGGAAAATGAACTCAGGCCCACACGTTTTGAGGATTTTCCTGGCCAAGAAATCACAAAAGAAAAATTGAAAGTTTTTATTCAGGCCGCGGTTCTGCGAAAAGAACCTCTGGATCACGTTTTATTCAGTGGACCTCCTGGGTTAGGTAAAACCACATTAGCACAAATTGTGGCTCATGAATTAAAAGTGGACTGCAAAGTGACATCGGCGCCGGCTTTGGACAAAAAGGGCGAGCTCGCAGCTCTCCTGACATCACTGCAGCCAAATTCAGTTTTGTTTATAGATGAAATCCATAGATTGAATACTCACATCGAAGAGTACCTCTACACAGCCATGGAAGATTATTACATCGACATCGTGACAGGCGAGGGCATTGGTGCGCGCACAATGAAATTCCAGTTGGTTCCTTTTACTTTGATTGGTGCCACCACCCGTGCGGGACTTCTCAATTCTCCATTCAGGGATCGTTTCGGAATCGTTGAACGTTTGCAGTTTTATAATCGTGAAGCCCTGGGTGAAATCTTACAAAGGTCAGCTCGCATTCTAAAAGTGAAAACAGATCTTAAAGGCGTTGAAGAAATCGCAAGACGTTCTCGGGGAACACCTCGTATTGCCAACAGACTCCTAAAGCGAGTCCGCGATTACGCTCAAATTAAAGGTGATGGTATCATCACTGAAAAATTAGCACAGTACGCACTGGATCAGTTGGGTGTGGATCACAATGGCCTTGAAAACATGGATCGCCGAATTTTATTTTTGATGCAAGATAAGTACGGCGGTGGACCTGTGGGCATTGATACTTTGGCCAGCGCCTTAAGCGAAGAAAAAGACACCATCGAAGAAGTTTACGAACCTTTCTTGATTCAAGAGGGATTTATTCAAAAGACTCAAAGGGGTCGAATTTTAACTGAATTTGGAAAATTGCAAATGCAATCTCGAGAGGTCATTCTTTAATGAGGCCTCGAAATCCTGTTATCGTCGATTCTTCCCGTGGGCCGATCATTGAAAACTCTCATCAAGTGGTTTATGCGCTTGTGAATTTAAAAGGTGACGTCGTGGATTACCATGGGAGCTATGATTTGGTTGTAACACCTAGATCCTCTGTGAAATGGCTTCAAGCAATTCCTTTTGTTTTGTCGGGTGCCGTTGAAAAGTTTCAATTGGATGAAACCCATATTGCTCTGGCCTGTTCGTCACATAAAGCGCAGCCCCATCACTTGGAGTCTCTGAAAAAGTGGATGGATAAAATTAAGATCAGCGAAGCCGCCCTGGAATGTGGGCCAGCACTGCCCACTCAGTCACCTATTTCACACAATTGCTCAGGTAAACATCTTGGATTTCTTTCAACAGCTCTGATGGCCAATCTAGAATTGAAAGGCTACACAGATGAGCTTCACGGAATTCAGGTTTTACAAAAAAAGATCATGACAGAAATTTTTGGAATGGATTTTTTTAAAATTCCTCATGGGGGCGATGGCTGCGGAATTCCAACTTTTGGAGTTCCGCTGTTAAAGCTTGCGACGGCCATGAACTATTTAGTCAGAAATGATATCTCTGATGCCCATAAAGTCGCAGCAATTAAAATTCTCAATGCCATTAAAAATTTTCCAGAATACGTTTCCGGTCAGCAGGAGTTGTCAACTTTAGTCACGCAAATCACACAAGGTCAGTGCCTACTTAAAACCGGAGCTGACGGCATTTACACGGGTCTCATCCCAGAGAAGGGCTCTAGTTTTGCTGTCAAATGTGTCGATGGAAATGCTAAGGCCACCGAGCTTGTTTGTTTGTCACTGTTCATAAAATGGGCGGGTCTGGATCCGGTTATGACTGAAAAGTTACAAAAATTAGCAGAATCTGATATCTTAGATTCCAGAGGCCAAAAAGTCGGATTGACCCGTCTGCGCCCAGGAACGGTTTAGGACTGTGTTTTTACAAAAGACCATTCGAAAAATGACACAAGTCAAAGGCATTGGGATTCACTCCGGAGATCCTTGCACCTTGACGTTTCGTCCAGCACCTTCAGACACAGGTGTTTACTTTATTCGCCGTGATTTGCCGGGCAGCCCTTCGTTGAAAGTGGCAGCAAAAAATGTCGAGGCCACATCCTATCAAACAACAATTGGCGGCCCTGACTTCAAAGTTGCTACCATCGAGCATTGTGTTTCAGCTCTTTCATCTTTAAGAATTGATAATTTGTTTATTGAACTTGATGGCCCTGAAATTCCCATTTGTGATGGCAGTGCCCGAGAGTTTTTGAAAGCCATTCAATCCGTGGGAACCGTAGAGCTCGAGGCTCCCAGAAAGTATTGTTACATCACCGAACCCATCCAGCTGAATGAGGGGGACAAGCATGCCTACGTTTTACCTTATCATGGGCTCCGGCTGACCGTGACCATCGATTTCCCCCATCCTGCCATCGGGAAGCAAACTCTAGACATCGACATCGATGAAAACACTTTTGCTCGCGAAGTTTCCGAAGCTCGCACTTTTGGATTTTTAAAAGACGCGGAAGCTTTAAAGGCCAAAGGCTTAGCCAAAGGTGGAAGTTTTGAAAACGCCATTGTCTTGGATGATCAAAAAATCATGAATCCCGAAGGCCTGCGCTGGTCGGATGAATTTGTACGCCACAAGGCTTTGGACGCCTTGGGGGACCTTGTAACCCTCGAGATGCCACTGATGGGTCATGTTGTTTTGTTCAAAGCGGGTCATGATTTGATGAACAAACTGGTTCGCAAAATCAAAGACTCAAAGCCAAGTTTCAAACATGTTGAGCTTGGATATTAGAGTATAAATTTCAAATTTTGCAGTCAAAGTAACTATATGCAAGGTGATAGAATTCACTCTTGCGGAAAACTCAAGTAGGCATTACAACTTCCATCCAAGCCACCGGGGGGTCTGCTCAATGAGTGTCTCACAACGTCTTGCTCTTTTTTCCTGCCTCTTATTTTCGCTCGCTTCTTTCTCAGAAGTGAATCCCATCAAGCAAGAAATTCGTATCGAAATTGATGACACCAAAAAAGTGGAATCGGATCGAATCTATAAAG
>Ga0164293_10006344_pt1 | contig 10059 bp, 8 predicted proteins | sample GEODES118metaG_FD_111487 | JGI IMG/M metagenome (GOLD analysis project Ga0164293, IMG submission 111487) | Eutrophic lake water microbial communities from Lake Mendota, Wisconsin, USA - GEODES118 metaG | ecosystem: Environmental > Aquatic > Freshwater > Lake | place: USA: Lake Mendota, Wisconsin...
TATATTCATGATGCTTTTGGATACAATTCAAGACTTGACACTATACAGGCTATATTCTTGGATGAAAAATTAAAGTTCTTAGATAAATTTAATAATAGAAGAATAAAAATAGCTAAACAGTTGTGTTCTGAGATTAATAACCCATTAATCGATTTACCTAAAAAAGCTAAATACTGCAAAAAGAATGTTTATCATTTATTCGTAATAAAAACTAGTTATAGAAATGAACTGCAAAAATATTTAACACAAAAGAATATTCAAACCGTTATACATTATCCTCGCCCGATATATAATAATAAATATATTTTAAAACATAAGACTGAATGTGTTAATGTAGATAAGGTTTCGGAAGAAATAATCAGTTTACCAATGCATCCATTTTTAAAAGATGAAGAAGTGTGTTATGTAATAGAATGTATTAATAATTTTAAAGTATGAATTTAAATAATTTAAAAATAGGGGTTTTATTTACAGCGTATAATTGTGCGGATTATATAAACGACTCTTTAAAGCCTTGGTTTAATTTAAAAAATACTTTTAATTTTAAATTTGCTATAAATAGTGGAATGTTTAAGATGTATAAAGATCTTGGTTTTACAGATCGTAATTCAGAAACATTAAATATCTTATATAAATATAGATTTGATTATCTTATAAATACTAAGGATTCTATATTATTAGATGAAGATACGTCGAGAAACAACTGTTTAAATTATTTAAAAGACGTTCAAGGATGCGATTTAATTTGGTTGGTCGATGCTGATGAAGTTTATACAGAAGCTCAAATCGTCAAAACAATTAATTTTATTAGAAACGATCCCGAACCAGATTGGTATTCTGTGATGTTTAGAAATTTCACTTTTATTAAAAAATATCATTTAGATTTTGATAGGCCAAACATATATTGGACTAATAGATACAATGGAATAGATAGATTTCATTTCGATTGTCATGTCTTATATAAAGATGGAGTTTTATACCATCAGAAAAATGGCCTGTGCATTCCTAAGAATATTTTATTTGTTGACCATTATTCTTGGTTAACGAATGATACGAGAAGCATAGAAAAAATAGAATATCAAAAAAATAGACATCATGGAGAAAAAGATGTTAGATGTTCTTATGTATATAAAGATGAAGAATTATTTTTTAATAAAAACTTTTATGAAAAAAGAGGCGCTAACCATCCAGTATTGCACGAATTTTTAAATATAATAGATAATAGATTTATTGTGGGTTATGATTTTTTTGATAAAAATTTTTATATAATACCATCAGAACAGATTAACAATGTAAATATTAAAATTTATAATTCAGATAATAATGTAGTACTCGATAGGATATGTAACGTTAACAATCCATTCAAATATTGGTTCACAATTGATTTGCAAGGATCTTTTAAATTAGAAATCTATGTGGACAATAAATTAACTCATGAAGAAAATTTTCACATTGATACTAAAATGATGGATTATGATTGAATTATGTATTTTTCATTTGATAATATAAGTCAATGAAAGATGTTTTCATAAAAGTGAATAGCAAATCTCTAGGAGATACTCTTGCTTCCACCCCTTCAATAAGAAAAGTAGCTAAATCTTACGATTGTAAAATTAATATTATAACTCATGTAAAAGAGCTTTTTGAAAACAATTCGAATGTAAAAAATATATATTCCTTTGAAGAATTTAATAAACTTAAATTAAATAAAAATACAGAAATTTTTGAAACTTTTTGTGGTATTGGGGTTAAGGATAAAAATGGAATTGAAAAGAAACACGCTGCAATAGACATTAGAAGATTTCATGCTATGGATTTAGGTTTTGATTTGCTTGATGAAGAAATGCATTACGACTATACGCCAAAAAATGATAGATTTATAAATATAAATAAAAAATATATTTGTTTACATATCTCTAAAACTTGGGACTCACGAACTTATTCAAGTGAAAGTTGGCAAACAATAATTACAAGCTTAGAGCAACTAAATTATTATGTTGTATTGGTAGGAAACAACGCAAGTGAAGTTGGTTTCTTTAACATAAATAAGACAGTTCATAATTTAAAATTAAACAATGGATTAGATTTAACCAATAAATTAAATCTATCTCAGTTATGGTATCTACTTAATGAATCATTGTGCGTAATAACGATGGACTCTGGAATTTTGCATTTCGCAGGAACTACGGACACATATATAATTCAATTAGGGTCTTCGATTAATAATAAGTTACGCGCACCATATAGAAATGGCTCGCAAGATTATAAGTATAAATATATTTCTGGACCATGTGGTATTTTTTGCGCTTCAAATATGAAATACGGTGTTAAGGAATGGGGTTCTATAAATGGAGTTCCCCCTTTAGTAAGTTGTCTTGAAAAAAAACTAACATTTGAATGTCATCCTAATCCATTTGAAGTGATTCAATTTTTTTCACAAAATTTACATAAAAAAAACTTAGAAAATAAAAAATATTTATTTATAGCTGGTCATCTTTCTACTGGTGGTGCGCCTAAATATTTATTGTGGTTAATAAATAAAATAAAAAACGAAGGAAATGAAGTTAAAGTTGTAGAGTGGAATTTATATAGTGACCAATATACAGTACAAAGAAATCAGATAATAGATTTAGTTGGAAACGAAAATTTCACTAGCGTTGGAACGTATTACGAAGAGGATGCAACATTCTATAATAAAGAGGATAATATCAAGGATCTGATAGTAAATTATAATCCTGATTATATTCATATTAATGATTATATAGAACAACTTGCTATAAAAATGCCATCACAAAAGTTTTTAGAATTTTTGTACGATAAGAATAGAACTTATAAAATAGCTGAAACACTCCATAATTCGACAAGAGACGTTAATGATAAAACTTATTTACCTGATGAGTTTTGGTTTTGTACTCCATATCACATGGATAAATACAATAGAAAAGATATACCAGCTTTTTTGAAAGAAATGACTATCAATAAGAACATTCGACCAGATCGCGATAGTACTCTTTTATCACTAGACCTAGATCCTAGTTATGTTCATGTTTTACAAGTTGGATTATTCAATAAAAATAAAAATCAAAAATTTACTTTTGATTTAGCTAAGGGTTTTTTAAATAAAAAAATTCAGTTTCATTTTATAGGTAATCATTGTTATATCGATGAGTGTGAAATAGATAAAAACCAAACAAATTGTAAAATTTGGGGAGAAAGATCTGATGTTGATAAATTTATGTCTTGCATGGATGTTTTTGTTCTTCCTTCTTTAGCGGAGCTTAATCCTATTTCATTAAAAGAAGCTATTTCTTGGAACATACCGTGTTTTATCAATAGATTAAAAACATTTGAAAGTTTTAACAATAATTTAATTAATTATATTCAAGATATCAATATAAATAATTATTTGATAGAAATGATAAACAAGTTACCAGCAAAAGATAAAAATAATATGAACGATTTAAATGAAATAATATATTCTTTCGATCCGTCTCCAAAATTAGAAATTAAAGGAACTTTAAATTATAAATATCAAATTGAATTTATCGATTTAGATACTAATGTTATTCATCATTCTGGAACCATCAGTAATAATATGTGGGTATCTTGCAATATAGAATACTATTGTAACTGGAGAATAGTTGTAAAAAATATTAATTTAAATACAGTAAAGAATATCGATTTGGATTTAAAAAATAAAAAAGTAAAAATAGTTAACGAGTCTCCAAGTTTGGGTGATTTAATTTCTTGGATTCCTTACGCTCAAGAATTCAAAAATAAACATAATTGCGAAGTAGATTTTTTTACTCCTAATAAAGATTTATTTGTGAAGGAGTATCCTGATATTAATTTTTACGACTACAATGAAGATGCAATAAAATACACTACGCCTTACTATGACTCTTATCGATTAGGATGTTTCAATTCAGAACATCTTCATTTATGCAAAAAGAATTATCAATCATTAGGTTTACAGCAAATCGCTTCTACTATACTAGGATTAGAAGATAAAGAAATTATCACAAACATAACAGTTAAGAATACAGAAAGAAAATTAAGTGGTAAATACGTATGTATTTCTACAGCTTCGACTTCAGGTTGTAAACACTGGCATCATAAAGACGGTTGGCAAAATATCGTTGATTATTTAAATAATTTAGGATATAAAGTGGTTGTTATACAAAAAGAAGCATTAGACTATATGGATCTAAAAGGTTTGAATAATGTAATTCATCCAGAAACTAAATCATTAGATGAAGCTATAACATGGTTGCATAATTGTGAATTTTTTATTGGTTTGAGTTCTGGAATAAGTTGGTTAGCTTGGGCTTTGAAAAAGAAAGTTGTAATGATAAGTGGTTTTACAAAAGAATTTAATGAGTTTTATACTCCATATAGAGTTATAAATGAAAATGTATGCAATGGATGCTGGAATAATGTTAAATATAAGTTTAATTCAGGTGATTGGAATTGGTGTCCAGCTTTTAAAAATAGTGATAAAAAATTTGAGTGTTCAAAATCTATAACTTTCGATATGGTAAAAGAAAAAATTGATTTGTTGATAAACGATCCTAATAAAATAGATAATAGATTAGAAAAAATGAAAAATTTTGATCCTTTTACTTATAAAGAAATATTCGAATGGAATCAGTATGAAAAATATGTAAAAGTAGAAAAAAATGATTTTGTTTTAGATCTCGGATGTTCTAAGGGATATTTTTATTTCAAGAATTGTGGCTTAGATATAAATTATTTAGGAGTTGATGGAAGCATAGATTGCATAAAAGATTTCATAGAGAATCTAAATAAAAATGAATCGCCTAAATTAATTAACGCGGTACTTTCAGAAAAAAAAGATGTTATACAGTTCCCGTCAATGTTTCATCAAAATAAAATAAATACCGTTGTATCTACAACATTTCCAGATTTAATTGCCATGCTAAACAGAAAGATTGATTTTATGAAATTTGATATCGAAGGATACGAAAAGTATTTTCTATCTGAAAATTTAGATTTATTTAAGAAAAATATTAAAAAATTTACTGGAGAATTTCATTTTAATGAAAATGTGTCTACAAGACAACAGGCTATTGACATTTTAAATAATTTAAAAAATGATAATGCTATAGATTTAAAGCTATTTTCAATTGATGGAGTAGACATAACTCAAAGTTTTTGGAATAATACTGGCTATTATACAGAAATTATAATAAGCGGATTTAATAAATAATATGAGTATAGAATTTCATACAAATCATTACGTTAATTACGCAAAATTTTTGCAAAATTTATTTTGGGAGAATAACATAGAATGTTATTTAATTGGCGGGTCTTTAATCAATGCGGTTAGAGATAATGGAGTTTTAAAATCTGATGATATAGATTTTGCTGTTCTAGCTAATGAAAATCATCAAAATTTAAATACTGTTTTAGATTTGATATCTAAAAATTCTTATCTTTTTTCTTGGCGTTTGAACCCAGCCGTTTTGTCAATCTATTTTGATTTGAATAATGATAAAAGAATTGATTTAAATTTATTTGTAAAAAGAAATATAAATTATTATTTAGCGGATCGAAATTTTATGCATGAAAAAATATTTCATTTTCAAACTTTTAAATCTTCTCAAGTTATTTTGGAGAATAAAAGTTTTACCACTGTCTATAGGCCTGATTTATTTTTAAAAACTGTTTATGGAGATTATTCTATTGAGAAAATACAATACGGATCTGAACAAAGTGGAGATACATCGCACATGAAAGAGTGTTATTTCTACACTAATTTAGAAAATTATGATAAAATAGATATGCAAGTAGAAAATTTAAAAAACTTCTTTCGCAAGATAATCGTAAAGAGAGGTGTTTTAGATATAGATTGCGCAAAAATAAATATTTTTGATGACTGTTATTCAGAAATTATTATTAAAAATGATAATATATTTTATTCAGATTTCGTATTATTTATGATAAAAAATAATATGGATTACTTACAGTGCTAAAATATTTTTAATTTTAGATGTAGAAACATTTTCTGTTCTATCTAAAAGAACCAATTTATCAGAAGAGACTTGATAATATTTTTTAAGATACTCTGGATTTTCGTTTCCAGCAAAAACAAAATCAGCTTTTAATTTTATTAATACATTATCCGTAGTTATTAAATCTGCATTTTCATAAATTTCATCAACATATCTACAAGATTTAACGATCTCTAACCTATCATAATAATTAATGATAGGTTTATTTTTGTAAGTCATTACTTGTTCATCATTATGGACTCCAACAATTAGTTTACTGCATTTTTGTTTTATCCTTTTGAATAAATTAACATGTCCTATGTGAAATAAATCGTAAACACCATAAGTATACGCTGTCATAATATTAAAGATTTAAAAATATATTCATAATAATCACATTGTTGTTTAATTGTGAATCTTGAGTTAGCGTTTTTATAACAATTTTCAGGGTTGATAATCTTATCTATGTTTTGAGTAGCGTAAATCATATCGTTTGTAGTAGAACATCTTAATCCTGTATCTCCTTGTAATACCGTTTCGGTAAAACCACCAAAATTTGTTGTTATAGTGGGTGTTCCTGAGAATTGAGCTTCAATAACTGTCCAATTACATGGCTCCATAAACAACGAAGGAGCAAATAAAAATTTTGCATTGCTTAGTAAATTCATTCGTTGAATAGGATCGACAAATCCTGCCAATTTGCAGTGTTTAGTCTCTTTAAGGTTCAAGATGTTTGGACCTGCAAATATAATATCTTGTCCGACATGATTGCAGATGTCATAAGCAAGTTGTGCGCCTTTTTCTTCAACTATTCTGCCTAAAAATAATGCTGTATTTGATTTTTCTTTTTTGTATATAAAATCGTCAGGATCAAAGCCGGGATAAACAATGTATTCGCATCCTAATTCAACATATGTTTTAGAAAACCCGTGCATTTTATGCATTTGACTATTCGTTTCAAACATCTTAATTGGCGCAAACATGCTATCATAACCTATACTTGGTTCTACTACTATAGCTTTATCATAAAAGTGTTTAATACATTGTTCATGCGCGAATCCAAACCAGCATAATATAAATTCATTAGTTGATTTTATTCTTTTGTTTAATTCAATAGTGCAGTTGCTATTAAATATATTAACAGCTTCTGTGTTGATGTCTTGATTAAAACCTTTGGCCTTCCAATCATTTAAGTTGCCATAACTATTAATTAATATATCATTATTAGTAACATTAATATGTTCTGTGCAATTAACAATAGAGTTTTCATGACCATAATGATAAACAGTATGACCCCTCTTAGTCATTTCGTCGCAAAATTTATAAACTTTTTGCACAAAAGCACATAATGAAACATCTTTTCTAGTAGGCGAGTAAGGAACGCTCAAACAGTGAAAAATCATATATAATAGTGTAAATTTATTTATAGTATGTCAATCAAAAAGAAAAAAATTCAAAAAGAAAAACACGATCTGAACGACATTATCTCAAATAACAGTTTCAAATCGACTAAATTAACAATTAAAAATTTTAATTTGACAGATAAGCAAAAAAGTTTTGCTCAAATAGCTTTTGATAAAAATACTAAAATTGTTTTTATTAATGGACCCGCTGGAAGTTCTAAAACGTTTTTAGCTGTTTATTGTGCATTACATATGTTGAATATGAATTCAAAGTACGAGATTAAATACATTAGAACAATCGTCGAATCTGGAGAAAGAGGATTAGGATCTTTGCCTGGAACTGTAGATGAAAAATTTAATCCTTTTATGATACCGCTGTATGATAAACTGGATGAGCTTATTCCTATGTCTCAATCAAAGTATCTTGAAACTAGTGGCATTATAGAGGCTTTGCCTGTTAACTTCTTACGAGGTGCTACATGGAACGAGAAAATTATTATCGCAGATGAGTCTCAGAATTATAGCAGTAAAGAATTGATTACTCTTCTTACTCGTATCGGAGAAAATACCAAAATGTTTATCTGCGGAGACGCTATGCAATCAGACATTGGAAGCAAATCTGGTTTTATGAAAATCTATGATTTGTTTAATAATAAAGAAAGCGAAGAAAGGGGTATTTATTGTTTTGAATTTAATGAAGAAGATATCATGCGTAGTGAAATTCTTAAATACATCGTTCATTCTCTTAAGAGATTAGATAAAACAAACATTCATTGATATAATAACCATGAGTAATATTTACTGTTCAAGTTGCGGAACAAAACATGCCCAAGGCTCTAAATTCTGTACTAACTGTGGGGTTTCTTTGGGGGGATTTGCAAACATCAGTAAACCGACTTTACAAAACTCACTACAATCGAGATCTACCTCTCGCAAACAAAATACAGAAGTCGATGAAGATGGTCTTCCAACTGTCTTTGTTAGACCATCAAAACTTTCATACGAAATAGAAAAACCAGCAGGTAATAAATATTTAGGAAAAGATTTATTTAACGCTCCTCCAGTCGATCCAAGTGAAAGAATTAATTCAAGACCGAATTCTAATTATAAAAAACTTACTAAAGAAGAGTTTTTAAGTCAGTCGTTGAAGGAGTGTAGTTCGCGCCCAATGCAAGACATAGATGAATAGTAAAAAGAAAAAATTTGAAGACATGTATGAGATTATTGACCAAGTAATCAAAAAGCGCAGAAATAAGTGGAAGTTAAAAGCGATTACTTGGTTTGATTTTGAAGATATAGAACAAGTCATTAAACTTCATATATATAAAAAATGGCATCTATGGGATCAATCGAGAGCGATTGAACCTTGGGTGAATCGCATAGTCACGAATCAAATTAGAAACATCATACGTAATAATTATACAAGTTTTGCGCGTCCTTGTTTGTCTTGCCCATTTAATCAAAATAAAGAAGGTGATTCTGGAATAGAAATGTCATGTGGTTTTACAACCAGCGGCAAACAATGTAATGAATGTCCATTATACGCTAAGTGGGAGAAAGTAAAAAAATCTGCTTACGATATTAAAATTACAGTTAGCTTAGAGAATCATAAAAATTATCTTATGAATTTTGAGTCCACTATAAGCTACGATTACAAAAAGGCAGAAAATAAATTCCATGAACTAATGAGAGTTCATTTAAGTGACAAGCATTTTTTAATTTATAAAATGTTTTTTATAGATAATCTTAGCGATGATCAAGTGGCTCAGATGTTAAGATTTAAAACGAGCGAAAAAGGAAGAAAAGCGGGTTACAAACAAATAAAAAATTTAAAAAAAATGTTGTATGTGAAAGCTCAATTGTTATTAAAAGAAAACGATATATTCTCATCTTAATATGTTAACGGACGAAAACAAAGCATTTATATTAAAGAAGATTAACGAAGGAATTCAAGACTACGTCGTCCTCGCTAATCTACTTTATAATCGTGAAGATTTAACGGGCAGGTCTAAAGAAGCAAAGTTAGTCAGAGACTTTCTTCTAACAACTGGATTTGTCAAAAAACAAGAAAAGCCAAAGCCCACACAAACGATAGAGATACTATCAAAAGAAAATTGTGAATTTATTGAGCAAAACATTAAAACAAGAATAACTCCTAGGCAAGTAACAGAGTTAATATTTCATGAAAAATTTCTGGGCCTTGAAAACTTTAATATTTTTATCACACCTGAGTATAGAGCCGTTCAAAAATACATAAAAGAAAAATATCCTGATTATCTTGTCGATAATGAATCTGGAGTTGGCGACAAATACTCTGTTCCGCGCTCAATCAGAACGGTAATCAATAAAGCGAATAAATGGTGCGGCCAAAACATTTCTGAAGATAAATTATCTTTGCAACATAGAAAATGGATGGAAAAATTATTAAATTATTTATCAAGCCCAAGATTTGTTGGCAATTACGACTCATACAACAGCTCTATAGATAAAGAATTATTTGAAGCAGAATTCGTGCGCTCTGTTTGGGATAAGCCTGACTTAACTGTCGATGAAATTAATTTGTATATTAATGTCTGTATGGATTATATCAATCTAAGACAGATTGATATTAAGAAGAATAAGATAAACGATATGTTTAATGA
>Ga0164293_10006347_pt1 | contig 10057 bp, 8 predicted proteins | sample GEODES118metaG_FD_111487 | JGI IMG/M metagenome (GOLD analysis project Ga0164293, IMG submission 111487) | Eutrophic lake water microbial communities from Lake Mendota, Wisconsin, USA - GEODES118 metaG | ecosystem: Environmental > Aquatic > Freshwater > Lake | place: USA: Lake Mendota, Wisconsin...
AAGCCGATCCGCAGGCGTGCCCCGGAAATCCTCGCCAAGGCTGCGCTCTTGAGCAGCCCCTGAGGGTCAAAAGCAATCTCCGGCCGGAAAGACAGAAGCTCGGCACGCAAGGTGCGCCAAGCTGAGGCACGCCGCAACCAGCCTCGCGGGACCGCAATCAGTCGATCAATTGCCGGATGAAACTTGAGGAGTTTGCTCGCTGCCCCCTCAGCAGCCCAGGCGATCTTGCAGTCGGGGTACTGCCGTTTCAGTTCACAAGCCAACGGCAATGTCAGGATCGCATCGCCAATGTGGCTCAGGCGGCTGATCAGGAAACGGGGGCCATCGAGGCTCATGATTTTCAGTCCTTTGAAAATCGCTGCGGCAGAAGTCTGCTGACTGCTGGGAGATTTCCGTTCGCGAAAAATCCCCCGCAACAGCGGGCTCGATCAGTTGTCGAGCAATGAAATCCTCTTGATCATGTCCACCTTGGGGTACTTCTTCTTGATGAATTCGTTGCCTTCATCCTGGAAGCGACCTTGGACCTCGGGCGAATTCTCTCCGTACTCGGTATTGATCTTCTTGAGCACGTCTTCGCCCTCGACGACCTTGCCAAAGGGGGTAAAGCCCATGGCATCCAGGCGATTATTGAATCCGAGATTGATGAAAAACTGGACTGAGCGGCTGTTCTTCTCGCCGGTCTTGGCAAAGGTGATCGTGCCAAAGCCGTTGGATTGGCCGGCATTGGGATCGTCCTTGATTTTCGCCTCGCTCCAGACTTCATTCACTTTGGGGTCGCCGTGAATGCCGAACTGAAACATGAAGCCTTCGATTGCCCGAAAGACGGCAATATCCTGAAAGTAGCCAATCTTGACCAAGTTGTAGAAGCGGTCGGCTCCATTGGGAGACCAATCGCGATTCACTTCGAGGACGAAGTCACCTTTGGTCGTTTCGACCTTGACGCGGAACTTCTCGGGAGCCTTTTCGTTCGCTTCGGCCGGGGCCGGCAACTTGTCTTGGTTTGCCTGCGCTTCGTTTGCCTCTGCTTCGTTTGCAGTAGTGCCACTCGGCAGAGTCGACTCAGCCCAGCCCAACCGATTGCCGCCAGCCATCGCCGAGCAACCCAAACCGAACGCGAAACAGCAGCCGAGTAACAGAATTTGCTTGAACATCAGGGGATTCCTGAGAAGGACAAGTGAAACGGGATTTCGACCTTAATCAGGCAGCCAGGCTTTTTCGGTCCAGGGCTGCTGTATTCGGGCGAACAAGATCGGAAATGACTCCCAGCTTTTCGAGAATCGCCAAGGTGATGTAGGTCACATCGACTTCCCACCAATGGTGACCATGTTGGGCCGATCGCGGATCAGCGTGGTGATTGTTGTGCCAGCCTTCGCCATTGGTCAGCAGGGCAAACAACCAATTGTTGCGGCTGTCCTCCCGGGTCTCGTAATTCCGATAGCCCCACATGTGGGCAAACGAATTGATTCCCCAAGTGACATGCCAAGTGAAAACCGTTCGCATGATGACACCCCAGAAAAGCCACTGAAGGCCAATCTGTAGCGTTCCGGCCCCAGTGCCTGTCCAAAGCCAGCCCACCAATGATCCAACGGCGAAAACGAGTACCGCATGGGCGGCATAAAACCAAACCCAGTTCATCCCTCGTTGCAGCCAGAAATAGAACGGGTCCCGCATCAGGTCGCGGACATATCGCTCATATGCGGCCGAAGTGCTGAGATCGCGATTGTCGATAAACAGCCAGCCCATATGGGCCCAAAACGCGCTGACGCGCGGCGTGTGAGGATCGGGTTGGTGGTCGGAGTGCTGGTGGTGGACGCGGTGCACCAAAACCCAGCGGGCCGGGGAATCCTGGAAACTGCAGACGCCCAGCGTGGCCAGCAAATATTCAAACCACTTGGGACACTTAAAGCCCCGGTGTGTGAGCAGGCGGTGATATCCAGCCCCAATCCCAATCGACGTGAAGATGTAATTTCCCAGCGGCAGGAAAAGCACTCCCCACCAGGAGAAGAAATAGGGCAAAAAAGCCAAGGGGATCAACAGGTGGAACACGATCACCGGAAGCATGTATTCCCAAAGAATCCGGCTTTGGGCATCCACTTTCTCCGGCTTGGGCAGACGTTGCCGGCCCACCCGCTCTTCATGTTCTGTCGAGTGAATGTCCTTGGCAATTGCGTCTTCGGGTGTGCCGTGAGCGGTGGAGCTGGTCTGCATGGACTCAATCCGGGGTCAGCTGGTTTCCCGCGCGGATTTTGCAATGCGCGGGCGGTGAGGCGAGGCGTTCTTGAGACGCTACATTCGGGCGTCTTTCGAACTTCAATGAAGCCGCCATTTTACCTCCCTTGCCCGGGAGTAGAAACCGCATTTTCTCCGCATTTGGGGCCGATTCCCCCTGTTTTTCTGCCGCACCCTGGCCGTGTTGAGCAAGTACGGTGAAGATTCCAAGGCCTTGAGCCAAAGGAAATGAATTTCGCATTCGACCCTTTGCCCCCACCCTCTTCAGCTCCTGCGGTCAGCCGCTTCCAGCTTGCTCCTGCAGTGATTCCAGCTTGTCTCGAGTTATCCATTTGCGGGACCGGTCGGGGATGCGTTGTTCCTCAATCCGCAATCCTCGATCCGCATTCCGACGTCCAGTTTCAGCCCACTGATTCGCCGCCAATCGAATCAAGCAGTCCCGGGACCTTCGAAGCGATGATTTCAATGCGGCCGAGTTGCGGTTGGTCATGCTGCTGGACGACAAACATCAACCGCTGCTCGACAAAGCCGCACCATTTCAAAATGTCGGCCAGTACCTTCGGTCCGGTTGCATACCATTTCAGGCCATGCACCCCGGACATCAGGTTCTCACGGCTTTCCCAGCCGCATTTCAGATAACCGTCTGCCTCGCCCCACGCGGTGGAGGTGTTGAAGAACATCACTTCCCGAGTCAAATCGGCGGCGATCTTCAAGCCAGTCACCGGGTCCGGCAAATGGTAAAAGATCCCCTTGAACATGGTGACGTCGGCAGGCGGACGGCCCAGTTCCGGCAAGCGATATAAATCGCAGATCTGAAATTCGATTCGATCGGTTGGTCCTGCCGTCCGGTGACGTTGGATAAAACGGGCCTGCTCAATCCAATGAGCGCGAACATCAAATCCAAATGCAGAGTCCATTCCCGCCTCGCGAGCCCAAAAGCAATAGCCCCCGGCATTGCAGGCGCAGTCGAGAAAGGTTTTGTCGGTGACGCCACCCGGATAAATCAGCCGCAGTTTCTCCAGGAAATGATTCCGCAAATTCAGCAGGCTGACGCCCTTGTTGCGATCCCGCTCACGAATTGCTCCGCCACTGGCAAAAGCTTCACCAGTGAACAGCGACTCAGTCAATTGGATGTTCATGTGCCAAGGCCCGAGCCGATGGACCTCGGCCAGCAAGGCTGATGAATCGGGAGTCTCGGAAGCAGTGTGGGATAAGGGAGAATCGGCCGTTTCGGACTTGCGGAATTCCGGGCCTGGTTCGACTGGTTCGGTTCGTCGTTCGGACATCGGGCACCTCCTTCAGAAGGTGGCGGTCGCGTGACGGTTCATGCAAAAAGTCAACTGGCGAAGCCGCTCATCGCGGGCGTCGAGACAATACCATGGACCAAGCCACAGTCTATTCGCTGCATGATCCCGACTTCAACCTGGTGAAGTACCGGTTTGGCCACCGGCAAGCCTCGCGGTTTGGTGGCCAATCCACATTCCTACCAGACCTGGAGAGCGAGGGCAAGTTTGATGTCGAGTCGATCCTCGACCTGCCGTCTTACCAAATCGACCAAGCGCAGAAAGTCGGCACTGCTGGCGCCGGCTTTGGCCACAAAATAGTTGCAGTTGCGATCGAGTACTTCCACCTCGCCAACTTGCGTTCCCTTGAGACCGGCGCGCTCAATCAGCGAAGCGGCGCTTTCGCCGCCGTGATCTTTGAAGACGTAAGCGGCAGGTTCACCCAGGGAAGGCTGGCTGGCTCGACGCACAATCCAGTTCTTCTGCATTCGCCGGGTCAACTCGCTCGGCGACTCGCGTTCAAATCCAAACGTTGCCCGGAGAATCACCAGTTCATTCAGGCTGCTGGCACGATAAGAGAAGACCAGTTCATTCCGCTCCCGAATGAGCCGTTCGCCAGTTCGCGTTAAAACTTCGGCCCGCACCAGCCAAGAGCCAATGTCAAACCCGCCCGCGCCTGTGTTGGCGTGCAAGGCTCCACCGATTGTTCCCGGAATGCCAACCAGTTGCTCCGGACCTGCCATACCTTCGCGGACAGCAGTAGAAATAAAGTGACTCAGCCGCGCTCCGCCGCCGGCGTGCAATTGGTTGCCCACGGCTTCTAACTGACAGAATTCAGGAGCGCCGAGGTGAACTACCAACCCGGGGACTCCCTCATCGCGCACCAAGACATTCGAGCCGCCGCCCAACAGTCGCATCGGCTGATTTGCGGCTCCGAATCGCCGGACCAGTTCCGTCAATTCCTCGACGGTCGTTGGTTCAGCAAAAAACTCGGCCACGCCGCCGATTCCGAGCGAAGTGTAAGGTGCGAGCGGTTCATTCTCGCGGACAATGTGTTCCAAACCGGCAATCAGGGACGCGGCACTCATGCTGTTGTCGTTTTTCCAAACTGAATCTGGGGTTTTAAAACCGGGGAACAAATGACCCGGGATGTTGGCAGCTTTGCTCCTGAATTGCAGGGGCCGGGCCAAGTCGCCACGATGCCTGTTGCACGTTACCGCCTGCGGGAGCATTCAAGCCTCACGCATTTTAACGCCAATCAGGCAGCAGCGTGTAGGAGGTCCGGCTGAGAAGCGTAATCGCCGCATCGTTTCGCGGCAACGAATTGGAGGGCTGTAGGTGCGGGAAACGAGGATGGGGCTGGGGTGAAACCGGTCGCTGCCCCCCGGGTAGCCGACCCGAAATGGATCAATCATGAAGGCCAAGCGACCTCGGTGGCATCCGCCTTTTCGGGTCGTGCTCGAGGATCTTCAGGGCGGGAAACCTATCCGCCGGCATCCGAAATGATCACGGAAGTCTGCTGCCTGCTCCCCGCAACTACTCACAACTGCCCTATTCGCTGACGCAACTCATGCCCAGCGTCACCGAACCAGATGGATTGGCGAAAGCACTCAGCGGGATATGGGGGCGATTGATATGCGACTTCACCAAATGAGGCATCCACAAGGCCTTCTCAGTCAGTTCCAGCAATAACTTCGCATCGATTGGTTTGCGAATGTGAAATGAAGTGCCTTGCCGATGAGTTCGCAGAATTACATCGGGCAACTGGGACCCGCAAAGAAACATTACGGGGACATCACTCCGCTCGGGTAATTGCCGCAACTCCTCCGCCAGGGCAACGCCATCCTCACCCCGTAGATTCGTGTCGCAGATGATCAGGTCGAGCGCTTGCTCCCCCGCGGCCTTCAATGCCGCCGCCCGATCCGCCGCGCAATGAACCTCATAGCCGCGGGCATGCAGCGTAGCAGCCAAGGCAGTTAAATTCAGCGGCTCGGCATCGATCAACAGCACAACTGGATTGGACAAGCCTTTCATCGCGAAGCGCTCCGAATTCAGGGAAATCGATCTGCAGCCGCTCCCTCAGCCAAACATCACACAGCAACGCTCCTCTTGCCCTCGGACGAGACCACGAGACGGTGCTCGCAGAACTCGCCTCTTCGGTTATCGTTTACCCAGCCCGAAAAGTTTCCCCAAATTTGCCAGTGGCTTACAACCGGCTCGGAGTGAGCTTCCCGCGCATTCAGGTTATTCAGACTGTTCAGGCTAATCAGCTTGAAATGCAGAGAGGGCGGCCTGATTTCGATGGAGCGAAAACCGAAGTGGCTGATGTTCGGCAAACGAGAGCAACGCGAGCCCGTGCTCGGCACTCGTTACCGCCCTGTGAAAAGTGGCAAGACGCGAACCAGCTCGCCAGCAGCGTAAGGTTCGGTCCGGGCCGGGAAAAACGCGAGGCAGTCTGCCGCTCCGAGGCATCGCAAGTCGGAGGAACCTTGCCATTGCAGGGGATGAATCACCGCGGCTCCGAGCGGGTCATGGATCAAATTTGCCGGCCACCAGGTCGGGCGCGGCCCGCGAACAGTATGCGTTTCTCCCAACCGCGCCCAATGTGTCGTTCGCTGGGTCAAGGAATTTCCAGTTAAGCGTTCAATCGCCACCCGTACAAAAATCTCGAAGCAAACTAAAGTCGAGACTGGATTGCCCGGCAAACCAAACGCCCAGCGCCGTCGTCCGTCGCGCTCGGCAACCCCGAACCACAAGGGCTTGCCCGGTTTGATCGCCACCTTGTGAAAGACCTCCTTGAAGCCGCACTCTTCCAATGCCCGCGGGACCAAGTCAGCCAAGCCCTCGGAGACACCTCCGGACAAGACCACCAGTTCAGCCTGCTCGGCAGAGCGAATTCGCGCGCAAAGATCGCTCAAGTCATCCCGCGCGACACCCAACTCCAGCACTTCTCTGGCCGACGACCTCGCTAGTGAGGCCAGTAGCGGGCCGTTGCTGTTGCGGATGAAACCCGGGCCCGGCCGCAACTCCGGAGCAACCAGTTCATTGCCGGTCGAGATCACGGCCACACCTGGTCGGCGATAAACCAGGACTTGCGTTTGTCCAATTTCTGCCAGCAGGCCGAGATCATGCGGTCGCAACAGGTGTCCCCGATCAAATATCAGCTCCCCTGCCCGCATCGACCTCCCCCGCTTCAGCAAGTGCTGGCCGCTGCCGTACTCCCCCCGCTCAATCACCACAGCTGTTTGCCTGTCATCCGGTCCGGCAACCCGCTGCGTGTTTTCGACCATCACAACGCAGTCAGCCCCCGCCGGGATTGGTGCCCCCGTCATGATTCGCGTCGCGGTTCCGGGAACGACTGCGTGTCGCGGAACTTCCCCGGCTGTGACTGTCTCGAGCAGTTTTAACTCCACAGGCACCCGGACGACGTCGGCCGCCCGAACGGCGTAGCCATCCATCAGGCTCTTGTCATGCGGTGGAGAGTCAACATCGGCCAGCAGCGGTTCGGCCAGACGTCGACGAATCAAGTGCGGTAAGGAGACATGCTCTGTTCCGATCGGTCCAGTCAATCCGGCGATCTTTTCCAGTGCTTCGGCGATCGTGATCATCGCAACTCCTTGAGCAATTCCCGCAATAGCTCTTCCAGGCCGGCTCGCTTGCCCTCAACGAGCTGCGGTGCCGTGAGCGTCAACTCATCCATGCGGACAACATCGCCACTAGAATCCCAGCCAACCTGCGCGATCGGGATCGCTACCTCTGCTCCAGTTACCAGTGGGTGCTCTCCAGAGTAAAAGACAATTCGCGGCAGCTTCAGCAAGCGTTCGCGAACTTCGCTTGTCAATTTCTCCCAAGCAGACGCGTCATCAGCCGCCAAGCAACAGAGGACAAGGTCTGGCTCCTGTCGGGCCAGCAACTCTGCTGCCGAAAATTCAGTCCGGTTCCACTCCGCGTGACCACTGCGCAGGTCGATGCTGCGGGGGAAGCCAGCACTCCAGGTCAACACGCTTTCGGCTCCGGCGGTGTTCCCGTCGGCGGCGGTCAGCAACAGCCAAGTCTTGCAGAGCTCGTTTAATTCCCGGACCAGCTGATGTACTTGTAAGGTGAGTTCGGGGTGCTTCCCCAGCTCACTGCCGCCAATCACAGCCACTCCCCGTGCTGTCCGCACATCAGCCAAAAACTGCTCTAGCGACTGCTGCCACTGAGGCGGACATTGCCTGCCTGGGTCTTCGAGCCCCCGCGCAAAGGCCCGCAGCCACCAGATCAAATCATTCAACGCCAAAGCATCATCGCAAATGACCTCAGCCCGAGCTGGAGTTCCCGCGGCCAACTCGCGGCCAACTTCCAGCGTACGCGTGCGGAATCGCCACCCGGACTGCTGGTCCCAGCCCAATCGCTCGTACAACCGGGGGTGCGTCCGTTCTGGAGCAGCCTCAATCAGCAACTGCAGGCTCGCCTGGACCGCAACTTGTCCCAAGGTCGCCGTCACTCGACCGGTGTGTTGAAATGCAGCCAGATTGCCCGCTTCCGGTTGCCGCCAATCAACGTCAATCAGAGCTCGCGTCTGCAAGGCCAAGTTCATCAGGGCTTGCTGCTCGGCCAGTGAACGCCAGCCCAGTCCGACAATCAACGGGCTGCGGGAGTCGCGGATTAATTCAGCTGCGGCACGGATGGCTGCGGATCGCTTTGTGACTCGTCCGGCAATTTGCATGCCCACCGCGGAAGTTGCTTGCTCTGCGGCGGCTTGTCGCCGAAACCACTCAGCACCCTGCTCACAGAACTGCTCAGAGAACTGCAGTTCGCGGTTGGTGAGGCTGAGTGCGACGTCATCGCAGCAAAGTGTGCAGCCGAGGCAAACGGCGGGTGTTCGTTTCGTGAGTGGCGTGGGTGATGATGCCTGCATGCCGCGATTATAGCTCGTTCCCCGCCTCAGAAGTGGCTGCCACGATTGCCTCTGCGCCTGATCGCGGCCCGAGTGACGGAGCTCTGTCTCGCAGCTCCTTCTCAGCCGAGTCTCTTGACAGTCCTCGGTTATCTCTTCTCGGCCGGGCCTCGCGCTAGCCCCCGGTTCGGAAGCAGCAAAAAAAGCCTGCCCCAAAAAAGGCTGCCGGTCCTGACATCTGCATAACGCAGCCTGGGATTTGACCACCCCTAAAAACTCCGGGATGGCGTCTGGCATGGTTTTCACCCGTCCAGAAATTCAATCCTCTAGAGTGCTCGCCATGACCAGCGGTCACCTATCCAGCTGAAACTGATCCTGCAGTTGGCTGCCGTTGACTCAAGCAATTTCGATCCCCGGCTCAAGCTGCCCGGGCAACTTCAATTCTTCAGACTCCAGCGAACCGATCGCCCACGAACAGTAGTCGGCGGAGTAGAAACCGGCGGGGCGATGATTTCCGCTCAAGCCGCAGCCCCCGAACGGCAACTTGCCGCTGGCCCCTGTGGTTTGCCGGTTCCAATTCACGACGCCCGCCCGAATTTCATGAATGAATTGCTGCCAAGCCTCAGCCCGATCGGAAATCAGTCCGGCGGAAAGTCCGTATCGCGTCCGATTCGCTTCGGCAATCGCTTCATCAAAGCTGCCAACGCGGCGAACGGTCAAGAGCGGCCCAAAGACCTCTTCATCCGACAACCCTGTGAGGCCAGTCACCTCCACGAGTCCCGGTGAGAGCAAAGCCGAATTGCCCCGCAGTGGCTCCAGCGACAACAGCGAGGTCGCGCCGCGAGCAACCAGCTCAATCGCTTCACGCTCGATTCGCGCGCCTGCCTCGGGACTGATGACCGTTCCATAAAACGGCTCTGGCGATTCCGTCCAGTAACCGATTCTGAGTCGCTCCAGCATTCGTTTTAATCGCGCCAGCAATTGCTCCGTGTGCTGGTCTTCAACCAGAATCAGTCGTCGGGCACACGTGCAACGCTGGCCAGCCGTGATGAAAGCCGAAACCAAAATCAGATAGGCCGCGGCATCGAGGTCTCCGGCTGAGTGGACCACCAACGGGTTATTGCCACCCATTTCCAAAGCGAGAATCTTCTGCGGATGTTCGGCGAAGGCCCGATGGAGAGCCCGTCCTGCGGCACTGCTGCCGGTAAAAAGCAAGCCATCGAGTTGGGGATGGGCTGCGACCGCTTGCCCGACTTCGCGGGCGCCTTGCACCAAATTCAAGACACCAGCTGGCAGCCCGGCTGCTTGCCAAGTTGCCGCCATCCACGCACCAACGGCTGGCGTCAGTTCGCTCGGCTTGAAGACCACCGTATTCCCTGCGAGCAAGGCTGGTACGATGTGGCCATTGGGAAGGTGTGCCGGGAAATTGAACGGACCTAAAACCGCCATCACGCCAAACGGATGGAATCGAGTTACCGCCTGAAAGTTTCCCAACTCGAACCGTTGCGTATCACGCCGCGTGTGCAGGGCCTCGATCGACAGTTCGATTTTGCCGGCAACGGTGCCGACTTCGCCGCGAGATTCCCACAGAGTCTTGCCCGTTTCCTGCGAAATCAATTCGGCCAGTTCCGCACCACGCTCTTTCACGATCGCCGCATACCGCCGG
>Ga0164293_10006351_pt1 | contig 10054 bp, 9 predicted proteins | sample GEODES118metaG_FD_111487 | JGI IMG/M metagenome (GOLD analysis project Ga0164293, IMG submission 111487) | Eutrophic lake water microbial communities from Lake Mendota, Wisconsin, USA - GEODES118 metaG | ecosystem: Environmental > Aquatic > Freshwater > Lake | place: USA: Lake Mendota, Wisconsin...
CAAGGTGGAATTTTGTCTAAGTTATTTAGTGGTATTAGTAGTATTGGAAATATGTTAAAAAATTTTGCTAATAGACCAATCGTAACTAATGAAAACTCACAAGGAAGGCCATCTACATCCGTATCTACAAAGGTGGAAACTGGTGAAGGTGTCGAACCTATGAAAAAAAAAGCTATACCTATAGCAGTGGCTGGGCGTGAGGCTATCGCAATTTATGACCGTTTAACTGAAAAACAAAGAGACGAGTTTTATAAACAACAGGAAGAAGATCAAAAACGATATGCAGCAGAACAAGAAGATAAATTAAGGCTTGCTCCACTTGCGTCATCAACTACCAAAAAGAAAGGTATACCTATAGCAGTGGCTGGACGTGAGGCTATGGCAATTTATGAACGTTTAACTGAAGAACAAAGAGACGAGTTTTATAAACAACAGGAAGAAGATCAAAAACAATTCGCTGCAACAACGAAAAGATAAATAAAAAGTTTACAAAAAATTAGGGATGCTCGACTCGCATCATCTGATAAAAAGTAAGGTCTATACAAAAGCTTTTTGCCATTATTTACAAAATAAACCAAATTTGTTGAATAAATGGATAAATATTCAATGCATATTACAAATAATAGCACTACATATAAATAGAGTAAAAATACATAAATATTTAAATGTAGTATTATCGTTGAGGTTTCTATACTACACTAATTTTAAAATAAAGTATAATATATTAAAATAAATTTGTATTGTATTTATATTTTTTAAATTATTTAATCAAATAATATTTATATATTATATAATTAAAATAATGGACAACAACAATAACAACAACAATGATACAACATTTGTATTAGATATAAATGAGTATAAAGAAACTACTTGCGAACTAGTAAATGAATATCTTAAAAGATTTGAAGATAGTTATACGAATGATGATAATACACCTACACCTACAAATCCAATCAATATTAATCGAAACATATATAGCACACTCGCATATTATATGGCTTTGGAATATTTTTTTCAAAAGTGTTATCCAGCATATGATGGTGGTGGTCGTCGTTCTAAAGTTCAACAACGTCGTGCTGGGTCAAAACAACAAAAACGAAGTCGTCAAGCAAATAAACAAAAAAATTTAGAGGGAGGCAAAAAACAGCAACAATTAAAACAGTTTAGAAAACATAGAACACAAAATGAACAACAGCAACAACAGCAACAGCAACAACAGCAACAACAGCAACAACAGCAACAACAGCAACAACAGCAACAACAGCAACAGCAACAACAGCAACAACAGCAACAACAACAAGGTGGTTTCTTTTATAATTTACTAGGAGGTATTCTTGGTATCGGAAAAATGCTTAAAAGTGCGATTACCCCAACTGTAAAATGTAAAGATGCTGAAATATTATATGATGGCAAATGTGTTAAAGAATGCCCCTCCGGTTCATATCTTGATTTAAGCTGTGAACAAGCAGAATGTATAAAAGGCACTCCTGAAGACTTGAAGAATAAAGCTCGTTCATCAAGTTGTAAATTACTAAAGGAATCTAAAACAAAAGCAGCTCAAGCTAAAGAAAAATTAGATGCTGCTAAACTTGAAGCAGATGCTACATTAACTGAAGCCAAAGTTCAAGCAGATGCTAAATTAGCTCAAGCTAAAGAAAAATTAGATGTTGCTAAAGCTGAAGCCAAAGAAAAATTAGATGCTGCTAAAGTTGAAGCAGATGCTAAATTAGCTGAAGCCAAAGTAAAATTAGATGCTACCAAAGCTGAAGCCAAAGAAAAATTAGATGCTGCTAAAGCTGAAGCAGATGCTAAATTAGCTGAAGCCAAAATTAAATTAGATGCTACCAAAACTGAAGCCAAAGTTAAATTAGATGCTGCCAAAACTGAAGCAGAAGCTAAATTAACTCAAGCTAAAGAAAAGTTAGATGTCATTAAAGCGGAACATAAGCAAAAATAAACACAATCTATTTAAAAATAATATTAATATAAATCAATAAAAAACTATTTTTATAATAATACTATTTTTTATATATATTTAATAAACAGTGTATATAGTATCATTCATTGAAAAATTGAAATTAAAATCTCGTAAAGCTTTAATAATTTTGTCCTTATAATTTTCATTATATAATTCTATTCTAAAATATACAGTATCATGAAGTTCCTGATAATTACACCGACCGAAAAGAAAAATGAGACAGAAAAATGTAAAACTATTCTATCCAGTGATGTAAATGCACCCTCTGTCAGGGCTTGTTTTCATTTGACAGCTTTTTACAGCGGTTGAAAACTTTTATTATACAATATTATTTCACCATATATTAGAAATCTTGGAATTTAAATCCTACTAATATACGTTTATGTAAGCGAAATGTTAAATCATTTACAATATGAAATAATAAGGGAGTATCATAGAAGATTATAATTTTAAACCACTAAAAATATCACCCCTAATGCGAGAAAAGGCTTAGTAATAAATATAGGTTCTTCTCAACTAATATATATAATATTATTTTCTTTAAGCCATTTATTTTGTCTCATTTTTCTTTTCGGTTGGTGTAATAGTTTTATTTAAACAGTCATCAGCCCATTTTTTACAAATTGGTGCTATATCAGAGGCAAACGCAATTAAATAAGCTATTTTAGTTTTTTCCTTTTCAAAACTGTCTCTTTTCACACCCCATGCAGGGGGTTCCCAGAATATAGTGCATAAATCTAGTTCACGCCAAATACTTCCACAAACTAAAAATTCTCTACATGGAACTAAAAATATTGTATATTTAGTTTCTTTTGGTAATCCATAATCTAAACTTAATAAAGATAAGGAGTATTTTCCTTTACTAAAAATAATAGGGCAATATTTATTTTCTTTTTTTATTTCCATATTGAATAAGCTTTATTTACACATAAATTAATATAAAACATATCAATCTTTTTTTATATTATTTTACAATTTATTTTTTTGATACCTTAGTTGTAGCCTTCTTAGGTTTGATTACTTCCCCGTTTTCAAAGTCAGCTTTAAAATCACTATAATATTTATCTAGTTGCATATTTAACTGTTGTAGTTCATCTAACCAAATTTGCTGAATAGATTTCGAAAATAATGTGTCGTATTCATGTTGTTTTTTATCAACTTTATCTTTTAGTTCAGCCATTTTTTCTTTAGTAATTGAGTATATAGGCATTTGTACTAAATAGTCATAACTTGTCTCTTTACTTGATGTATTAGCAAGTTTTAAAAATCCCAAACTATTAAGTTGGGTTTCAACTTCAATTTTAGTTTTTCCACGCATTTCTAAGGTTTCATCAATAATACTTTCAATAAATTTATACTTTTGGCTTAATATATCTAATTCATTTTTGTATATTCCAAGTAAATGTTCCTTTCTTTTATTGTAATACTCTAATCTAATATTATAAAATTCCATAATTATTTCATAAACGGATATATATTTATGAATTTTAATATCATTATTATAGAGATACATATTGCTATAATTTGTGTATGATGTGTCTGAGAGTTGAAATAAGTCTTCTATTTTTTTACTATCATTTTTAATGTTATCCATTTTATCTTTTTGAATTTTTACAGTAAAACTAATAATTTTATCTGTTCCATTTTCCGTATAATTTTTTATAAATTGTTTTTTATTTGTGTTTGATTTATCAATAGTATGTTCCTCTAAGAATATTTTATAATTTTCTATACTTGTTCCAATAGGTATTTCAGAGATTAAAATTGTAGTGTCGTCAATTATTTCATATTTACCTTTATTTAGGTATTGGTCTTCACCAAACATTTCAACCGTTCCCTTAAACCCATTAAACCATGGCTTAATATTATTTAATGACTTTCCTTCTAATAATTGAATAAGAGCATTTACAATATCTTTGGGATTATGTTGTGGAATACTCGTTGAATATCCACTACCAATACCCTTAGCACCATTTACTAAAATCATAGGTATAATAGGGACATAGTATGTTGGTTCTATCATAAATCCATCATCATCTTGATAATTTACTATAGGTAAATCTTCTTCTCTAAATATAAATCTAGTAATAGGATGTAAATAGGTAAAGATATACCTAGCACTAGCGTGATCTTTACCATTCTGCAACCGCGTTCCAAATTGACCACTAGGAACAAATAGTGATAAATTATTAGAGCCAACATAATTTTGAGCCATATTAACAATAGTCGATTGTAGAGACACTTCACCATGATGATATCCAGAATGTTCACTTACATAACCTGAAAATTGGGCAACTTTAATTTCCTTATTTAAATTTCTTTTGAATGCGCTAAAAAGGATTTTCCTCTGACCAGGCTTTAATCCGTCAATTACATTTGGAATACTACGAATATTATCATAATTAGAGAAATGTTTAAAATCCTTATTGAAAAAGTTTTCAAAAGGAACATCAGTAATTGAATAATCCAATGTATCTTGAATATTATAGTCTTCTAGCCATTTTTTTCGGTCATCTGCCCTCTTTTTATTAAATGCTAAGTCAATAGAATGGTCACTCGTATCTGACCATTTATAATTTAATACCTTAAGATCTTTAAAATATTCTTTAAATTCACTTGAACTTGAAGTTCCCAACCCTTTATAATATTTATTTTCCCATGTGTGATAATCAGGAGTTAGTTGTTTCCAATTATTATAGTCTCCTAAATTGTAAAAACTCTTTTTTTGATTGCCTTTAAAAACTTTAACAATTGGTGTGAGCATTGTAATTACAAATCCTGATTTTAGTAACGAAGGCCAAAAACTATGAAAGAAATTAATGAGTAATCCTTTGATATGACTGCCGTCTACATCAGAATCACACAATATCATAAGACTACCATATCTCAATTCCCAGTTATTTTTATCAGAATAATCAACATTCATTTTTAAGCCTAAAATCTTTTTAATAGCGGAAATCTCTTCATTTTTAATAATTTTTTCAGCATCCTGATCTTTTACATTAAGAAATTTACCACGAAGTGGATATACACCATAATATTGAACCATATCTTGATTTAGACCAGATACAACCGAAGCCTTTGCTGAATCTCCCTCAGTTAATATCAGCACACAATCCTTAGAATTAGCTGTTCCAGCTTGAACAGCATCTCTTAATTTGGGTAATCCTCTAATAGTGTTCTGTTTTTTACCATCCGATTTTTGTAATTCTTTATTATTCTTGGTTTCAAGACTATTCATTATATTGTCCATGATACCAATTTTAGCAATTTTATCAATCATTTTATCATCAATAGTAATAACACTACCAAATTTTGATACAGGGGTCATCAATGTTTCCTTACTCTGACTATCAAATGATGGATTAACGATAGTACACTTTAGAAATATAAATAATTCATTTCTGATAGATGAAGGTTTAACTTGCACCTTTTTCTTTTTCTTAATATAATCAACAAGTCCATCGCGAATTTGCCCTAATACATATTCTACATGTTTTCCTCCTCTTGAAGTATTAATTCCATTAACAAAACTAACTTGTTCAAAATTTGAATTTGTATTATAAGACACAATTATTTCCCAACGATTACCTAATGGCAAATGAACTCTTGGATGAGTAGATTTATCACCAATATATAAATCAACATATTTTTCAAAACATTTATAGTCTAATTTTTCACCATTAAACCATACATTAACCGTTTTATCAGTCCAAGCAGATATATCATAGACACGCCTTTCTATTAGGCTTATCATATCATCACTTAATTTTGTAATTCCAAACTTTTCATAGTCAGGAATAAACGATATTTTGGTATATGGTTTGGAACTATATGTTGTTATTTTAGGTTCAGTTTTATTGGTCATATTATCGGTAAATGTCTGGACATATTTTAGGTTTCTTGATTTATCAACAGTTTCTACAATAAATTCTTTAGAGAAAATATTTGTCAATTTAGAACCATAACCATTTTGACCTCCAACTATTTTCTCTTCGTTATCATTATAATTACTTCCAGTAAGTAAGTGCCCAAATATTAATTCAGGGACATAAATACCTATTTCGGCAGTCTGCATAATATGAATACCTTCACCATCATTAAATATAGTTATCCTACCAGTATTTTGGTCAATATCTACTTTTATATTAGACACAGTAAATATTGAATTATCACCGCTATTTTTTCTAAATAATAGTCGAGTATATTGGTCAACGGCATTTACCAAAATTTCATCAATTATTTTAAATAATCCTGGAATAGTTTCAATTAGACGTTTTACTATTTTTTTCTCATCTGGATTTGTTTTATCTATTATATAACATTCTTCGGTATTCTTCTCTATAGAACCAATGTATGTAGCAGGTCTTTTTAAAACATGTTCTAAATGTGTTAGCTTTTGATATATTTGTGATTGTTCAACTTCAGATATATCTATATCCAATGTATCAACGGATACAGAATTAACATTTTCCACAACTGTTTTTTTGGGCTTAGGCATTTATAGTTTATGTATATTTCAAGGTATAAATTCTTATATCAATTTTTTTAAATAAAAATATCTAAAATGGCTAATTTAGATATTTTTATTTAAAATATACTAATAATTCTTATTTTAAATAATGTTTAGGAAAAATAATATTTAGTATTTATATAACAAAAACAATAATGAACGGGAACAATTTATTTGGAGGTTATGATAAGAGTTTACTTATGGAAATTACCCCAGAACTCGAAAGGGAAAGGAACGATAAAAGACGTGCTGAAGGCAAACAACCATTGAAGGTTAGTGGTGACCGCATGACATTTGTTTTGGGGAACGGTGCTGAAGCAGGATATGTTGCTGCTACTAAAACTGTAAAGACTAAGGAAGGAAGAGAAGTACAAGTACCCACTAAAAGATTTGTAATTGTTAAGGGTTCTATCCAACCAGGTGAACATTTGAACAGAGTTGGTAAAGGAAGCAGAATTGCGGCTGCTAAACCCATAGATATTGATCAAGCTGAACGTGCTTTTAAAAAATATTACAAAAATCGTAAATATTCTACTCAAGGACGCCGTCTTGCGGCTATGTCTTATGATTTGAGACACAGTCCTAAAGACCCATCTAAAATAGTGATTGACGACCGTTACCTTCGTAATCCTGGAAAATTTGACTACAAAGGATTAGATGATGGTTCTCTTAGCTCAACTGCTCGTGGCAGGGATGTCGCAGTTATGCGTGCTCTTGGTCAATCTCGTCGTGGTCAAAACGTCCAAAGATACAAAAACAAAGAATCCAGACGCGCAGTCAAGAAACCTTCTGAAACTGAAGCCCAATACCAAACAAGACTTGAAAAACAACGTGAAAAAGCAAATGCCGCATACAGGGCCAGTCAAGCAAATGAAGCTGCTCACCGTGCTAGACTCGACGCTCAAAACGAAAAAGCCAAGGAAAGAAAAGAAAGTCTGAAAGAAATTGAAGAAGCTAAAGAAAAACGCAGATTGGCTCGTTTGGCTGCCCTCAGAGCCAAAAAGGCTGCAAGGGCGGCTGCTCAAGCAGGAGGCAATAACCAAGAAGAATCTGAATCTGAATCTGAATCTGAATCTGAAGAAAGAGAACAACAAGGAGGTCGTGCTGTAAGCCTTAAAACCGCTGTTAGACTTCTTCGTAGCTATTACAACAACAAATACAACAAAAACTAAATTATTTAATTAACAATTAACTATAACTATTAATTGAAAATACTATTTTATTATTTTGATAAATTTATCAAAATAATAATATTATACTATTTATTATTTTTCATTTCATTACATAATTCTTCTAATAATGTTATTCTATTAGTTAAACTTAATATAATGTAATACATTTGTTCTTTACTGTATGGGACATATAATGGATTAGTTATAAGTTCTTTTTTTTGTTTTGTAATTAATGAAAATTTATTTAACCAATTTAATATATTTGATAATCTAAAAAAATAACAATTATTTCCATTTTTTTTATAATATAGGCCTATTAATATATTGTTTTTAAAAAGAGGAGAACCTATGGTTAATTTACTACTTTCATCAATAACTATATAATCATCACTTATACTAAGAATATGATTTTGTATTATAATATCATTTACTTGGTATGATATTTCAATGTTATTTTGTTCAAATAATAAATACATACTTGGTTTAATAATATCAAATTCATGATATTTAAATTGATTATTATTAATTTCTAAAATTACAATTTCATAATTTTTTTCTATATATTTATCATACGCATTTGTAGATATTATATTAAGTTCATTATCAAGATAACTTATATAATAATTTTTTGAAAATGAATGTAAATTTTGATACTGTTCTTTATTTAAAATTGTTATAAAATAGTTATAGTCAAGATAAACGACATTTGCTATTATATTTTTATGATTATTCCTATTAATTAATTTATATGATAATATTTGTGCTTTAATATTTTGTTTATTTTGAGATAAATATTTATCACTTGTGAAATCCTTTATTCTAATTTTAGCATGATTATCATTATTAAACAATTCATATAAATTTAAACTTTTTTCATCAGAATTATTTAAAGAGGATATATTCATTATACTTCTTATATATTATTAAAAAATTTGATTTTTACTTTAATATTAAATAGTATAAAATTATTATATGGATAATTATATCAATTCTATTGAGATCTATTTAGATGGTGTAAATAAAGATAAACCTGCTTATATATCTGAAATTATTATTGAAGACACAACCAAAAATAAACCAATTGTAAACGTAGAGGCTACATCTCTTGATATGAAAATATTGAGAAATAGGATAGATAGCGTATCTATAATGCAGTACTATAAAGATCTCAAAAATAATAGAATTAAAACGAATGAAAATATAACATATGTTGAAACAGAAAAAGACATAAATGATATAATTAATAAGTCAAATCATGATAAACCGTGGAATAAAGCTGATAATTATACTAAATTAAAGAAAATTGAGGCATTTGTAAAAAAATTATTAGACAATAAAAAAATCGATTCATACAATACTGTTGAAAATGAATTAAAATTAATGTTAGTAGAAAAGAAAATAACGAAAAAAAATATTACATTTGATGATAACAATAATATAATTAAGATGGGAGATTATATCTTATAAATAACTATAAAATTGGTATACAGTAGATATACAGTAGATATACAGTAGATATACAGTAGATATACAGTAGTTAATTAAGTGCACTTTCCATTTTTTTATATACCTCTTTAATTTGTTTAATATTAATTTTACATGTTTCACTAATACTATTGAATTGTGTATATGTTAACAATATAAATACCAAAGCATATATCATAATAAATTTACTAATAAATACAGCAATTCCACTATCCATAGATGTTAATTGTAAAAAAGGAGATATTATGCTAGGAAAGTAATCTAATAACATCATCCATGTAATCATTACTATAAATACATATGTAGCATTTATTAAAGCCTTTTGATTATTCGTAGTTTCGCAAGCTATTTGTGTGTTTTGTCGATGATATAGAAAAAATATTAATGCTACTATAATAGGTATTAAAATATTTAAAGCAATATCAACAGGAAACATATCCTTATCTATAATTAGATTAAATATATAAGGAAATATAAATGAGATAAAAGGAATTATAAATCCTAATGTTAAACTATAGACAAGAAAAATCATATATTATTTCTTTTTATTAATTTTTTTATAGTTTTTAAATATATGAATAATTTTAAACCAAATTTAATTGATATAAATAATTTAATAAAACTTAAAAATATTGGAATAGAGCCCGTAAAAATTATTGCTGAACCAGATATTAAAATTGATAATTTTTTGTCCTTTTTAAATAAACAAAATGCTAATTTGTTATTAGTAGTATCTATTTTAATTTTTTTTATAATTCTTAGTCTTTTTTTGTATTTTAGATATAAAAATAAAGAGACTAAAGATTTTGCTAAACATCAAACTATAATTCAATTTGTTAGTTCTGTTGATAACCATTTAAATTATAATAAAACATCTATATAATATATAGATTTTTTTGATAA
>Ga0164293_10006354_pt1 | contig 10052 bp, 7 predicted proteins | sample GEODES118metaG_FD_111487 | JGI IMG/M metagenome (GOLD analysis project Ga0164293, IMG submission 111487) | Eutrophic lake water microbial communities from Lake Mendota, Wisconsin, USA - GEODES118 metaG | ecosystem: Environmental > Aquatic > Freshwater > Lake | place: USA: Lake Mendota, Wisconsin...
ACAATCCAAACCTTGCCATGCTGCGTGGAGTACTAAAAAACACATTGTTGAAGCCAATGCCAAAAAACAATCCCGCCATTCCTGTGGCCGGGCGAATGCGGCTTTGAAAATAAGAATTGGCATTTTGGCCGGTGGCATAGTACAGCACCGAATCAAGCAGGGTGTACACCGCATTGTGGTAGGCCCAACGGGTTCCTGCATCGCTTAGGTATTGAAGGCAGGTGTCAACGGTACAGTCTTTGTTGGCTACCCCATCGTCGAGCCCCGCATCCAAGGCAAGCTGATTCCGAACGGTTATTAAACGTTCTTTTGAGGCAGGGGCCGAGGTCCAGCCTGCTCCAAGGTATTGGCTGCTGCTGTCTGAAAGAGACAAATGCCCCTCTTGTTGCGCAATTCCCAGCAGCATGGCTGTCAAGGTTTTCCCTGCTGATGCCCAGTACCAAAGGCTGTCTTTGGTAAAATTACCAAAATAAGACTCCAACACAATTTTACCTTTATCGAGCAACACAAACCCTTTGCTGTTGTTGGCTCCCAAATAGGCATACAGGCTGTCGATGTTTTCTTGGCACCACCCTAAATCGCTGGGATTTCGGCTGTCCCAGGTGCCGGTTTGAGGCGGGAAATACAAAGATTGGCCTTGAATAGAACCGGAAAAAAATGCGGAAAGAAGCAGCAGAGGAACAAGCACGGTTAAACGCATGGCATTGGAATTGAATGGGAATTTACAAAACAAATTCCAGATAAACAGAGTCGGTTTTTTTTCAACCTCAGAAAAAATCCCCTGGATGAATCTTGGATTTTTGAATGTTAAATTGAACTGCCGCTTATCCTCGATCACACAATTCACGAAACTTGCAGTAGCCGCACAACTTTTGTGGCTCAATCATAGGGAAGGCCTCTTTGGGCTTTGGAATGTTCGTGTCCACCTGTTCGCAGTACGAATGCATTTCTTGGGTATCGGCCTGTACTTTGGCTTCGAATTTGGGCAAGTCGCCGGCCTGTATATCGACGTGGGTTTCAGTGCCGTTCAGGTAGTGAATGATCAGTTCAATGTGATCAAACCCCACCCCCAAATTGGTATGGGCAAACAAGGCGTAGCCCAGCATTTGCCGGGCATGCTTTTCGGGGTCGGCCTTTCCCGTCTTCCAATCGAAAATATAGGTTTTACCTTGGTGTTGAAGCAAAAAATCAACTTTGCAATAGGCCTTTAAACTGTTGATTCGGGTTTCGCCAAAGCCCCCGGGCTCAATCATCCAAGCCCTTCGTGTGGACTCAGGCAAAGCACATATCCAAGCATAGCGTTCGCTTTGAAGAAACAGGTTCAGGTATTCAATGGCGGCCTCAGACAACTCCTCGGCCGTTGGCAGCGGCTTATTGCCGTAGTGCGCCTCATCAAACGTGTTGGTTTTAATAAAAGAATCCGCGAGTTGAGTGAGGTGAGCGGCGAAGCGATTCGAGTCGATGGGAGCGGTGGACTTTTCTAGGCGTTTTAGCAAGGCCTCTATTCCCATGTGGCTAATAGAACCTACGGCCAAGGCTCGGGTGCTTAGCATTTTCAACGCTTGAATTTTTGCAACCGGAAACTCTGCATCAAACTTCGGATAATACTGATAGTAGTAATGCCGCTTGCAAAAGGAAAAGGCTTCGTATCGGCTGGCAGACCACCCTAAAATGGCAGAAAACGGGTAAGAAATCAAGGTCATGGGTATGATTAAATGCGTAAACGGGCTTTACTAAACTCAAAGATAAGGAACGCGGTGGAGTTCTTCCGAGCCAATCCAAGAACAGCCTGCCCAAAATACCGCTCAAGCATGCAACAAAATGCCCTGTTTGCTTGTCTAATTTTCCTAAAGCACCTTCCCTAAATTCTAAATTTTCACTATATTTAACGCCCTTATCTATTGAATAATATGTACTCAAGGATTTCAAACTTCGCCATGGTGGCACTTTTAACGGTGCTAAGTTTGGCCTTGCGGGCGCAGCAAGTTGTAACTGCAGGCCCCGATACCAGTGTTTGCACCGGCCAAACGGTTACCCTTACCGCGGTTGTGGCGGGCAGCGGCCCCGGCAACTCAGGCACGGTTTCTTTGTCGGACGACCAATACAGTGGGGTTGTTCCCATTGGATTTACCTTCAACTATTTTGGCATCAATTACACCAATTGCATCATTAGTTCCAACGGCTATGTTTCGTTTAACATTGGAAACGCCAATGGATATTCCGCTTGGAGCATCAACAATCCTATCCCCGGCCCAGGAACTCCCCTAAATTCCATTATGGCTCCTTGGCAAGACATCAATCCCAGCGTTTGGACCTCGCCAAACGGTGTAATCAGCTACAAAACCGTAGGTACAGCCCCCAACCGGATTTTAATTGTAGAGTTTAGAGACATTAATATGTTTAGCTGCACCAACGTTTGTTACGGAGGCCAAATTCAGTTGTTCGAAACCAGCAACATTATTGAAACACACATTGCCAGCAAACAGCTTTGCAATACCTGGAACAACGGCCGGGCCATCCATGGCATCCAAAACGCAACCGGAACCATTGCCGTGGCAGTTCCCGGGCGAAACTTTCCCAACCAATGGGCAACTGTAGCCGACGGTCGCCGCTTTACCCCCGCAGGAAACACCTACACCCTTTCTACCGTTCCCTTTGCCCCCATCTTTATTGCCACCAACATTCCAGCCATTCAATGGACTACCATGGGCGGACAGCTTTTGGGCACCGGAAACACCCTTACGGTTACGCCTTCAACCACCACTTCGTATTTAGCCAAATTGCCCTACTCCAGCTGCGGCACTTCCTTTTTCCAAGACACCGTAACGGTTACGGTTGGCCCTATGCCTGTAACCACCAGCCCCGACACCGCCATTTGCATTGGCGACACCGCTCAAATTTGGGCCCTAGGAACCACCGGCCAAAACATCACCTATGCTTGGTCGCCCGGAGCCACCCTCAGCGGTACAAGCATCCCAAACCCCCTAGCCTTCCCCACCCAAACTACGGCGTACTCCGTTACCGTTAGCAGTACCTTGTGTACAGCAACCCGAACCATCAACGTAACGGTAAATCCCCTGCCAAATGTAAACATCGCACCTGCAGCTCCTTCGATTTGCCCCGAAGCCGATGTGCAACTTACCGCCTCAGGAGCAAGCACCTACCAATGGAGCCCCCCAACAGGCTTGAGCGCAACCAACATTGCAAACCCAATTGCCGACCCCGCCGTTACCAGCCAGTATGTGGTAACCGGCACAAACCCAAACGGCTGCGTAAATACCGATACGGTTTTGGTTACCGTTTTCCCCGCAGCTCAAGTCAATATTAGCCCCTTGGCACCTTCCATTTGCTTGCAAGACTCTATCATCTTAACCGCCAGCGGAGCAGCAAGTTACCTCTGGAACCCCGCCGGAATGAACGGCCTAAACACCGGTGCAGGATTGCAGGTTTCTCCAACACAAACAACCACCTACCGTGCCATTGGAACCGATGCCAACGGCTGCGTTGACTCGGCCGACGTTACCCTTATTGTTTTTGCCCTGCCAACAGCAAATTTCTCGGTGGTCCCCCCCGAAGCGTGCATTCCCGCAAACTTAACCTTCACCGACTTGTCGCAAGGCAACGGAGGCATCATCAACAGCTGGGAATGGTTTATTGATTCCAAAGGCGGCTTTACCCAACAAAATCCAGCCATTGTTTTTAATGCCCCCGGAGTTTATGGAGCTTTCCTTAAGGTTACAACCGCCGATGGCTGCGTTGACAGCGTCCGTATTGATAGCGCAGCCTTTGCCCGCCCCTTGCCGATTGCCGACTTTTCGCATACGCCCGAAAAAACAAACATTGGAAATCCCATTTTCTTTTTCACCGACCAATCAAGCCCCGATGTGGTTGCATGGAATTGGACCTTCAACGGGCAGGGCGGCGTAGGAGCCTCAGACCCCAGCTGGACCTTCCCCGACGTGGGCGAATACTCCGTACAATTAACGGTTACCAATCAATACGGATGTACCGACAGCACAGGAACCATGGTTGAGGTAGAAGGCATTTCAGAACTCTGGATCCCAAGCGCCTTTACCCCCGACGGCGACGGATTGAACGAAACCTGGTTCCCCAAAGGAACAAACCTGACCGACAACGTCAACCTGCTGGTGCTGGTTTACGACCGCTGGGGCAACAAAGTGTACGAAGGCGGCAGCCCCGACAACCCCTGGACAGGCAATCAACCCGACGGGCAAACCGTTTGCCTTCCTGGAAGCTACTCCTACCGAATTATGTTCCTGAACGAAATGAAAAAATACCATGAATTCATGGGCAAAGTTGTTTTAATCCGTTAACCACCAATTTATTAGCTATGAAAAAACTGCTTATTCTTTCCGTAGCGTTGGGCCTAGGCTTGACTGCCTGCACAAAAACAGAGTGTTTGGAGTGTTCCGGTGCTGCCGCGACCTACAACTCCTGCTCGAACGATTCTCAGTTTTCCTTGGACCCCGCTTTTTGGGACAACCACGTTACAAATGCGGTCAATTACGCCACTGGGGTGGGCGACTCCTGCATCGTATTGTAAGGCCTTTGGCCAAAGCATTTTCAAAACCCTTTCGATGATCTACATCGGAAGGGTTCTTTTTTTAATGAAAAAGTCCATGGTTTTTTGGGGGGCGGCAGCCGGGCTTTCCGAGCTACTCCGCGGCCCGAAAACGGGCCAGCCCTTGCCCGGCAGTAGCTCCTCGCGTCGCTCTGCCGCGCCTGGGCCGGCAGCCGTTTCGGACCTTGCGGGGTAGCTTCGTCAATCCCTGCCGCAGGCGGATTGCAAGCCGAAGCCAAAAATCAACATAAAGCCATCCCTAAACAGCCTTAAAATGGAATGGAAAAATTAAAAAACAAAAAAACATGCAGCAAAACCCAATAAATTTGGTCTTCTGATTGTTAAATTTTTCGGAATCGTTTTGTTTCGTTTTTTGCAGTGTACCTTTATCAAAACAATGGAATCATTTGATTAAAATGAGCTACCAAAAACATTTTTCGCTGGTTTGCCTTTTCACCTTGTACGCCCTTGGGCTTCAGGCACAGTTTCACAACCACCGCTGGCTTTTAGGATTGAATGCCGACCCGGTTGTTGCATTTAATCAAACCACAGATTTCCCATCGGTTTCAACAGGTCATGCCTTGCCGTACGCCGACCAAGGGAACGGGGTCATCAATCATCCCAATACCGGACAGCTGCTCGCCTATTCAAACGGCAATCGAGTTTGGGACAATACCCACACGGCCATGCCCAATGCCAACTTGGCTGGATTGAGTTCCTGTGCCAGCAACGGTCAGGTATGCGTAAATCCATCAAATTGCGACCGATTTTATCTTTTTTACGCCCCAAACAACGTGGTTCAAAACCAGCATGGACCGCTGATGTATGCCAGCATTGACATGTCGCTCCCCGGAAACGGAAGCATCGCTGCTCCCTTGGGCGACATTCCCGCAGGAGCCAAAGATTTGGTTTTGCACCCTTCTATTTCCGATGCCTTTGAAATCGCAAAAGGCCAAACCTCAAACCTGTATTATTTATATGCCATCAATTCGAATGGCGACTCCTTGCTCAGCTGGCGCATTGACAACCTTGGAATCTCGCCTTTAGCAGGCATTCAATTGCCCTTCACCTTGGGCGAGCCTTCGTCGATTCGGCACAGTGTGGTAAATCAAAAACTTGCAATTACCTCCCTTCGTGAAACAGATGCCGTTCTGCTGGCCGATTTCAATTTGGCAACAGGAACGGTAAGCAACATTACTCAAGTTCCCAATTCCGTTTTTGGTGCATCGCCAACCAACTTTGAAGGAAATTACGATGCCGAATGGAGCCCCGACGGCAGCAAATTGTACATCAATAAACTTAGGTCTTCAAACGCCACAGGAGGCCGCGTTTATCAGTATGACTTAAACAACCCCGGAAATGCACCCGTTCTGGTGTACAACGCAGGAGCCAACAGTTCGCTGGTTGCTGCCGGCATCAAACTAGCTCCCGACAATGTGATTTATTTTGTTCGACGCGATGTTGGACTGGGATTTCAATATTTGGGAGGCATTGCCAACCCCAATGCAGCGGGAATGGCTTGCAATCCCCAAGCCATTGGAATGAATTTGAACGTGGACATGGGCTTTTCTTTTAAAATATCGGAAACGCTGCCCGGCAATCTAAAGCCCCTTACCCAAGACCTTCAAGTCATTGCCCCCTGTACGCCAATGTTTACCAATCTGCAGGCCAATGTCCTTGCCGTTTCGACCGATGCCGACAATCCGAATTTAATCGTTTCCGTTTTGGGTACCTCAGCCAATGTCAATGCCTCCGTCAACAATGGAATCATCAGCATGAATTCGCTATCGCCCCAAACAGGCCCAGATACCGTCTTTTTTGCGGTCTGCGACGATTATTGCTTCCCCCGTTGCGATACAGGAATGGTTGTCATTGTTCCCTCAGCCCCATTCGGAGGTGTACTTCCAACCGATACCACCTTGTGCGTTCTAGGGCAAAACATTACCTTGAACACCGGATTGCCCGCTGCTGTACCACAAACGTGGAACAACGGAACCATAGGCCCACAAACCGTTGTGAACCAACCGGGAATTTATTACGTTGATGTTGTTGGCATCAACGGCTGTGCGTTCCGCGACAGCATAATTGTAACTCTGTTTAACAACGTGAGTTTAGGCAACGACCGCCTTATTTGCGGAGGGATTCCCCCCATTATTGATGCGTCTTGCCCCGGTTGTACTTACCAATGGAGCACAGGAGCAACAAGTTCTTCCATAAGTCCTATGCAAGAAGGAGAATACTTTGTTACCGTGAATTCCATTTGCGGTGTGTCTAGAGACACCGTATATGTAAGCACCGCAGTTCCGCCCAGTGGAAGCCTGGGCCCCGACCGCTTGGTTTGCGATACGGCTTTGCTCAGCTTTGACTTCTCTTGCTTTGCCTGCACCTATCAGCTAAACAACCAACCCGTTAGCAACCCAATAGAAATAAGCAAATCGGGCACCTACTGGGTTGAAGTTACAAACGATTGCGGAACCTTGCGCGACACCTTTACCGTGGTTATTGGAACCGCTGCCGAATTCAACATGCGACAGGATTCCTTGGTATGTCCGGGCGATACCGCCTTTTTGACAACCGGCGGAACCACAGGGCCCGTAGTTTGGAATACAGGGTCAACGGCCGACACCATTCGGGTAACCACCGGAGGCTGGTATCTGGTTACCTGGACTGGAGCTTGTGGGCCAACCACCGACTCCATATTTATCAAGCAATTGACGCCCGGGCAAATAAAACTGGGTCCCGACATTACCGTTTGCGACAGCGGCCTTGCCCCTCTTTTTATTCCAAATCTGGGGCCAGATGCACAATATTTATGGTGGAATGGTTCTGTAGCCGATACCGCCTTTGCTTTTCAAGAAGAAAACTATGCGGTAAACGTTCAATACTGCGGCGAAGTGTACCGAGACACGATATTTGTGCGATATACGAACAAACGCGACGGGTTGTTCTTGGCGAATTCCTTTACCCCCAACGGCGATGGTTTGAACGAAATCTACTATGTGCGTGGGGTTGATCCCGGATACCTAGAATACCAGTTCATGATTTTTAATCGCTGGGGCAATTTGGTGTTTCAAAGCACCAATCCAAACCAAGGATGGAACGCCTGGAAAGATGCAGAACCCTATGAATCTGAAGTGTTTGCCTATCGAGTTTTCTACATCTCGCCTTGCCGTACCGAATACGATTACCTAGGCAAGTTAAATGTGCTGAGGTAAACTACAACTGATGGGCCCAAAAACACCTGGGACCAGTTGTTAGGAAATATAAGGTTGCAGCATGTAGGCGGCCAAGGCTAAAACGGCAGTTCCAATTAAGGCGTACAACCACCATTGTTGATATTTTGAACCTTTTGACTGGCCCATTGGGGTTTTTGAAGGCTGTTTGAGTTTGGCTTGAAAAACGCCATCTCTAGACAACTCTTCACAAAGACGCGTCCAACGGTCGGGACTAATTCTGTCCTTTATGACGGCTTCCAACACCTCCGCATGTTCGTTGGGCATTGTTTTGCGGTATTTTAAAGCAAAACGAACCAGCTCAAGGTCGGTCAAAGAGTGCAAACGCTGTTCCAATGATTTCATGCCTTATTTTTTTACCATCCACGATTGTGGGTTCTCGGGCGTTTGCCCGTTCATTACTCGAAAATGCAGGGCCGATTTCCCATCTTCTTCATCCATATATACCGTCCCTAAAACCTCGCCAATTTTAACGGCTTGCCCTTTACGCACCGAAACCTGTTCCAAATTTCCATAAACAGTAAGGAAGGTTCCATGCCGAACAATCACAACATTTTGATAGCCTTCCAAAGTAAAAACGGCCGACACTTCGCCCCGAAAAACCGCTAAGGCCTTTTCGCCCCGCTGGGTGCTGATGTCAACCCCGTCGCGCTGTATGGTAACATGTTGAAAAACAGGATGCGGATGGATTCCAAACTTGCCGGTAACCAATCCATGTTTTACCGGCCAAGGCAAACGGCCCCGGTTCGATGAGAAATCGTTGCCCAAAGCCACCGTTTCTGGCGTTGCCGGAATGGGAGCTTTAGTTCCGCTTGCCTTGGCTTCCTCGGCCCGAACTTTTGCCGCCTTTTCATCGCGGTTCCGAGCCGCTTTTAACTCGGCAGCTATAATGCCTTCTATTTTTCGAGCCAAAGCAACAGACTCCTCCTGTTTCCGGGCAAGGCGTTTTCTGAGTTCCTTTTCCTTTCCTTTTAACTGCAGCAGTAAAGCCTCTTTGCGAAGGCGCTCTTGCTCTAAACGCTGGGCTTGAATTTGCTGTTCGCTGAGCGCCACATGCTTCTGCAACCGCATCGTATCCAGTTGCTGAAGTTGGAAGGTTAAATGGGTGTTGGTTTCCTGAATGGATTGCACCTTTTGTTGCCGTAGGCGTGCAATGCGCTCAATATATTGGCGGCGACGCAGCAAAACTCCAGGGTCTGGGCTCGACAAAATAGGAATCAACCCCGATTGCCGGCGGCGTTGTACAAAGGCCGCTCGAACCATTCCCGAATAGGCTTCCTTTTGCCTTTCTAAAAGCTGCTGAAGCCGAAGAGACTCCCTGCGGCCCGATGCCAAAGAGCTATCCAACACCGTGATTTCCGTACCCAAGGTCAAAACCAATTGCTCCCGGGCTTCAATGCCCGCCGCAATTTTTTGCAGGGCGTCCACGCTGTTGTTTTGCTTTTGCTGGGTTTGCTTTAGCAAAGATTCCGTGTACTTTATGTCGTTCTCGATTTTCTTCCTTTTCTTTTCAAGAGCCGACCGATTTTGAGAAAAGACTTGACCTGCCAACAGCATTAGCATGAATACCAAACCCAACCTTTTTGTAGCAAGCAGCTGCATAATTCCCAAATGTAACGCGGTTTTTCATTCCCTGTTGTACTCCTTTTATCAAACCATCAACAATTCAGGTTTGAAAACACAAATAATTCGCTTTTCCCTGCGTTTTAAGCCGCCTTCTTGGGCGGTGCTTGTTCGAGAATGTGCAGCTGGGCTCTATGCGTCCAGGCCGCCCGTCCAAAAAGGAAAACGGCGGCGCAAGGACTCTAGATGCGCCAAGTCGATCTCGGCTTTTTCATTGCTGACCTCGAATGGATTGTTTTCAAATACCGATTCGCCAAGCGGGCCCATTAAGCGGCTATCGCCGCTGTAAAGCAATCCATTCCCATCGGTTCCCACCCGATTAACCCCTAAAACATAACTTTGATTTTCAATGGCACGGGCGGCAAGTAGGGTTTTCCATGCCCGGCTGCGCCGCTCGGGCCAGTTGGCTACCACCAAAGCTAGGTCGTAATTGAAATGAGGCCGTCGGTACATCCACCCACCAAAGCGCAAATCGTAGCATACAAAAAGAGCTATGTTCCAGCCTCGGTACCGAAAAAGAAGCCTGGTATTTCCGGGTTTGTACTGCTTGGTTTCGCCCGCCAGTTCAAATAAATTTCGCTTGTCATAGTGCATCTGACTTCCGTCGGGGGCCA
>Ga0164293_10006356_pt1 | contig 10050 bp, 10 predicted proteins | sample GEODES118metaG_FD_111487 | JGI IMG/M metagenome (GOLD analysis project Ga0164293, IMG submission 111487) | Eutrophic lake water microbial communities from Lake Mendota, Wisconsin, USA - GEODES118 metaG | ecosystem: Environmental > Aquatic > Freshwater > Lake | place: USA: Lake Mendota...
AAAGGCAATTCTGATTGCTGAATACGATGCAGAAGATTTCTACGACTTCCAAGTCAATCGCCAATTGATTTCAGTCGATGAATCAATGGTGCGAAGCATTAACTGGCCATCGACACAGGTATATGGGATTCATGCATCACACCTTGATCATGATTATGTTCTCGTTTTAGGTGTTGAACCTTCAATGAAATGGCGCACATTTACCGCTCTACTTCTGGACTTAGCAGAAGATCTCGAAGTTGATTTGGTCATTACATTAGGAGCAATGTTGGCTGATGCGCCTCACACAAGACCGATATCTGTCAGCGGTAGTGGCGGACATCCTGACATCGCTGCAAGACTGGGTGTTGAGATTAGTAAATACGAGGGACCCACAGGCATACTCGGAATTATTGGAGATGGTGCAGTGAAAAGAGAGATTGATTGCGTATCTCTATGGGCGGGGCTGCCTCACTATGCTTCCAACTCGCCTTCGCCTAAAGCCACGCTCGCTCTCATTAACGCTGTCGAAGATTTTCTGGAAATTTCACTTCCGCTGGCAGATCTCGTTCACCAATCTCAAGAGTGGGAGAACGAAGTCTCGGAAATGGCGCTCGAGGACACAGAAGTCTCTGAGTATGTAAAGGCTTTGGAAGAGAGCAAGGATGCAGCAGAGTTTAAAGATGTATCGGGTGATGAAATAGCGCGGGAACTTGAGCGCTTCTTGCGCAGACAGAACGAGAGTTAACTAGAAAGCTAGACCAAGTAATTCATCAAGGAATCGTGCTAACTCACCAGCGGATCCGCCCGTTTCTCCGCTCTCAGTTTCTTCGCACCATGTGACAAGTAGGGCGATGACTTCTTCAGTATTAAGATCCTGTGACATAGCAATCAGTATCTCAACCATGATCGGAGAGGTCGGAGCAACTTCTACGCGAGACAAATTAAGTCGCAAGCGCTCGAGAAGTTTTTCAGCGCGACTTATCTCAGGCTCAGTCCACATATGATCACTTCTGTAGTGATGGCCCATCAGGGCAAGACGGATAGCCATCGGATCAACACCTTCTGCCAGCAATCGTGATACGAAGACAAGATTGCCGAGTGACTTACTCATTTTCTCTCCATCAAGACCGATCATCCCGGTGTGAATAAATGATCGAGCAAACTTTTGATCCGTTGCGATCAACCCCTGCGCTGCTGACATATCGTGGTGAGGAAATATGAGATCACTTCCACCTCCCTGAATATCAATTGCATAGTCATCCTGTGCTGAAGGATTGAGGTAATACAGTGCGATAGCTGAACATTCGATATGCCATCCTGGTCTTCCCATTCCAAAGGGACTTGGCCATCCCGGCTCACCAGGACGCTGCATTCGCCAGACCAAAGCATCAAGCGGATCTTCCTTGCCAACGCGTTGCGGGTCTCCCCCACGCTGCGAAAAAATCTCAAGGGCAGTATCTAACGAGATGTGGGATCGATGTAAGAACTCTGGATCACGTCGCACACGAAAGTAAAGATCTCCTTCAACTGCGTAGAGAGAATCTTCTCTCTGCAAGAGAAGAATGGACTCAATAATCTGATCCATAGCTTCAACGACTCCTATGTAGTGATCCGGTGGGATCACCCGAAGAGCGACCATGTCGCCCCGAAACAACTCAATTTGTGAATGGGCAAGCTCTTGCCAGTTCACGCCATCGCGTATGGCTCGCTCAAGCAGGGGGTCATCAATGTCGGTGATATTTTCAACAAATGCAACAGTTGCGCCAGAGAATCGAAGATAGCGATTAATCAGATCGAAGGATATGTAGGTGCTGGCATGTCCGAGGTGTGTTGCATCGTATGGAGTTATTCCACACACATACATGCGGTAGAAATCCTTTACTTCAAGTGACTCGATCTCTGCGGAGGCAGTATTAAAAAGGTTCAGAGCTGGCACATCTATCCGAGAAGTAGGCTCTTTCTGGTAGCTCGGTCCAGCCCACGATTTCATATCGAAATCTTAATACGCGGGCCACGGTATCGGTGGCCAATCTTCACTCGGTGTAGGCATCTTAGCTTGATCAATCAATCGGGAGATCCGACCCTTGAGAGCAAGGTACTCACGAGAGGTGATGTGCCCGGAAAATAGCTCAGCCTTTTCGCTGACAACCCTTTCAATCTCGTGCAACCTAGATACCTCGTCATCGGTGAGATCATCTCCTGCCCATTGCCAGAGAACCGTGCGCAACTTATCTTCTTCATGAAAAGTTACTCCATGATCACAGGCAAAGAGGTGTCCATCTTCAGATGGCAATAAGTGTCCAATCTTGCGATCGGTGTTATTGATAATTGCATCAAAGACCGCTAGTTTTCGGAGTGCAGGAAAGTCATTGGCAAAGAATTGAGCAAGCTCAATTGATTCATCAATATCAATCCATCGTTGCACCATGCCAAACCCAGCCGGACCTTCTCGAAGAATCGTTGGAGGAACCAGATCGAAGCCAGTCACATCACTCAATAAGTAAGCGGCATACTCACGATCTGCCAGTGTTCCATCGGGAAAATCCCAAAGTGGCCTCTCTCCTGCAACGGGTTTATAGATCACTTGAAAACTTTCTTCACCTAGTGTCACTGTTCCAAATAGCGTTGCATTAGAGGCGTCAACTAGTCGTCCGGTAATTTCTAGGTCACCCTTTGTTGCGATCTCTTGACTGTGGAGTACCCACTCGCGATCAAGCGGGTTCATCGCCGATAACCATTTGCTCTAGGACATAGATGTCCTTCGGGATTGATGGGGGAAACACAGAATGGACAGAGAGGTCGTCCTCCCGCTACTAGCGCTTGAGTTCTCGAAACAAAGGCAAGTGCTAAAGAGAGATCAAGTCGAACATCAACGGTAGGCAATTCCGATTCAGATGAATCCTCACTTTGGTCTAGATCGGATCGAAAGGAAATCTCAATCTCTAAATCACTCGGATCAAAGGCGATACCTATTGCTCCTACCGTGAATTCGCTATCCAACGGAAGTTCTAGCGGTCCATCATCACTTTTCATCGGTTGCACTGAATTCAAGGGAGTATTTTTCTTTACTTCACGAATAATGGTTGAGATTCGTTGCGCCAGAGCCGATGCCTGAGATTTCTCCGTTGCTAATGAAACGAGAGAAGCACCTTGCCTTACCTGGAAGTAAAACTCTCGTTCCCCTGGGGCGCCGATGGTTCCAACAATAAATCTGTCCGGGTGATCAAAATTCCACTGCTGTGAAGCCATCACGCACGATTTCCGGTCGAGCCACCGAGAGCGAAAGATCCTTTCGACTCCTTGCCTGAAACTACGCTCTTCTGATCGTTGAAAGAGATAAGTCGACTGATCCCGTTCTGCGTTTCAATTACCGTCATTGAGGCGGGCTCAATAACCAATCGCTGAAATTGGTCTAGATGCATGCCGAGAACATGAGCGACGATTGACTTGATGACATCACCGTGGCTGACAATCAGACGTGGATTCTTCCCCTTCAAGTTATCAACTTTGTGGAAGGAAGCCACTGCCCGTGATTGCATCTCCATCAACGACTCCCCCTGCGGGAATACCATCTGACTCGGATGCTCTTGCACAATCTTCCATAACTTATTCCGTTGTAGGACTGCGAGAGACTTTCCCGTCCACATTCCATAATCAACCTCAGAAAAGCCTTCATCAACGAGCGGAACTATTCCGTTACCGTAGGCCGCAAGCCATGGCGCAATAGTCTGCGAGCAGCGTTGGATAGGGCTGACAACAACGGCATCAAAACGAGATTTTCCGATTCGCTCAACAAGTTCTGTTGCCTGGTTCTCGCCTTTACTACTAAGCACGACGCCCTCAGTACGACCGGCAAGAACATTCTTCAGATTGGCAGTGGAGTGTGCGTGCCGTAAGAGAACGATTCGTGACATCTCCGAAGATTATCGCTCTTTAACATTGTTGGCTTGCTAGGGTGGCGTCCATGATAAAACGTCGAGCCGGTCATTCAGGTCTCGAGCTCTCTCGCATTGGGCTCGGAACGATGACCTGGGGTCGCGATACTGATACCCATGAAGCTGCTGAGCAGTTGCGCTCCTTTGTTGAGGCGGGCGGGAACTTTATCGATACCGCTTCCACCTATGCCGATGGTGATGCTGAGCGAATCATCGGTGGTCTCATGGGAACTATTGCATCCCGCGAGGATCTAGTCATCGCAACAAAGGCTGGCGTTGCCTTTCCGGACGGTATCCGTTCAGTGAACAACTCACGTCATCACCTGATTTCAGAGCTAGATAAATCGCTCTCCCGATTGGGCAGTGACTATATAGATCTCTGGCAAATTCATACCTGGGATGCGGATAATGCGTTGGAAGATACCTTGTCGGCACTTGATTACGCATACACGTCGGGTAAAGCACGATATGTGGGAATAAGTAATTTCAATGGATGGCAGAGTGCACGTGCAATCACGTTGCAAGAATCAAATACGGCAAAAGCGCCGATTTCGACAATCCAAAGTGAATACTCTCTTCTTAATAGATCCATCGAAGAAGAAGTTGTTGACTGCGCTCACTCCCTGGGTGTCGGCATTCTTGCTTGGTCACCCCTCGGAAGAGGCGTTCTCACTGGAAAGTATCGCCAATCAATACCTGCTGACTCGCGAGGCGCAACACCACATTTTGCTAATTTCATCGCACCTTATCTGGATGAGAATAGTTCGAGAATAGTTGAAGCTGTCGCAGCAGCGGCAGGCGGGTTGGGGTATTCACCACTTGAAGTGGCTCTTGCCTGGGTTCGCGATGCACCTGGTGTCACGAGCGCAATCGTTGGTGCGCGTACTGGTGCTCAGCTGCGCGGTGTTCTTACGGTTGAAGAGATTACTCTTCCGGAGATCGTTCGCAGCGCACTTGATGATGTATCAAGAATTTTCTAAGAAATCCTTCAAGACGTTTACGCCGAATCTCAGACCATCTACTGGAACTCTCTCATCAACGCCGTGGAATAGCGCCATGAAATCCAATTCAGGATCGAGCTTCAGCGGAGAGAACCCGTAACCAATAATTCCGATCTTTGACAGTGCCTTGTTATCGGTCCCGCCACTCATCGTAAACGGCACAGGAATTCCTTCAGGATCGTGTTTAACCAGTGCAGCACACATCGACTCAACTAAGTCACCTTCGAATGGGACTTCAAGAGCGATATCAGTGACGATCGTTTCAATACGAATGTCGGGACCAATAATCTCTTGAATGGTTGCGTTCATTTCATCTTCATATCCCGGAAGAAAACGGCCGTCAACAACGGCTGTGGCCTCACCTGGAATGACGTTCTCCTTATATCCAGCAGAGAGCATCGATGGGTTCGCCGTGTTTTGCAGAGTCGCACCAATCATTCTGGAAGTGTTTCCAAACTCGCTCAACAAGGGTCTCAAATCCTTTAAGTCAAAGGGTTTGCCAGATGCTTTTGCCACCGTCTCAAAGAGTCGTTTCACAGTTGCGGTATAGCGCTGCGGCCAATCATAATTTCCGATCTTTGCCACCGCTTCCGAAATGCGTGTGATTGCATTCTCCTGATTAATGACAGAGCCATGTCCGGCACGACCGTTAGCAACTAAGCGCATCCAGTGGATACCTTTCTCAGCAGTTTCCACGAAATAGAATCTCTTTGCATTAGGCAGAGTGACCGAAAACCCACCTACCTCTGAGATGGCTTCTGTGCATCCCTTGAATGCGTCTGGATGTTCGGCAACCATCCAGCGAGAACCGTAGCTACTACCGGCTTCTTCATCAGCAAAAAAAGCGAGAGTGATAGGACGCGGTGGTTTGTATCCGATACGAGCCCATTGACAGACGACTGCAAGAATCATGGCATCCATATTTTTCATATCTACAGCGCCGCGACCCCAGATAAATCCATCTTTCAGAATTCCACCGAATGGGTCGACGCTCCAATCCTCCGCCATGGCAGGAACAACATCGAGATGGCCGTGTACGACCAAACCAGGACGATCTGGCTGTGAACTCTCGAGATGCGCAATCACATTGCAGCGGTTAGGTGCAGATTCGTAAATCTTTGATGAGATCCCAACACGAGCAAGTTCGGCAACAACATAATCCGCTACCGCCTTTTCGTCTCCTCTACCTTCGCCGAAATTCACACTCGGTATACGAATCAACTCTTGGCATATTCTTACGGTCTCTGATTCGAGTTCTTCTCTCAGTGCCTGCGCATCTAATGTCATAGGCAAAGTATCTACCAAAAGATGGTCAATGAGCGAGAACTGCAGAGCGGCTTTGCCTAGACAGCCTTGGATTGATACTCTGAGCGCTTGCAAAAGAACATCTCGTCCGGGTGGCGGAATTGGCAGACGCGCTAGCTTGAGGTGCTAGTGCCCGCAAGGGCTTCGGGGTTCAAGTCCCCGTTCGGACACGATCGATTATCGGTAGAAAACTCACAAAGTAGGCGGTGCGCGAGTGAATGTTGATGCTGCACTTCAACTGATTCGCTTTATTCCAGACTATCCGCAACCCGGAGTTCTCTTTCAAGATATCACCCCTGTCTTAGCTAACTCTGATGCATTCACAGCGGTGGTAAAGGCTATGGCGAAGGTTGATCCTGATAGCACTGTTGTAGCGGGAATTGAAGCACGAGGATTCATATTTGCTAGCGCAATCGCGATCGCTAAGGGTTGCGGCTTTATCCCCATTCGCAAAAAAGGAAAACTGCCTTACCAAACATTTTCACAGCAATATGGGCTCGAATATGGGGTCGATGAGATTGAAATCCATATCGATGCATTTACACCGGGATCTCGCGTTCTCCTCGTTGATGATGTCTTAGCAACCGGAGGAACCCTCGTTGCCGCCATCGATCTCGTGCGAAGGGCAGGCGGCGTCGTCTCAGATATTGTCGTCCTGAGTGAGATAACAGTTCTAGGGGGTCGCGTGAGAATCAACGAGCACTCCCCCGATCTGCGTATCCACGCTCTCAAAAGTGACTGAACTAGATAGAGGCGCGAAGTAACGCGAAGACATCCTGAGAGAGAACTTTGTGGCAAGATCGGAGCCGTGGCTGAGCTAATTTATTACTGCGGAACGATGGATAGTGGTAAATCCACGCTCGCCCTGCAGACAGCCCACAATCACCAACAACGTGGTCGTGGTGGTCTGATCTTTACATCTCAAGATCGCGCGGGTGCGGGCAAAATCTCTTCTCGCCTTGGTTTAACAAGTCCAGCTATTGAAGTACTTCCAGGTTTTGATATCCACAAATTTGTAGTTGAGAAACTTTCTATGGGTGAAAGAATCGATTACGTGATCTGTGATGAGGCTCAGTTCTACCAACCAGAGCAGATCGAGCAGTTAGCTCGAATTGTGGATGGTTTAGGAATTGAGGTTTACGCTTTCGGAATCCTGGCCGACTTTAGAACGAAACTATTTCCGGGATCAGCACGTTTAGTTGAGCTTGCCGATCGAGTGAGCACTCTCCAAGTAGAAGCCCTCTGCTGGTGTGGTTCAAGAGCAACACATAATGCGCGAACAGTGGGTGGAGCAATGGTCACCGAAGGCGAACAGGTAGTCGTTGCCGATGTTGGAACAAGTTCGGAGGTTGCCTACGAAGTTCTCTGTCGTCGTCACCATATGCGTGGAGTGACAGCGAGAAATTCCCGTGCTGGTCACGTCTCTCATGATTCACTTCCGTTTAATCAGATGTAATTCAGATATATAAAGGGGAAATATGACTAACGTTCGAGGTCTTGCCGCACTCAGTAAAGGTGCTCCTTTTGTGCGCCACGATTTCACACGTAGAAGTATTGGCGCGAACGACGTGCTGATTGATATTGCCTTCGCTGGAATCTGCCACTCTGACATCCATCAGGTACGTGAAGAATGGGGTCCTTCGATCTTCCCTATGGTCCCAGGCCACGAAATCGCTGGCATCGTGCGCGAAGTGGGCGCATCTGTCAGCAAATTTTCTGTCGGTGATCACATCGGCGTCGGCGTATTCATTGACTCTTGTCGCGAATGTAAGCCATGTAAAGATGGACTCGAGCAATACTGCGATCGTGGCATGACAGGGACCTACAACACTCTCGAGCGCGACGGTGTGACTGTAGCAATGGGTGGCTATAGCAATGTCTTCGTTGTCAATGAAAATTATGCAGTGAAGATCCACAAATCACTAGCTTTAGATGGCGTTGCGCCTTTGCTATGTGCCGGTATTACCTTGTATTCACCACTTAAGCATTGGAAGGTTGGTACGGGTTCGAAAGTTGCGGTGATGGGACTCGGTGGACTTGGACATATGGGGGTGAAGTTCGCTCACGCACTCGGTGCTCACGTGACTGTTCTCTCCCATTCAGAATCCAAGAGAGACGATGCTCTAGCAATGGGCGCTGATGAATTTATAGTTGTACATGGACCACAAGATCTCACGCCACTCGCCCGAACCTTCGATCTGATTCTCAATACGGTGAGTGCGCAGATTGATATAAATATATATCTAGCAACGCTAAAGATTGATGGAACCCTTGTCGTCATTGGATTACCTGGAGCTCCATATCCGGTTCAGGTAGGCGCTCTCCTCAATGGTCGTAAATCACTTGCCGGGTCAATGATCGGTGGAATTGCGCAGATACAAGAGATGCTCGATTTCTGCGCTGAACACTCAATTGTGAGCGACATCGAAGTGATCAACGCTGACTATGTTGATAAGGCCTATGAACGAACCGTTGCAAGTGATGTAAAGTACCGATTCGTCATCGATGCCAAGACTATCTAGACAAACTGGTGCAGAACCCAAGCGATTACTGGAGCTAGCGCCAGAGCAGGTAAGAGATTTCCAACTGCGATGGTCTTTATCTTCAACAAACCTAAACCAATCGAAACAAGCATCAAACCACCAACGATGGTCATCGCATCAATCTGATAATCAGTCAGTACGCTCCCCAGTCCAAAGCCCGCCATGGTCCATAGACCTTGGTAGACGCCCACCGGAATGGCCGACGCTGCAACTCCCCAACCCAAACTGGCGGCAAAGGCTATTGCGGCAAAAAAGTCAAGCGATGATTTCAAAATGAGCTGATCGATACCAGTGCCCATTCCATCGCTTATCGATCCAAGAATTGCCAGTGGCCCAATAACAAAAAGAAGTGACGAGGTGAGAAACCCTTCAACAAAGGTTCCTTCGCGATCGGCTTTGAATCGTCCGCGCAGATATTGACCGAAGGATTCGAGCTTGGCTTCAAGATTGAGTGCGCTACCAATCACTCCACCGATAAGCAATGACGCTAATATGGCAAGTAAGGGCCACCCTTGTGGAAGGGAATCTATATATCGCTCAGAAGCGATGTAGGCCAAAGCTGAGGCAGCACCAAGAATTGTTATCAAACCAAGGACGTCTGTGATCAGCGCCCGCGTACGATCCGGAATTCGCCCACCAATGAGTACTCCGAGAGAGGCGCCACCAATAATGGCTATCACATTGATCAATGTGCCAGAGCCGATAAACATCCTCGAATCATACTCGTCACTGCTCGCTTAAAGATATGATCGCAGAATGAACCTACGAGATTTCTTGGAATTTGTGAAACCACATCGCACGGTTCCCATCCTTCCTTGGGGAGCGAAGCATCGTTGGGATCTCTCACTTAAACGAGTCTTTATCCTAATATTTGGCCTTGCAATTTTCGGTCTTGGAGATGCACTTATTATTGAATCTGGTCTTGGAAATACTCCGTGGTCGGTTTTAGCACAAGGAATTTCTCTTAATTCAGGGCTCACAATTGGGACCTCAACTCTCTTCATAGGCGTGACCGTATTACTGTTATGGATACCCCTTCGTGTTCGTCCTGGTTTCGGAACGATTGCAAATATCCTCGTCATCGCACTCTTCATCGATATAGGAACGCACATATTTCCATTACAAGATGGAATTCTCTTTGGTGTGACCTATGTGTTTATTGGAATTGCTTTGGTAGGCGCGGGATCTGCTCTCTACATCACCTGCGGCCTAGGCCCAGGTCCGCGTGATGGCGCAATGACTGGCCTGCACAATCGAACAGGGGTGAGGGTCGGCAGGGTGAGG
>Ga0164293_10006360_pt1 | contig 10047 bp, 16 predicted proteins | sample GEODES118metaG_FD_111487 | JGI IMG/M metagenome (GOLD analysis project Ga0164293, IMG submission 111487) | Eutrophic lake water microbial communities from Lake Mendota, Wisconsin, USA - GEODES118 metaG | ecosystem: Environmental > Aquatic > Freshwater > Lake | place: USA: Lake Mendota...
TGGCATTGTTGGGTATGTAACGCTAAAGGTAAAACACTAGTAGGTTTATTTAAAAAGATCAAAGTTACTTCTGACAAAATAGCTGAGTTAAAGTCAATACTTGGTTTCACCACAAAGGAAGAAGCAGTTAGTGACAAAACAAAAGTTGAATTGCCTAAAGAATACAAACCACTTACTAACCTTGCGCGCACAGATATCGCCGCTAAACACGCTTTAATGTATTTAAAGAAACGAGGTATCAATAAGGCGGATATATTGAAGTATAACATAGGTTATTGTGAAGAAGGCAGGTATAACAACAGAATTATTGTACCATCATATGATGCTAACGGTGAATTAAATTACTTCATAGCCAGGGATATTAATCCTGACTCTAAGAAAAAATATGACGCTCCTAAATGCAATAAAAATGAATTAATAGGACTAGAATATTTTATCAATTGGGATGTTCCTGTTATATTATGTGAAGGTATATTTGATGCTATTGCAATTAAACGTAATGCAATACCATTATTAGGTAAATCAATACCAAAAGCACTAATGATGAAGTTAGTGCAATCAAATGTTAAAACAGTATACGTATCTTTAGACAGGGACGCCTTAAAAGATGCTTTATCATACGCTGAACAACTTCTCAATTTAGGTAAAGACGTTTATTTGATTGACTTACAAGATAAAGACCCATCAGACATGGGTTTTGAAAAATTCACCAAATTAGTTCATGAAGCTGAGCAATTAACACTCGGGCAACTAATTTATAAAAAACTAGAATTAGCATGATAGAAAGAAATGCCAATATAATCAAAGATCCTAAAATTAAACGCATTGTAGATTACAATGAGGGAGACAAACAAGTAAATGTATTAGATAGTAGATTCTATAGACGTGGAGAAGAATACTATCCATCAGTAACTTCAGTATTAAATTATTTTCCTAAAAATCAATTTTTCCATAATTGGTTAAAAGATGTAGGACACAATAGTGAGATTATAGCTAATAAAGCTGCTTTTGAAGGTACTCAAGTACATAATGCTATTGATAAATTTTTAGCTGGAGAAGAAATCAATTGGTTAGATGAATATGGAAAAGCTGAATATAGCTTAGATGTATGGAAATTAATTCTTAAATTCGCTGACTTTTGGAACACACAAAAACCAGAATTAATAGTAGGTGAGTATCATGTATTCTCTGATGAGTACAAATATGCAGGCACAGCAGATTTAATTGTGAGATTAAATGAAAAGATTTGGTTACTAGATATTAAAACATCAAACTCACTTCATACATCATATGATTTACAATTAGCCGCATATGCTAAAGCTTGGAATGAAACTCATGATACACCAATTGAAGAAACAGGTATTATTTGGTTAAAAGCCAACACAAGAGGTGAAGGAAAAGGAGATAAAATACAAGGTAAAGGATGGGAATTAAAACACATCAGTAATATTGATGTAAATTTTAAATATTTCACAAATATATATGACATATATAGACTTGAAAATCCAAATCTTAAGCCTATGACTGAATCATTACCAACATCAATTAAATTGGTTCAATAGATATTTATCTATGTGAATAATAATCAATTTACAATAGTCATTCCTTGTAAAAATGAAGGTATAAATATATACGATTGTTTAGGATTCATTTGCAAACAAAAAGGAATAGGAAATACCAGAGTTATCATCGCTGATAATTCAGATGATGAAGAATCATTAAATTGGTTATATAGAGCTCAAACAGATTACAAATATTCTATTAAAATAGAAATCATTAAAGGAGGGTATCCAGCTAAAGCGCGCCTTGAAGGCTCAAAATTAGTGGATACCCCTTATATATTATTTCTAGATGCAGATATAATGTTACTTGATAGAACAGTTTTAAATGTTATATCTGATTTTAAAGGAGATTTATTAACAGTACCATTTCAAACTGAAAAGGGGTGGAATTGGGTATTTCGCATATTTGATTTATTTCAAAATCTCAGTGTAAAATTAGGTACACCATTTGCTGTGGGTGGTTTTCAATACTGGAATACACAAACGTATTGGAATTTAGGTGGATATAAAGAAGATGAACTGTTTGCAGAAGATTATTCTTTATCATCTAAAGTTAAACCTAAAAAATTTTGGATACATGGATCAAACGGGGTATTTACCTCAGCAAGACGTTTCAAAAAGAAAGGTATTGGTTATATGTTTTGGATTATGATTAAAAGTTATATTAACCGAAACAATCCAGAATTTTTTAAACACCATCACAACTACTGGAAATGAAATACCAAGCCATTATAGTATCAGATTTACATTTAGGTACTAAAGACTCCAAAGCAGAGGAATTTATTGAATTTTTAGAAAAACATCCTACTAATCTTCTAATACTAAATGGTGATATTATTGATGGTTGGGCTTTAAATAGAGGAGCAAAATGGAGGAAACAACATACAAAGGTTATTTCTAAGTTATTAAGGTTATCAAATACAACACAAATAATCTGGATAAGAGGAAATCATGATGAATTTATACAAGAATTTATTGGTACCAACTTGGGTGCAATTGAAATTAGAGAAGATTACATTATCAATACAAAAGTTTGGGTGGAGAATGATGTATATAGGAATGAAAATTATTATGTTTTTCATGGAGATGTTGTGGATGTTTTTATAACAAAATATAAATGGCTATCTAAAATAGGAGCTGTTGGGTATGATTTTGCACTCACTCTTAATCGTTGGTATAATAATTACCGTAAATGGAGAAAATTACCATACCAATCTATATCTCAAAAAATTAAAGGCGGAGTTAAAGCAGCTACTAACTACATAAATGATTTTGAAACCACAGCATTATCTATGGCTGCTAAGAAAGGATGTAATGGTGTTATTTGTGGACATATTCATCAACCAGAAGATAGAATACTTAATGGTAAACGTTACTTAAATAGTGGAGATTGGATAGAAAATATGAGTGCTATATTAATAGACAACTATAGTAATATAATATTATATAAACATAGCTAGACTGACCGCGACTACTAACATATCTTTATTATATAATAAGAAATGAAAGATATGAACACACAAGAATTAATGAATAAAGTTTGTTTGACCGCGGAAGAGCGTGAGTTTTTAACCACAACTAACCCAGAATGGGTTAAGCAGTTTTTATTTCATAATACATGGAATAATACGTATTTAAATTTAGACGTATATAGTGAGGTTGACCATGAAAGACGTCAATTTGAAATGGAACGTGGTTATTAAGATTGATTGACCGCGGCTCTTACGTTAAATTTATTATATAATAAAAAGTTAAAGATATGAGTAAATATGTAGTAAGTTTTGGTTGGTTAATAGATGATAATGACAACATGGTTTGTGATTTTAGTAAAATATTTAATAGTAAAGAAAATGCTGAATTATTCCAGAGTTTAATATGGAAAAATAACACAAAAGAATATGATATTGCACGAACTGAAGAAATTAAGGCTTAACTGACCGTGATTTCTTTACTATATTTAATATATAAATAAAAGTTATGAAAGTAATTGATGTAGAAGCACCTATCTACCCACGTAAAGCATATGTGGTAGAAGCTAATGAACAAGAGTATCTAAATTTCACTAAAGGTATTGAGGTATTGCCTGCCCAATATTATGAGAGTGATAATGGAAATAAATTCTATTTCAAACAACATCACCCAGACGGAACTCCAGGTTGGAAAGGTGGTGGATATGAATGTACTGATACTACTGGTGCTAGTAGAGCATTTCACACTGACTCATTAATTATACACCCTAGATACTTTAAACGTAAAGCAAAAGCTGAAAAAATACGTACAAGTACAGGTACAGGTAAACGTGGTCGTCCAAAAATGGATCCATCACTTAAAAAAGAAGTTGTAGCATACGTTAAAACAGGTGGTAAACGTGGCCGTCCAAAAATGGACCCAACACTTAAAAAATCAACAGTGTACGTTAAGACTGGCGGAAAACGTGGACGCCCAAGGAAGGATAGTTAATATTTATCGGTATGAAGATTAGAATTAAAGAAGCGCAACAAACGCCACAAGCAATATTCATGGCTGGCCCAGCAGGTGCTGGTAAGTCATTTATCGCCAAATCTTTACCACTATCTAAATTCCAAGTAATAAATGTTGACGACACTTATGAAGAATTACTTAAGGCTTCTGGCTTAGGTATGAAACAAAAAGATTTTGATCCTGAACAATTATCACAAGCTGGTAAATTAATGGCACAGGCTCAAAAAGCAACTAAGGAAAAATACGCCAAAGCACTTGAAAATTTAAATGACATTATAATTGACGGTACAGGCGCGGCATCTAAACCCTTACTCAAGAAAAAAGCTGAATTAGAGGCTTTAGGCTATGAAACAATGATGGTAATGATATATGTTTCTCCAATAACATCACTTGAACGTAATGCTAATAGAGAACGCTCATTAATGCCAGGTATTGTTTTAAGAACATGGAGAGATATTAATAGTAATATTGAAACATATGAGCAAGCATTTGGTGATAATTTAGTTGTTATAAATAATGATCCAAAAGATGCTGATAAAAGTTTTGATCCACAAGAAATAAAACGTAAATTTTTTGATACATCTAAAGCTAAAGGTAAACCAAAAACACCTGAAGAAATAGAAAAGGCAAAAGCTGATATTGCTCAATTAAATAAAGATATTGAGTTAGCAATTCAACAACAACCAAAATTCACACCTGCTGCTACAGCGGTTGCTAAAATAAAGGCATTCATTAAATGATAGATTTAAATACCATATTAAGCGAACTAAACGACGATCAAACTAATCCTTCAGCTGTAGTTTATTATCCAGGCGGATTCAAACCACCACATGAAGGGCATTATGAGGCAGCTAAAGATTTAGCTTCACGTCCTAATGTATCTAAAGTAATTATTTTAGTAGGACAAAAAGAACGTGACGGTATTACTTCTAAAATGAGTAAGCAGATATGGGATTTATATCTTGCTGCTGCTCCAATAGCTAAAGTATCAGTTGAAATGTCTAAAGATCCATCTCCAATTAAAGATATTTTTGGAATAATGGATAATAATTTAGAAATGAAGGCATATGTTGCTGGTGCTAAGGAAGAAGTTGAAGATCAAGGATATTTTTCTTCATTACAAAAAGCATTTGGTAATAGAGTAATGCCTATATCTATTGAGGAAAAAATAGTTAGCCAAGGTAAACGTCTATCAGGTACTCAAGTTCGCCAATTAATAGATACTGTTAAAGCATCAGTTTTAAAATTAAGATCTATTAAAGATAAAAATTCAAATGAATACTCAAAGGCTAGAAATGAGTATTTAAATAATATAAAAATACTTGAAGGTTGCTTCCCAGAAGCAGTTATTCAAAAAGGACAATTTGAAGCAATAATGAGAATACTAGGTATTCCTGTTTTAGATGCTGACCAATTACAAGAAAATCAAGAAGACGGAAACATAATTATAAGAGTACCTTATAAATTAACACCTAAAATTGAGAACTATCTTAATACAATGTTAGTTCCATTTGAATACTCACAACAAGCGTTTGGTGGACAAGAACGTCGTATGTTAATACCTAATTTAAGTGATGATCCATATCAACGTGAGAAAGTACTTAATTGGTTATCTAAAAAAGGTATAGCTATTAATGTAGAAGAAGATTTATTCACTATTAAATGGTGGAAATCAACATTAGAAGAAACATTAACTGAACCTCAAGAAGCATCAGATAATGTTATAGCTGACTTTATTGATTTCGCCGCTAAAGCACTTGACTTACAAAAAGTACCTAAAATTACTTTTAGTGATGATCAAGAATTAGCTAAAAACATGCATTCATTAGGTGCTTATAATCCTAAAAGTGATGAATTATTAGTTGTTAAAGGACCAAGACTAACAGCTGACATTTTACGTACATTAGCTCATGAATTAGTACATCGTAAACAAGATGAATTAGATCCATTAAGTAAAGAAGATGGATCTACTGGTTCACCAATTGAAAATGAAGCTAATGCTGCTGCTGGTGTGTTATTAAGACAATTTGGTAAATACAGACCAGAAATATTTGAAGAAGACGCTAAAGAAAAAGCTGATTATAAGATATATTGTGATATGGATGGTGTTATTGTTGATTTTGATAAAGGATATAAAGAATTAACAGGTAAAGAAGCTAGTTTTGACACACCTAAAGAAGAATTTTGGGCTCCTATTCAAAAAGCAGGCGCTTCATTTTGGATTAAATTACAATGGATGCCTGATGGAAAAAAATTATGGGAATTTATTAAACCATACAATCCAGATTTACTATCAGCTCCATCAAGAGACGAATCATCTAAGATAGGTAAGTTTGTATGGGTGAAAAGAAATGTTCCTGGTACTAAACTTATATTACGTCAAGCAGAACGTAAACAAGAATTCGCAACACCAAACTCTATCTTAATTGATGATAGAGCGGATAATATACAACGTTGGAAAGACGCTGGTGGTATTGGAATTGTCCATACATCAGCAGCCGACACAATACAACAATTGAAAGATTTAGGTTTATGAGTGATACAAATTTAAAAAAAGAGTTTTCGAAACGTGATGTACAAAGAATGAGGAATATCATTACAGGTAATGCTGGTGGTTCTACAGGTGTACAAGTAGGTTATAGTAAACAATCTCAAGATTATACAGAAGGTGACATTTGGGAAGAAAATGGTAAACAATGGACCATTAAAAATGGTATTAAACAAACTGTAACTAAGTTTGATAGACTTAAAAAAATGTTTATCATACCTATTGCATGTCCTGAATGTAATAAACCAATGAAGAATGATGACATTAGTAAAAAGATGTGGTCAATTCATCATAAATGTTTTGATTGTGTTTTAGAAATGGAAGCCAAAATCAAATTAGAAGGTAAATGGGATGAATACCAGTCACAAATGATGAATTCTAATAAAAATGCTATGGTTGATGATTTTGAGAAAGCCATTGAAGATTTTTATGCTAGCCAAAGTGAATCATATGTAACTGAACAAGGTGATGTAGAACATTGGGGAGGTGGTAAGATCAATGAGGAAGAAATTAAAAATGTTAAAGAGTATATTAAGAAATTGCGTGAAGCGCAAGTATAAAGATATTTATATCTATGAATCAAGACAATATCTACACAGTTTTAATGACAGCAGTTACAGTTTTAGGTAGTGCTGCCGCGTTTCGATTTTATGAAAAAAAATCAATGCGTAAAGAACGTGATGAAGAATTTATTCGTCATGATTGTAAAGATAGAATATCAAAACTAGAAGCATTGTTAGTTGAATCATCTCGTGAAAAAGATGAGTTACGTAAAATGGTTTTAGAATTAACTAAAGAAGTAGCAGCATTGCGTACTAAAGTTGAATTTTTCGAGAAAGGTAAAATATAACTTACTTATTATTGCTCCTGAATATATTTATATAGGATAAAATCTATATAATTATGCCCTATACTCGTAAAGGTAATTGCGTATACAAAGAAACTGGCAAGAAAATGGGCTGCTCTAAAGACGCAGCCGCTGCTGAAAAATACATGAAGGCGTTATACGCCGCTGAGTCTGGAAATCTTAAAGAAGGATTTGAACCAGAAACAATTGATCCAAACCAACCAGAATTAGCAGTGACTATTGAGTTACCTAACCCAACACAAGCTATGGCTTCTTTTGTCTCAACTTTTTTTGCTTCTCGCACACAATCTCATATATTCCATTTACAAGTTAAAGGACCAGGTGCTTTTGCTGCTCATACAGCATTACAAGCATATTATGAAGGTATCATTCCATTAATTGATGGTTTAGTTGAATCATTTCAAGGTCGCTATGGTATCATTACTGGTTATAAGTGTGAAGGACAGTGGATTGAAAATCCAAATGATGCTGTAAAATATTTTGAAGCATTATGTATGTACATTGAGAAAAACCGTCAAATGTTACCTCAAGATTCATACATTCAAAACCAAATTGATACATTTGTTGAATTAGTTGAATCAACTAAATACAAATTAGTAAATTTACAATAATGAAAATTCGTATAGTTAAAGAGGAAGAGGATTTTACACCAATACCTGATCCTAAAGAACCAAAACCTGCTGCTAAACAATTTCAAATATTAGCATCAATGATCACTAACACTAAAGTTAATGATCAAACAAATATACTATCAGCTATGCGTGCATTACCAGGCGTTACTATTGTAAATTCACAAGCAGCTGTTCCAGGCTCTAACTCAGAAGGACAATTACGTTACAAAACAAATGTTGATATTAAAATTGACACTTCAGCTATTGAAGGTGATGTAAAAGAAGGTATTAAGAAAATTGTTGAAGATATTAAGAATATTGAAGGTGTTGTTGAGTTTAAATTATTACCAAAAGCAAAAGAAACAACTCCATACTAATGAATAAGGTACAATTAAAAGAACATATTGAGAGAATCATTAGTTATGTGGGCCAAGAATATAACCATGGCCCTAAACTTATAATGAATGAAAGTAAAAATCCAATTTTTATTTCTGAAGGTTTATTTTACCACATTGAGAATAATCTTCCAATTAACGAATCTATATACCGTCCTCAATCCATGATGTTTTTAAAACTATTTGTTGAGGCGAGAAATTTATATGAATCTAAGCGCTTACAATTATGTGAAGCAGACCAATACTATTTTGATAATACTGATATTGGAACATTTGGTGAGTATAATGGTATTAAAGTACCACTAGACTTACCCCTGACCGAGGAATTCTTGATCGAAACATTAGAAGAAGCAGATAAGAAAAAGAAAACACCTCCAATTGGAAAACCAAAACGTGGTGGTTCTAAAAAATTCTATGTATATGTTAGAGATAAAGGCAAAGTAAAAAAAGTATCATTTGGAATGGCAGGTGGTGGCTTAAGAGCAAAACTTAACAATCCAAAAGCTAGACAAGCATTTTCTAATCGTCATAATTGCCCTCAGAAAAAAGATAGAACTAAAGCTTCATATTGGAGCTGTCGTTTACCTCGTTATGCAAAACTATTAGGATTTAAAACAACATTTAGCGGATACTGGTAATGATTAGTCTAATAAAAATATTAAAAGAAGGTAAAATTGAATATCCTGCTGACCATCAGCCAGGTATGCGTGTGACTAAAGGTGGTTCAATGTGTGCTAATTGTGAATATTGGATCGCTGATGGTAATAAATGTAATAACAAATATTGGCTTCAGTGGAATAATAATGATGAACAAGTCCCATACCCAGCAGATGAATACTGTTGTAATTGGTGGCATGAAAAATAAATAATATGAGTCAACCTTATGTAGACTTAGTTGTGACAGATGAATATGTAATTAGGGAATTTGATGAAAACATTGATCCTATAGAATTAATGTGGCATCGAGATGATGAAAATAGGCTGGTAGAAGCTATAGAACCAACAGATTGGTTAGTACAGCTTGATAACCAGCTACCAATGTCTATGGATAAACCAATATTTATCCCCAGACATGCATGGCATAGAACAATAAAAGGAACAGGAAAATTAAAGATTAAAATATATAAATCATGAAAAAATCTGAATTAAAACAATTAATCAGAGAAGCAATTGAAGAAGTAAAACCTAAAGTTGAAGAAGCTAAGGAAGACTTCGCTCCAGAAACTGATGAAATTGGTTCATTCTGGGTAGTTGAAAAACCATCTACTAGTGCTACTTTAGATGATATCTGCTTTGAGTGTGAAAATATCGCTTACTTAATCAACCAAGTTCGTGGTGGTTTAAGTGAAAAAGACATTAAAGGTGTATTCTTTAAAGAAGCTAAAGCTAAAAAATTAGCTGAAAAATTGTTAGCTGAACGTGACAAGAAAAAAGATGAAGTAAAACAAGCAGCTGAAGCTTACAAGAAAATGAAAGAAGAAACTTTAGCTAAAGTTCAAGAGTACATGAAAAATAAAAAAGCTACTAAAGATGTAGTTGATGAGTTAAAAGACTTAACTGATAAATAATGAAACGCTCTGAA
>Ga0164293_10006362_pt1 | contig 10047 bp, 11 predicted proteins | sample GEODES118metaG_FD_111487 | JGI IMG/M metagenome (GOLD analysis project Ga0164293, IMG submission 111487) | Eutrophic lake water microbial communities from Lake Mendota, Wisconsin, USA - GEODES118 metaG | ecosystem: Environmental > Aquatic > Freshwater > Lake | place: USA: Lake Mendota...
AGACCGGTGCCCTGGTGTGGGACAGCGGCACCAGCCTGCAGGCCATCGCCTTCGCCGCCGGCACCTATGCCGACAACCGCAGTGATGACAAGGGCGTGGAGCCGGAAAGTGTGATCACCACCAAGGTGGGCGGGCGCACCTACGCGATCGCGGCACTGGAGCGGGGCACCAAGACCACCATCGTGGTGTTCGATGTCAGCAAGCCAGCTCAAACCTCTTACGTGAGCCATCTGGTGATCAATGGCAGCGTGAGCCCGGAAGGCCTGCAGGTGATCCCTGCGAAGGACAGCCCCACCGGCCGTGCCCTGCTGACGGTTTCTAACGAGGTGAGCAACACCTTGGATCTGGTGGATCTGCGGGCTCTGATCGACTCCCCTGGTACCGGTAGTGCCGGTTTCTTTGAGCCCACCATGCTCAAGGATGTGGATGGTGGCGACAGCCTGCAGGTGAGCAGCCTGCTCACCAATGGCGAGTTCACCAATGGCCTCAATCGCGGCGATAGTGTTTACACCGCTCCGGGCATCTTTGATGGGCTCGGTGCCTACGACAACGGTGACGGCACCTACACCGTGCTGGCCAACAGCGAGCTTGGCGCTGCGGCTGGGGTTCCCTACCTCGTGGACGGTGTGGCCCTCACTGGTGCCCGCATCAGCAAGTTCATCATCGATAAGGACATCGACAATGACGCCAGCAATGGCTATCAGTCGGCCGTGATCGCCGGTGGAATCGCTTACACATCGATCATTGATGCCAATGGCGATCGGGTCACCTCTGCTGCCCAGCTCAACGGGGGCTTCAATCGCTTCTGCTCGGCCAGCTTCGAAGAGGCCAACAAGTTTGGCAATCGTCGTGGTTTCGTTGATGCGATCTATCTCACCGGCGAGGAAGCCGATGAGGGCCTCTTCTATGCCCTCGACACCGAAACCGACACCATGTACGCCCTGGCGGGCCTGGGCCGTGGTGGCTGGGAAACGGCCATCCAGGTGGATACCGGCAGCCGCAACACGGTTGGCGTGATCCTGATGGATGACAACACCGCTCCGATCTACCTCTGGGTGGGTGAGAAGTCGGATTCAAAGCGTGCCGACTTCCTCGAGCGCAATGGCCTGGCGGCGGATCAGGGCAACCTCTACACCTGGGTGCCCACCGGCGGCAGCATTGGCACCGACGCCGGCACGGCAGGCGTGCCCGACTCCGCCGACCTCAATGCCCTGGCCCTCGGCACAGCCGCGGCTGGTCGCTGGGTGCTGGTGGGCAGCGGCACCCAGGTGGCCGCGATGACTGAGCTACAACTGCGGACCGCTGCCAACGCTCTCGGCGCCCTGCAGCTGAGCCGCCTGGAAGATGCCAACATCAACCCCGACAATGGTCAGCAGCTGGTGTTTGCCACCACCGGCAACTCGGCCTTCGGTGGGGCCGATACCTTCGGCAACCTGATCACTCTCGACCTCAGCGATGCCTTCAATCGCAGGGGCCTGATCAGCTCCAGCAACGGCACCGACCTGACCGTGATCTATGACGGTGACCGTCAGATCGCCGCCTGGGATGCTGCTTTTGGTATCACCAAAAACGGCATGATTGATGCCAATGAGCAGGCTGCTTTCGGCGCCACGATCATCCGCAATCCGGACGGTCTCACCTGGTCGGAAGATGGGTTCATCTACGTGCAGGAAGATCGCTCCGTGGCGGCGGGCTACTTCGCCCAGCAGGAGGCCTCGGTTTGGAAGGTGGACGCCAGTGCCACCGATTCCGTTACCGGGCAGGCCCTGAGTGAGCGCTGGCTCCAGATCGATCGCACCGCGGTACCCACTCCCTACGGCCAGACGGATCCCAATCCGGCTGACTACGGCAACTGGGAATCCTCCGGCATCATCGATGTGTCGGCCATTTATGGCGAGGAGGCCGGCAGTCTGTTCCTGGCCGATGTGCAGGCCCACAACCTCACCAATGGCAACATTGGCGGCAATGGCTACTTGGTGCAGGGCGGTCAGCTCAACCTGATTCAGAACACCGATTTGATCTGATCCAGGTTCAGGGTTGTTGCTGTTGGGGCTCCTGCGGGAGCCCCTTTTTTATGGCAGCCGCCAATCCCGAAGGGCGGCGATCAGCACAAACCAGCCCAGCCGGAGCCTGGCTGGGAGCCCTGGCCGTGCCGCCAGTTCCGCGTATTTGGCCCGGCCGCATTCGGTTTTGATCCAGCGGTGCACAGGGGGGATGGCCATGGGAGCCAGCCTAGGAATGGCGCCAGCACCCGGCTGAGGTCAGGATGTCTGCAGCGCTGTTTCTGCATTCATGGCTTCTCTGCTGCAGGTGGTGGGTGTGGCGCTGGGGGCGTTGCTGGCGTCTGGCCCCGTCCAGGCTGGCGTGGTCACCTGCACGCGCCCGGGCGTTCCCGTGGGCTGCAGGGCCGTCACCCCCGTGGCCGGAGCCGGTGGACCCGTGGTGAATCCCACCCCCGGCGTGGGCTACGGCGCCCCTGGGGCCGGCGTGCGGCCGGCAGCTGGCCTCGGTCCCGGCCCGAATACGGGCGGCCCGGTCAATCGGGCCGGCCGGCGCTGAGCAGGTCCTGCAGCCCTGCTTCATCCAGCACTGGCACCCCGAGGCTTTCGGCCTTGCTGAGCTTGCTGCCGGCCTCCGCGCCGGCCACCACGTAGCTGGTTTTCTTGCTCACCGAACCGCTCACCTTGCCGCCCGCCGCCTCGATCAGGCTCTGGGCTTGGCTGCGGCTGAGGTTGGGCAAGGTGCCGGTGAGCACGAAGGTGCGACCGGCCAGGGGAGCCTCGGCGTGATCGCTGCCGGCTGCTGCTGCTGCCCGCTCCTCGGCTCCGGCGGCCAGGGAAAAGCCCAGCCGCTCCAGGGCCGTGAGCAGCTGCTGGTTGGCGGGGGTGGCGAACCACTGCTGCAGCGATTGGGCGATCTCACCGCCTATGCCATACACCGCTGAGATCAATTCGGGCGTTCCCTCGGCGGCTGTGGCGAGATCGGCCGCAGCGGGGAAGGCCTTGGCCAGGGCCTTGGCGTTCACCTCCCCCACGTGGTGGATGCCCAGGCCGTAGAGCTGGCGGTGCCAGGGCTGGGCCTTGGAGGTCGCCAGCGCCGCCACCAGATTTTCAGCGCTCTTGGAGCCCATCCGCTCCAGGCTGGCCAGCAAGGCCGCATCCAGGCCGTAGAGGTCGGCAATGGAGCCCACCAGGCCCCGATCCACCAGCTGCTCGATCAACTTGGCCCCCAGGCCATCCACATCCAGGGCCCCCTTGCTCACCCAGTGGCGCAGGGCGCCCCGCAGGATTGCCGGGCAGCTGCTGTTCACGCAGCGGGTGGCGGCCTCGCCCACCTCACGCACCAGCTCCGAGCCGCATTCCGGGCACGTGTGGGGCAACTGCAGGCGCACGGCGCCGTCGGGCCTCAGCTCGCGCAGCACCCGCACCACCTCGGGGATGATCTCGCCGGCCTTGCGCACCACGATCGTGTCGCCGGCGTGCAGATCCAGCTCGGCCAGCCGGTCGGCGTTGTGCAGGGTGGCCCGGCTCACGCTGGTGCCGGCCAGGGGCACCGGTACGAACTCGGCCACCGGAGTCACCACTCCGGTGCGACCCACCTGACAGGCCAGCCGCAGCAGCTGGCTGGGGGCTTCTTCGGCAGCGTATTTGAGGGCAATCGCCCAGCGGGGCGCCTTCTGGGTGAAGCCGGCGTCGGCCTGGAGGCGCAGGTTGTTGAGCTTCACCACCACGCCATCGGTGGCATAGGGCAGCTGGCGGCGGCCGGTGTCCCACTGGGTGAAGAAGGTCCCCACCGCCGTCAGATCCGCCAGCCGCGCCGCATTGGGATTCACGCGGAAGCCGGCGGCCTGGAGCCAATCGAGGGCCTCCGCCTGGGTGGTGGGCCGCGCTGGATCGCCGGGGCCTGGGTGCCAGTCGTCCGGGAGGTGCAGGGTGTAGGCGAAGAAATCCAGCCGCCGCGAGGCCACCACCTGCGGATCGAGCTGGCGCAGGGTGCCGGCGCAGGCGTTGCGCGGGTTGGCGAACAGGGCCTCGCCCCGGGATTCCCGCTCGGCATTGATCGCCGCAAAGGTGGCATCGGGGATCAGGGCCTCGCCGCGCACCTCCACCCAGGCCGGGGGATGGGCCAGCAGCAGTTGCGTCGGCACCGTGCGGATCGTGCGCACGTTGGCGGTGATCTCCTCGCCCCGCTCGCCGTCGCCGCGGGTGGCCGCCCGCACCAGCAGCCCCTGCTCGTAGCTGAGGGCGAGGGCGTTGCCGTCGATCTTGAGCTCGCCCACCATCTCCAGGGGGGTGCCCGGCTCCCGGTCGAGCACCTTGAGAAGCCGGCCATACCAGGCCTCCAGCTCCTCGATCGAGAAGGCGTTGTCCAGGCTGAGCAGGCCGATGCGGTGTTCCACGCTCTGGAACCCTTGCGACGGTGTGCCGCCCACCCGCTGGGTGGGGCTATCGGGTGTGACCAGCTCCGGCTGGGCGGTTTCCAGATCCAGCAGCTCCCGGTAGAGCCGGTCGTAGACCGGATCCTCCATCTCGGGGGCGTCGAGCACGTAATAGGCGTGGGCCGCCCGGTTGAGCAGCCATCGCAACTCCTTCGCGCGGGCCAGACCTGAGCTCACGGCAGCAGACTCAGGCCGCGGCCAGCTTGGTGATCCGATCGACGCGCCACTGCTCCTCCACCTTCACGAAGGTGAAATCGAGGGGCAGTTCGTCGTTGCCGTCGCTCTTGAGCTTCACGGTGAGGATCAGCTGACCGTCGTCGAGCCGGGGCCGGCCCGATTTGAGGTTGCGGTACTTGTTGAGTTGCAGACCCGCCAGGAAGCGGATGAACTGCTGCCGGTTCACGTGGGAGCGGTAGTTCTTGGTGGTGAGCAGGTAGGCACCATCGATCTGGCCGCTGGCCACCTGGGTGAAGAACTGCTTGATCAGGGGATTGATGCCGCGGGCGCTCAGCACCAGCTTCACGGCCGTGATCGTCCAGTAGAGGAGCAGGGTCCCGGCTCCGGCCAGCAGGGCCTTGGTGCCGATGTCGCGGGTGAGACCCCAGTCCATCTCGGGTGCAGGTGCATGTGGAAGGCCCGAGTCTGACCGACCACCGGGGCCTGCCGGGCCTCCTGGCCCCGGCCCGCCACAATGCGCGCACCATCTGTGCCCCTGGCGGCATGCCCCTGGAGCCTTTGCTGCCGCTGTTCCACCGGCTCGACCGGGAATGGTTTGACGGCAGCCTGGCCCCTGGGGGCCAGCGCTTGGTGGAGCTGCGCTGGAGTGACGGTCGCATGCGCCGCACGGCGGGGATGTATCGGTTTGGCCGCCACCCCGACGGGCGGCGTCTGTGCGAGATCGTGCTGTCGCGGCCCTTGCTGGACCCCCTGCCCCTTGAGGCCACCCTCAGCACCCTGTGCCACGAAATGATCCACGCCTGGGTGGATCGGGTGGTGGGAGCCCAGGAGGTGCACGGGCCCCACTTCCGCGCCCGCATGGCGGCTATCAATGGCGCCCAGGACGCCTTTCAGGTGAGCATCCGTCACCGCTATCCCCTGCCCGCCAGCACCACGCCGCCCCGTTGGTTGGCCTGCTGCCCCAACTGCCAGGTTCGCGTTCCCTACCGCCGCCGGGTGCAGGGTTTGGCCTGCCGGTTCTGCTGTGACCGGCTCCACGGTGGCCGCTGGCATGCCACCTGCCTGTTGCGGTTCGAGCAAGCGGCCTAGGGTCGCACCAGCACGGCAGCGGCATGGGCGTCTTCCTCTGGACCCTGGAATTCGGGGGGCTCACCATCGCCCTGGTGGGGATGGGCCGGGAGCGCTGGCGGGCGGGTCGGAGGCGCGAGCTGGCTCCCTAATCTGGGTCTATGCCTGAATCCTGGTCCGATCGCCGCCCTGCCCCGCGCCGCGGTTCCGATCCGCTCGAGCAGCGCTTCGACCGGCTCGTGAGTGCCGGCCGCCAGCTGGTGGACGGGGTGTCCGGAGCGCGGCCGGGTTCCCGCTCTTCGGGGCGGCCTGGCTTGCCGCGGCTCGATGGCCTGGGCCGCTGGGTGGAAGACAAGCTCGATTGGATCCTCGAAGACGACGACGATTGGCGCGAGCCCTGGCAGGAGGTCAGGCGGGAGGACCGGCCGGAGCCAAGGCCAGTGGCCAAGCCAGATCTCAGGCCGGAGCCCAGGGCTGAGATCCGGCCGCGACGTCGCCCCCTCGAGGCCATCTCCCGCCGCCGCGCCGAGCCCCTGCCGGCCGATGGGGCCGAGTGGCCCAGCGACGACGCGTTTATGGTGCCCCGTTGGCAACGGGGGGCTGCCGCACCTGCGCCGGAGACACCTCTTGGGTCCAAGTCAGTGCCGGCGCCGCAGGACCTGCCTCCGACCTCCCCTAGTCGGGCGTTGCCCCGCTCCACCCGGCGCCGGGCCGGCAGCTGAGCGGCCGAAGCGGAAATCACCCCTAGCCTGACCGCAGTTGCAGTTGGTTGGGATGGGCAGCCTGGTGGTGGTGGGGTTTCCCAAGGCTGAGGAGGCCGAGCAGGTGCGGCGTGAGCTGGTGGACATCCAGCGTGAGCAGTTGATCGCCCTCGAGGATGCGGTGGTGGTGGAGCACGACGCCGAGGGCCAGGTGCACCTGCGTCAGGCGATCAACCTCACCGCAGCTGGCGCCCTCGGCGGTGGCTTCTGGGGCACCCTGGTGGGCCTGCTGTTCCTCAATCCCCTGCTTGGGGCCGCCGTAGGAGCGGGCGTGGGTGCGGCCTCGGGCTCCCTCTCCGACATCGGCATCAACGATGGCTTCATGCGCGAGCTGGGTGAGACGCTGCCCAGCGGCAGTGCGGCCCTGTGTCTGTTGGTGCGTGAGGCCACGCCGGATCGGGTGATTGAGCGCCTGCGCGCCCACGCCCCCCACGCCAAGCTGCTGCGCACCAACCTCAGCCACACCGATGAGGATCAGTTGCGGGAGCTGCTGGAGCGCGCCCGTCTGCAGGCGGAGGCCCTGCGCCTCACCTGAAAGCTGCAGCCCCGTTGCTTCAGCTCCAGGTTGACCGGCGTCACCAGGGCCTGGGGAAGGTCGCCGGCCATCTCCTCGGCCGAGGTGCTGATCGAGGGGGACCCTTGCACCAGGGCAGCCAGGAGGTCAGCCCACTGGTGGATCAGATGGTTCTCGGCCATGGGCCGCAGTCCCTGCCCCTCCAGCACCAGGGCACAGCCCTGCTCATTCCAAACCGCGCTGGGTTTGGGGGAGTGGGGATGGTGCTGATAGGCCAGGCCCTGCGTCAGGGCCTGGGCGCTGGGGGCGCCGTTCCCCTGGCGCAGGCCGGCATCACTGAGCAGGCGGCCGCAGTGCACCGCCGAAATCCCATAGATCCGGCCCAGGTCGGTGAGGCTCAACCAGTGGGTCTCCGCTGGGTCGGAGGGTGGCTTGGGGGTGGTCATGGCCAGGGCTCCCGGCGCGACTGCCTCCATGCTGGCCAAAGCACGACCTGCGTCAATCCGTCAAGTCCCCTTTGCTGCAACCCGTTACTGAGTTTGCAAACTGTTATGGCGTTGTGGTGCGGTTTGCGACAGGGCCTCGCCCGGCCCGGTGCTGGCGGGCCCCAGCCAGCGCTCCAGGGCGGGCGAAAACACTTCCCGGATCACGGTGAGTTCCTTGCCGCCCCGGAAGAAGCGGTAATGGCGGCTCCAGAACGGCCCTGGCTGGCCAAAGCGCTCCTCCAGCCAGGGGGCATCCACCCGCGCCAGCCCATCCACTTCCCGGAAGAGTTCGGCCCGGTGGCTGGTGAGGCTGCGCCAGATCGGCAGCTCCCGCTGTTGCAGATAGGCATCGGCCTGCTGCTGATTCCACCAGCTCTCGGCCCAGGCCAGGGTTTGGGCGCCGCAGCGCAGCCACACCTGGCGCCGCAGCAGGGGGGTGTTGAGCTCGCTGATCTCCGGGGGCGGTGGACCGCCGCTGCCGGCAGAGGTGGCGTCATCAGCCGCCATGGCGATCAATTCGATGTCCACGGGGTCGCCCGTGAGCAGTTGAAAGTGGCGGGTCGGGCTGCCGTCCCCCAGCAGCATCAACCGCCAGGCGCCGGAGAGCACCGCGCCTGCCTGCCCGCTCAGCACAGCCTCGGTTGTCGCCTGCCAGATCACCTCGGGGGAGGACAGCAACTGGTCAGCCGGCATGCACGGGGACTTCAGGCCATCTCTGTTTAGGCTAGGAAGAAAGGCTTGAGGGTCGGGATTGGGATCGTCCGTGCTGCCGGCCGGTTTGCCGGATGTGGTCGTGACCAACTTCCATCGCCGCTACACCGGGGTGTCGGCCACGGTGCGGGCCTTGGTGCCGCTTCAGCGCCAGTCGCTTGCGATCGGCCTGCTGGATTGGGGGGGTCTGGGCCTGGCTTCCAGGCTGCGTTGGTGGGACCTGTTGTGGCTGGGTTGGTCGCGGCCATCGCGGGGTCGCTATCGGGTCTGGCACGCCCGTCGGGATGTGGAGATCGTTGCCGGGTTGCTGTTGAAACAGCTGTTCCGTCAGCCTTGGAAAATCGTGTTTACATCGGCGGCGCCGAAGCCACCGGGTGCATGGTTGGCCGCTTTGTTGCGTCACTGTGATGCGGTGATTGCGACGTCGGCAAGGTCGGCCGACTTTTTAAATTCCTATACGGAAATTATCCAGCATGGTGTTGATATTCATGGGTATTCACCGCCTCCCGATGATGCATTGGAGAGGCTGTATGAGCCCTTGAATTTGCCGGGTCTGCCCGTCTCTTCCTCGATTCAGAGCCGATATTGGATTGGGGCGTTTGGTCGCATTAGGCCGAGTAAGGGTACGGATCTATTCGTGGATGCCCTGATTCAGGTGCTGCCAGATTCTCCAGATTTTGCCGCCGTGATGACGGGTTTGTGTCAGTCCAAAGATGCTGCTTTTCAGCAGGAGCTTCAGGGAAAGATTGATGCTGCAGGCCTGACAGATCGGATTGTGTTTTTAGGAGATCTGGAACGCGAAACGGTCTTGGCCTGTTATCGCCGCGTGTTGCTCTGCGTGGCGGCATCGCGCACGGAGGGGTTTGGTCTCACCCCTTTGGAGGCAATGGCCTGTGGCCGGGCTGTTTTGGTGTCGGGAGCGGGCGTGTGGCCACAGGTGGTTGACTCCGAGATCGGCGCCTCCTTTGAAACCGGCTCGGTGGCTTCGCTGGTGACGGCCTTGCGAGGTTTGCTGCAGGATCCGCCCTTGTTGTGGCAGCAGGGGCGCCGGGGTCGGCAAAGAGCGGTGGCTTGCCATTCCCTTCAGGAAGAGGCTGATCGGATCAATCAGCTGTATCGGCGGCTGATGGATTAGGGAGCGGGTTTGTAGCCGGCTCCGCGGTCTTGGCGCGCGCTCAGAACCCCCTGGAAGAAGGCGCGATTCTTGTAAAACTTGCGCTTGCTGAGCAGGGTGCTGGGGGACAGCACTTGTCGGATCGCCGACCAGAGAGCTTTGGGGTAAGCCCCATGGATGTGGTGCTTGCTGGTGGTGTAAACCAGCGATCGACCCATATGCCAGGCCTTGAGAGCGGCTACCTTGGCCGAGCGTCCGCTGGAGTGGCCGCTTAGGTGCATCACCTCGGCCGCCGGAATGAACCAAACGGGGCCGGCTTGTTGGCTCAGGCGCAGGCTGATGTCATCATCTTCGTGGTAAAGAAAAATATTGGTATCAAAGCCACCAACCTGATCAAATGCTCGGGCTCGGACAAACAAGGCTGCCCCGGACAGCACAGGCACCTCGCTGTCATGGCCAGGGGGTTGGCGTCGCAGGATCTGATCGGGTTTCAGCAGGCAGCTGCGGCGTTTGAAGGAGGGCTCTCCGCGTGCGTTGACGATGCGTGGGTTGAAAGCGGAGGCTGTTGGGTGCGCGTCTGCTGCGGATTCCAGTTGGGCAATCGTGGTGGCGTTGAGAATGCTGTCTGGATTGACAAAGAAGAGGAATTCGCTCCGGCTCAAGGCTGCTCCTTGATTGCAGGCCGCGCCAAATCCTGAATTGTGCGCATTGGTGATCAGTTGAGCGTGATATTTGTCAGCAAGCTCTTGGGTTGCAGCAATATCCCCGGAGCCGTTGTC
>Ga0164293_10006363_pt1 | contig 10047 bp, 11 predicted proteins | sample GEODES118metaG_FD_111487 | JGI IMG/M metagenome (GOLD analysis project Ga0164293, IMG submission 111487) | Eutrophic lake water microbial communities from Lake Mendota, Wisconsin, USA - GEODES118 metaG | ecosystem: Environmental > Aquatic > Freshwater > Lake | place: USA: Lake Mendota...
GGCGGTCGGTGGCCGCGGCACCCTTGTGGGCCCCATCATCGGCGCTGTGCTTGTCAACTACATTCGCAGTCTGGTGAGTGAGGCCATCCCTGAGATGTGGCTCTTCGTTCAGGGGGCCCTGTTCATCTTTGTGGTCACCCTGATGCCCGATGGCATCTATGGATGGTTCAAAGCGGGTGGTGTGCGCACGATCCTTGCCGCCTTTGGTAAGGCGCAACCCGTAGCTACCTACCCCTCTCTGGATCAGGATGAAGCCATCCAGAGGGAAGCCCAGACCATAGCCAAGCACTGATCCATCCCCTCTTTCGCCCTGCCTTGCTGCGATGTCTCACCCGCTTCTCGAGATCAAGGACGTCAGTGTCAGCTTCGATGGCTTCTATGCCCTCAAGGACCTTTCGATCAGCCTCATGCCCGGTGAGTTGCGATCGATCATCGGCCCCAATGGAGCCGGGAAGACCACCTTCCTTGACGTGATCACCGGCAAGGTGCGCCCCAGCAAAGGGGGTGTGCGTTTCAAGGGTTCTTCCCTGGTGGGCTACAGCGAACAGAAGATCGCCCGCCTGGGCATCGGGCGCAAATTCCAGACCCCCCGGGTGTACGACAACCTCGATGTACTGCGCAATCTGGAATTGGCTGCCTCCCCAGCCAAGAACCCCTTCGCGCTCCTCACCACCCAGGTGCCCGCCGATGTGAAGGATCAGATTCATACGATTATGAGCTACGTGGGCCTCGCCCCCTACGCCCGCACCCAGGCTGGCTCCCTCTCCCACGGCCAGAAGCAGTGGTTAGCCATCGCCTCCCTGGTGGCCCAGTCCCCGCAGTTGATCCTTCTGGACGAACCGGTAGCGGGCCTCACGGATGAGGAGACCAGCCGCACGGCGGAGTTGATCAAACAGCTGGCCGGCGAACACACCGTGGTGGTGATCGAGCACGATATGGAGTTCATCCGTGATCTCAATGCTCCCGTTACCGTGCTGCATCAAGGATCGGTGCTCACCGAAGGACGCCTGGAGGATGTGAAAAATGATCCCAGGGTGATCGAGGTTTATCTGGGCCAATCCCAGGGCTGATTTCTGCGACCATCTCCCTAACCCCTGCCGCACTCCACCGCTCCATCCATGCAAAGCACCGCCCCCTCCCCCGCCGCGCAGCCATCCACCCGCCCGACGATCCTGGCGGTGTCCGATCTGAATGTGTATTACGGGGAAAGCCACATCCTGCGCAATGTTGATTTCAACATTCCCGAAGGTGAAATGGTGTGCCTGATTGGCCGCAATGGGGTGGGTAAGACCACCTTCCTCAAGACGATCATTGGCCTCCTGCAGCAGAAGAGGGGCTCAATCCTCTACCGCGGTCAGCCGTTGCAGAGCCAGCCTCCTTACCAACGGGCCCGCAACGGCATCGGCTATGTGTCCCAGGGACGCGACATCATTCCCCAGTTGACGGTGAAGGAGAATCTTCTCCTCGGCATGGAGGCGTTGCCGGGTGGGCTGAGCAAGAATCGCCACATTGATCCGATCGTCTTCGATCTGTTCCCGATTCTGGAAAAGTTTCTCGCTCGCAAAGGGGGCGACCTCAGTGGCGGCCAACAGCAACAGCTTGCCATTGCCCGGGCCCTGCTCGGTAAACCCAGGCTCCTGTTATTGGATGAACCCACCGAGGGCATCCAGCCCTCCATCATTCTTGATATCGAGCGCGCTGTGCAGCGCATCATGCGCGAGACCGGAATCAGCGTGTTGCTGGTGGAGCAGCATCTCCACTTTGTTCGCCAATCCAGCTTCTATTACGCCATGCAGCGTGGCGGCATCGTGGCCAGCGGGCCTACCGCCGGCCTCTCCGATGCCATCGTGCAAGAGTTCCTCACCGTCTGAGGAAGAGGGTCGGGCAGGGGTGGGGGCTGCTCAGCAGCCCCGGTTCAGCATCCAGGGGCGGGCTCCCTGGATGTTTTTCAGTTTGGCTTTTGGTTCTGAGCCCCCGTTGCTCTTGCGCACCAGTTTTGGGTCGCGGTTTTCCTGCTTGAGCCGAAGTGGCCCGCACAGCGCCACCGGTGGGCTGAACAGTCGCTTGCCTTCGCCGCCGCATTCCGGGCACTGGGTGTCGAGCGTGCGTTGGTCGATGGCGCGCCAGATCTCGTAGTCTTCGCAGCCTTGCGGACAGCTGAATTCGTAAACAGGCATCGGGGAGGAGGTGGGGAAACGCACGGAAAAGGGGGAGGTTGGCCTCCCCCCGGTGGTTGTGCTCGCTGCTGTTGGACTCAGCGGGGCAGGATGTCCTGATCGAAGATTGAGGTGGGAATCGCCAGCGTGGCGCAGGCGTTGGGGATGTCGACGATGCCGCTGATGCGACCTTCGACGGGGGCACAGCTCAGCAGCAGATAGGCCTGTTCGCCGGTATACCCGAACCGCTTCAGGTACTCGATCGCGTTGAGGCAGGCGCGACGGTAGGCGATGTGCACATCCATGTAGTACTGCTTCCCCTCGAACTCATCGACGGAAATGCCCTCGAACACCAGGTAGTCGGTGAAGTGGGGCTCGACCGGGCTGGTCTTGAACATCGGGTTGACCATGCCGTACTTGGCCATGCCCCCCTTGATGATCTCCACGTGCAGATCGAGGTAGCCCGACATCTCGATGGCGCCGCAGAACGAGATCTCGCCATCTCCCTGGGAGAAGTGAATATCCCCCATGGAGAGCTTGGCGCCTTCCACGTAGACCGGGAAGTAGATGCGGGTGCCCTTGGTGAGGTTCTTGATGTCGCAGTTGCCGCCATGCTCGCGGGGCGGCACGGTGCGGGCCGCTTCGTTGGCCACCCGCTCGAAATCGGCGCCGCTGAGGGTGCCGAGGATGGCGCTGTTGGGGTTGGGCAGGGCGGCCAGCACCGGCTCGCTGCCGGAGAGGCCGGCGCCGTAGGTGCGGCGATCGGGGGCCGTGTTCACCAGTTCGGTCTCGCGGCGGTTCCACTCCTTGAGCAGCTCGTGGGAGGGGGCGCAGCCGATCAGGCCGGGGTGGGTGATGCCGGCGAAGCGCACGCCGGGGATGTGGCGGGAGGAGGTGTAGATCCCTTCAAAATCCCAGATTGCCTTGGCGGCCTTGGGGAAGTGGTCGGTGAGGAAGCCACCGCCATTTTCCTTGGCGAAGATGCCGGTAAATCCCCATTCGTCGCCCCGCAGCGCACCCACGTCCAGGATGTCGACCACCAGGATGTCGCCGGGCTGGGCACCATTCACCCAGATCGGCCCGCTCAGTACGTGAACCACCTCCAGGTTCACATCGGCGATGTCCTTGGGGTCGTCGTTGTCCTTGATCTGACCATCCGTCCAGTCTTTGCATTCGATCCGGAACACATCGCCGGGGTTGACGGAGGCCACGGCCGGAATATCAGGGTGCCAGCGGTTATGACCTGGCATTTCCTGTTGATCCATCGACTTGGTCAGATCAACCTTGAAAAGTGTTTCTGGCATGGACAGACGTCCGGATACTGGGGGATCAAACGTCAGCCGCCGCGGAGCCGGAAGTAGCTATTGCTACCGGAGTGCCGATTCGGTCCTGTTGGTCAGCGTTTCCTCGGACGGTCGTCGAAGTCGCCGCGGCGGCAGAGGTTGTCGCGCAAGCGTGACAGCCAGGGGCCGGGGCTGGTGCCCATGCGCTCCTCCTGGCGGCCATCGAAATGGAAGAGAACCTGCCAGCTGGTGGTGCCCGTGGTTCCCTTGGCCTCCTCGCCACGCTGGATCGCTCGGCCGTAGAGGTTGTCGTACGCAGGCCAGCCGGGCGTCTGGGGCAGGCTGCACACCGCGTTCAGCTCCAGCAGCTTCTCCCCTTCCTTGCTGCGCACCCGCACCGCCCCATCGAGCAAAGCGTTTGGTTCGGCGGGTCGGAAGGTGTGCTCCAGGCGCACGTCAGTGGCCTCCGCCCGCACCAATGTGTCTCCCACCTTGGCCCGGCTCTGGGGCGTTTCGGCCGAGCCCCCGCAGCCCGCCAGTGCCGTTGCCGCCAGGCAGGTCGCCAGAGCGCCCCAGCGCTGGGATCCCCGCATGCCCCCGTTGCCCATGCCCACTCCCGGCCTCGCCGTTTTCTACCACCCACGCCGTTGGGCCAGCCTTGCCGCTGACGCACCGCCGTGGCGTGCGCACAATGACCCCAGGTGTTTCCCGTTGCCCATGGCCCCCCTGTCCCCCTGCCTTCGCGCCCTCCTCCGCGGCGGCGCCCTCCTCCGCAGTGGGGTTCTGACGGCGGCACTGTTGGCGGTGGCTGCGACCGCGCAGGCCCAGACGTGCCAGTTCCTCTCGCCGGTGGGCGGTAACGGCGCCACCAACATCGTCACCAAGACCATCAGTCCCGGCAATCCGTTTGGCCGCCCGAACTGGAACACCGATTTCTTCGTTACCCAGCCGTTCAGCTCCTTCAAGCTGTTTTTCACCGCCAATTCCTCGGTGAGTGCCACCTACCCGCTGCAGGCCTATCTGAAGTTCACCGATGGCTCCAGCCTGCAGGTGGTGAATGAGAAGTTTGCGCCCCAGATGGGCACGGGGCGCCACTGGGATGTGCCGGCGGTGCCCGGCAAGACCGTGAGCCAGGTGAACTTCAAGATCGGGGCCAGCGCCGACCAGGCGGCCACCGGCTTCACCTACCGCATCTCGGTGCAGGGCTGCAACTAAGCGGTTGGCGGGGCTGTTCCCGTTAGCAGCGCTCGCCACAGGCCCTCAGCGCCCGCGGCATCTAGGCCTGGCAGGGGCTGTCCCTCGAAGCTCGCCACCGGGCGGCAGCCCAGGCTATTGATCAGCAGCGCCGCCTCCGCGCCGAGCAGATCGGGGGCCTGCAGGGTTGCCTCCCGTGCCAGCCCCTGGGCCAGGGCCAGGCCCCGCAGGATGCCCGGCAGGCAGCCGCTGCTCCGCGGCGGGGTCCACCACTGGCCGTTGTGGCGCACCAGCAGGTTGGCGGCGGTGGCGCAGCACAGGCCGCCGGCGCTGCTCGCCAGCAGGGCGTCGTCGGCCCCACGCCGCCGCGCCTCGCGCCGGGCCACCAGCGAGCCTGCGTAGGCGAACGATTTGCAGCCGCTCAGTTGGCTGGCGGCGTTGCGGGTTTCGAGGCGGCTGAGCACCAGCTGCACCGGCGCGAACAGGGGGGCGCTGGGGCTGTAGGTGAGCCAGAAGCGGGGGCCGGCGCCGGGATCGTCCGCCGGGGGTGGCTCGAGACCGCGACCACCACCGCCGCGGCTGACATTCCAGCGCAGGGCGCCGCCGTCCTCCCCGCATCGCGCTACCGCCGCGGCCGTGAGCGCCGCCAGCCGCTCCAGCGACGGCGCCGCCGGCAGCTCTAGCAGCGCCGCCGCTCCGTTCCAGCGCTGGCGGTGCTCGGCCAGGCGCCATGGTCTGCCCCCCTCCACCAGCAGCGTTTCGAACAGCCCATCGGCCAGGAGCAGGCCCCGGTCGTCGAGCGGCAGCGCCAGCTCCGCCGGTGCCCCCCAGCGCCCCGGGTCGTCGTTCCTGCGCCAGGGATCGCCGATCCAGGCGATCGGCGTGCTCACGAGAGGGCCTCCAGCAGCGGTTGGATCTTCCAGCCCATTTCCACCGCCTCCCCTTCGGGGTCGGAGTCGGCGACGATGCCGCCACCGGCGTGCACCCGCAGGCGGCGCCCCTTCACCAACACGGTGCGGATCAGAATGCTGCTGTCGAAGCCGCCGTCTTCGCGAAGGTGGAACAGGGAGCCGCAGTAGGGCCCGCGGGGTACCGGCTCCAGGCCGTCGAGCCGCTGGCAGGCCCGCAGCTTGGGGGCGCCGCTGATCGAGCCGCCCGGCCAGCAGGCCCGCAGCAGATCGACCACCCCGCGGCCCGCCGCCAGCTCCCCGGTGACCACCGAGGTGAGGTGGTGCACCTGGGCGTAGCTCTCCAGGCCCACCAGCTGCGGCACCGCGATCGAGCCGGGCCGGCACACCCGCCCCAGGTCGTTGCGCAGTAAGTCAACGATCATCACGTTCTCCGCCCGGTCCTTCGGGTCGCTCACCAGCGCGGCGGCTTCATCGGCGTCGGCGGCGGGATCGCGGCGGCGCGGGCGGGTGCCCTTGATCGGCCGGGTCTCCACCTGCCCGCCGGGCTCCAGCCGCAGGAAGCGCTCCGGTGAGGCCGATACCACCGCCTCCTCCCCGGCGATCGCCAGGCCGGCGAAGGGGGCGGGGCAGTGGTGCCGCAGCCGCCCGTAGAGGGCCAGGGCGTCGGGTGGTTCCGCCAGCAGGGCCTCGCAGCAGGCCGTGAGGTTGGCCTGGAACAGGTCGCCCGCAGCGATCCAGCGGCGTAGCTGCCGCACCTGATCGGCGTAACGCTCCGGCGTGGTGTGCCACTGCCAGGCCTCCAGCGGCAGGCCCGGCCACCCCTCCCCGTTCGCCGCCTGGCTGTCTTCGGCGGCGGCCGGCTCCGCCACTGCCTTCGCCACGGCCTCCGCCAGGGCCACCAGCCGCGCCAGCCGCCCCATCTCGCGCCCCTCCAGCCAGCAGCGGCGAGCCGCCCGGTCGAAATGGATCAGGGGATCGAAGCGGCCGCACCAGAGGCTGGCCATGTCACTGGCGCACCAGTGGGGCGCCGGTTCACTCCAGGCGGCGGCCTCATAGCCCAACCAGCCCAGCCAGGATCCGCCCTCCGCCACTCCCGCGAGGGCCGCGAAGGGATCGCTGGCCCCGGGCTCCCCCGGCAGGCCGCGGCATTCCCACCGCTCGATCGGCTCGACCCCCAGCACCGCCCGGCTGCCCAGGGGGCTGCCGTCCCCTTCGAGCAGCACCAGACCCTCGGTCCCCAGCCGTTGCGCCAGCCGGCGGGTGAGGAGCCAGGGTTCGATCCAGGGGATCTCCCGGCGCAGGGGATCGGGGCGGGCCATCGGCATCAGCCGCGAGATGGGTGGCCGTGGCGGGCCTGGCCGACAGCGCTGGCCAGATCGGGGCGGCCGGCCTCCTGCAGGGCGTCGTCGCGGATGCGGCAGCTGTCGCACAGGCCGCAGGGGATCTCGCCGCCGCTGTAGCAGCTCCAGGTGGTGGCGATCGGCACCCCCAGCCGCAGGGCTTCCTGCACGATCTCGGTCTTGCTCCAGCGCACTAGCGGCGCCCAGAGCCTGGCGCCGTGGCCCTCGCGGCCGGCCCGGGTGGCCAGATCGGCGAGGGCCTGGAAGGCCTCCAGATAGTCCGGCCGGCAATCGGGGTAGCCGGAGTAATCGATCGCGTTGACCCCAAGCACCACCCGCTCCGCCCCGCGGGCCTCCGCCAGGCTGAGGGCCAGGGCGATGAACACGGTGTTGCGGCCCGGCACGTAGGTGGTGGGGATCACCCCTGGCTGCACCCCCTCGCTGGGAATGGCCAGGGCGGGATCGGTGAGTGCGGAGCCGCCCCAGGCCGCCAGATTCACCGCCACCTGGTGGTGTTCCGCTAGTCCGAGGACCGTCGCCAGCTCCGTGGCGGCCTGCAACTCGCGGCGATGGCGCTGGCCGTAGTCGAACGACAGACCAATCACGCGGTCGCCGCGCTCCATCGCCAAGGCGGCGGCGGTGGCGGAGTCGAGTCCGCCGGAGAGGAGGGCGATCGCTAGGGGTTGGGCCATGCCCCCATTGTGGAGATCCGTTGTGGAACCCCGCCCGGCTGGCCAACATGCGGGGGAAGGTCGCGCTGCCCCGCCCTGATGCCCCTGCTCCCCCCCCCGCTCCGGCCCGTCCCCCTGGCGTTCGGCGCCGCCCCGCTGGCGCTCGCCACCGCCCTCCTGGCCGCCGGCGCCGGCGTTGCCGTGCCGCGCCTGGATCTCACGCCCTACCCCGCCCCGCCGGCCGGACAGAGCCGCTGGGTGATCCAGCTGCCCGGCGTGCTGCCCCCCAATCCCGAGCCCAGCCTCTCCCCGAGCACGGCCGACTGGCGGGTGGAGGTGATCGTGGGCCGTGAGGTGATGGTGGATTGCAACCGTCAGTTCTTCTCGGGTCGCATCGCCACGGAAACCCTGCCGGGCCAGGGGAGAAAGGTGTACCGCGTCGGCAAGGTGGGCCCGATGGCTTCCACCCGCATGGCCTGTCCGCCCGGGGAAGCCAAACGGTCGGTTTTTGTGCCGATGGGCGGCAAACCGTTTGTGGTGCCGTATAACGTCAGCCTGCCGATCGTGGTGTACGCCCCGAAGGATCTGGAGGTGCGATGGCGCCTCTGGAAGGCTGCCCGCGAACAGCGGCCTGCCCAGCGTCTCTGAGCCAGCGCCCCGCCAAGACTGCACGCGATGTCCCGCCCTGATCCCCAGGCCTCCCCGGAGGCCACCGGCCCGGCCGAAGCGGCCCGGCCGCCCCGCCGCAATCCGTTCGAAGGCCTGCTGCCCCTGCTCACCACCGGGCTGGTGGTGCTGGGTGGCGGCTTCTATTGGGGCTGGACCACCCGGGCCAACCTCAAGCCCTCCCTGGAGCAGCTCCGCGCCCAGGAGCAGGACCAGCTGCTGGCCCTGGGCTGGAACCAGAGCGCCGACGGCGTGCTCACCCGCTGGTGCAGCGAAAATTGCAACCCGCCCAAGCTGTTCGGCGGTGGCAGGGCGGAGGTGTTCGAGGTGTGGTGCCGCCAGCGGCCCTGCGGCAACATCCGCGCCACCTTCAAGGTGCTCAACAAGGAGGGCGCCGCCATCGGCACCACCACCTCCACCAAGAGCGGCCTGCAGGGGGAGCGGCTGCGGATGGCGGTGGTCAGCCCCGAACCCCAGGCCGCCCGTTTTGAATTGGAGCAGTTCAGTGCCCAGGCGATGGTTTACTGAGCGCCTCAGAACGTCTGCCATCCGGCGGAGCGGCTGACCCGAGGGCTGCGTGTGCTTGCCGTGGCGCTGGCCTCCCTGGCCGCTGGATGCGGCTCCCCCACCGACTCCAGCAACGGGGGGGTGAACCTGGAGCCTCCGGTGAACCTGCAGGTGCTGGTCTCCTCGGGCCGGATCAGCGAGCGGTTCAACCGCGCCAACCTGCGCAAGGTGGTGCAGAGCGCGGTGAACGACTTCAGTGGCTCCAATCCGCGCATCTATCTGCATCTGCGCTTCGCGCCAGAGGAGGAGGTGCTGAGCGTGGTGCGCAAGCGCTCCGATTTGGGAGCAGGCCCGGATCTGATCCTGAGCCGTGAGTGGGTGGCCTTGCAGATGGATCGCGAAAATCTCACCGAACCCAGTGGCTTAACCGGCAAAGATCTTGCGCCCTTCAATATTCTCAATCTCGGTGATTTTCAGCAGAAAGATGGGTATGCCTCCCTGCCCCTGCTGCTGCAGCCCAATCTGGCCTGCTACAACCGCAAGTCGTTCAAGCAGGCGCCCGCCACGCTGGCGGAGTTGCTGCAACGCGCGGAGGAGGGGCGCGTCATCGGCCTTTCGCTGGTGCTGGACCAGATCAGCTGGACCGGTACGGGCTTTGGCGCCCAGGATCCGCTGCTGAAGCTGTTCGACACCCCAGCGGATCAACCGGGCGGTTCCTCCCTTACCCCTGCCGATCGCACCAAGGTGCTGGCCTGGTTCCGCTGGTTGTATCGGGCCAACACCAATCCCAATGTTCAGTTCTCCGACACCAACGAGGACCTCGCTGAGCGGCTGATGAAGCGGCAAGTCGACTGGATCAGCTGCAACTCTGCCGTGGTGCCAGTCCTCCGCCAGGCCCTCGGGTACGACCTGGGGCTGTCGGTCCTTCCTGGGGAGCGGGAAGACCAGCCCGCGGATGCTGTGGCACGGCTGCAGATGATCAGTTTTGGGCGCGATTCCTCGCCCGGGCAGCGCAAGGCCGCCGAGCAGTTCGCCCTATTTCTGCTGAATGATTACAGTCAAAATGCAATAATGAGCAATGGTGGCGGTGCGCTACCTGTGAACGGTAATGTGATCGTGCCGGCGAAGAGTTCTCCCGAACTGGCTGCTTTCAAGGCCAGCAAGCCGTATGCGATCGTTCCCTCCTTCGGCCGGGCCGTTGGGGTGCGCTTGCAGCGAACGCCCCTGACCCGTCTGATCAAGCGCACCGTTTACGGCGATATATCTCCCGAGGCAGCCCTGCTGAACCTCGAAGAGATTGCCCGGAACCGCAGGCCACA
>Ga0164293_10006365_pt1 | contig 10045 bp, 6 predicted proteins | sample GEODES118metaG_FD_111487 | JGI IMG/M metagenome (GOLD analysis project Ga0164293, IMG submission 111487) | Eutrophic lake water microbial communities from Lake Mendota, Wisconsin, USA - GEODES118 metaG | ecosystem: Environmental > Aquatic > Freshwater > Lake | place: USA: Lake Mendota, Wisconsin...
CACCAGGTGCACCGCTACCGGGGTCACGGGTAAAACAAACGCCGGTGCCAGATGTCTCACCGATATTTCCAAAGACCATCGCTTGCACGTTGACGGCAGTACCCAAGTCGGCGCTAATTCGCTCTCGACGACGATAAAGCTGTGCACGTTCAGAGTTCCATGAGTGAAAGACCGCTTCAATGGCGCGCGTTAATTGTGAACGAGCATCGAATGGAAATGCACTGCCCGTATGTTTTTCGACGACTGCAACAAAAGCATCTCCGGCCTTGCGAAGTGCTGGGCCATCAAGATCGGCAATTGTTTTTCCGCCAGCGGTCTTAATCAACGGCGCTGCCGCCTTTGCAAAGGCATCGGATGGAATATCGCAGACGGTTTTGCCGAACATCTCAATAAAGCGACGGTATGAATCCCAAGCAAATCGCGAATCCCCCGTGATTGATTCAAGGGTTGCTGCAACTTCCTGTGACATGCCCACGTTAAGCACTGTCTCCATCATGCCCGGCATCGAAAACTTCGCACCGGATCGAACTGAGACTAGAAGTGGATTTTTTGGATCACCGAAGGACTTTCCAATCTTCGTCTCAAGTTCGATGATTGCAGCATCAATCTGATCCAGCAGTTCTTGATTCAATCCACCGGTGCGCAAATAGTCCTGACAGGCTCGCGTTGTGATTGTGAATCCATCTGGAACGGGAATGCCCAACGATGCCATCTCAGCGAGATTGGCTCCTTTGCCGCCCAGTAGGTCGGACATTGTGCGATTACCTGCACTAAATGGATAGACCTTCTGGTCCATCAAAAGATTACTACTCGACGTCGCCAAAACATTCTTCATCAGATGATTCTCCACCCTCCGCGCTTAGTCGTGCTACGTAAACTGCCGAACTACCAAATCGCCACGTTCACTTCTTGTAATTGAAAGATATGTAATTAGATAACTCTTATCAGCCTTTATCGAGTCGATGCAATCCAATCTAATTCGAGTTCTACCAATTTGGCTTCTGTGGGCCAACCCTCAAAGTCAAAACCCGACATCGAGTAATAAAGGTCCAGAGCTTTCATAAATTCAGAATGATTCAAAACTTCGCCTTGATATTTTCCTTCACAGATTGGTTCACTAAAAAACCGATCTGGAAGCGTGTCATCGGCTTTGTTCAAACCTTCTCGCCTGTTGAACTCTTGCATCATAACGATGCGCCGTTCCCCGATCATCATTAACTCAAAAACAGTGAAGTCCCACCCTGTGATTCCTCGAATCAATGTCTCGACCATCGTGGGCGGCATGTAACGAGCAGGAGCAACGGCAAACAAATCGAACAGGAGAGACTCTAATGCTCCACTCCACCAACGATGAAGCATCACAACTTGTCGAACTTTTCGGGGTCCGAGGTCCTTTTCGTCGTTTCGCTCAAGCATTCCATAAGCTCGACTGTTTTCAATAATGTAAGGGAAACCAACTGGAGAATAATCCCAATCATGTTCAATCACGCAATAGTCTGGGCCTATTGGCCCCGCTGCATAGGCAAGTGCCAAGCCAGGCTTGTTGCGGGGTTCGTGCGGTGGAATTTCTTTACCTTTACTTGTCATGGCAATCTTTTGAGCTTCTTTTCCTAAAGTAGCGGCAGCGCGGGCGCAGCCTTCGGCTAGTAGCTCTCCGATTCCTCGGCGAAGTGCAATGTCAGTAATTAGATCAACTAAATGTTCTTTTTGCCCAAATTGAATATCTGAATCAATGAGCCCTCTTTCTCCTGCCTCCATTAGCCAAGCGATGGAAACTCCTAATGATTCTGGATCTAGTCCAAATCGATAAGTTAGTTCAATCATTTTGAGGACTACTTCAAGATCATCACACCATGTCATCGGTCCTAGGGATGCGACTGAGTTAACTTCACAACCGCCATACCGGGAATCTGTGGCAAAGACTCCACTCGTGACCACATATTCCCGCGCATACTCGATATTAGGTGGAGTAGATATGTCTTGTACTCGAAAATCACTTTCGAGTTTCGATCCCGAAATATCTGCCACGGCAGGAAATACACTTCTTTGAAAGTTTCTTGAACACAACGGCCAAGCATCACTACCGGGAGTATCTGCAATCCAACTCCCTACCCCAGCCGACTCTTGAGAAATATTTAATGTGTTCGTTAACCTATTTTCCCAGAAATCATTTATGGCAACATCAGCTAGAGCTTGGTTTGCAATTTCCGGAGCATGATCGGCAAGGGCAACGACACCTTTGAGATTCTTAGAGCCTAAAACTGCACCGAGACCAGTGCGACAACTCATAAATTTGCAATCATTTACGACTGATGCATATCGAACAAGATTCTCCCCAGCTCTTCCAATTAGGGCAGTGTGTGCTTTAGGGCCAAATTGAGAAAGGATTTGGTCATGAGCATCCGCAACATCTTGGCTCCACAGTTTCACTGCAGATTCAATTCTTACTTCGCCTCTTTCCGCTACTACTATGACAGGTTGTTTTGAGCGCCCGCGAATCACAATGGCATCAAGTCCCGAAGCGGCTAATGCCACGCCGAAAGGACTCACAGATTGCGACTCACCCATTCCTCCAGTTAAGGGGCTTTTGGCAAGAATTGAATGTTTGCTTAACCCCGGAGCATCTACACCAGCAACAATCGAACTAGTCATTACAAAAACGTTTTCAGGACTAAACGCATCGGCCCCACGTGGCATATCGCGCAGGATGAAATAAGCGCCCAAAGCACCTCCTCCGCCATACCTGCGGTAAAAGTTTGAGTCTGGTTCTTCGTATCGAATTCGCTCCGAGCCTAAATCGACAAAAGCGATGCGGCCCCAGTGTCCGCCACGTTTTCCGCCGCTCTCCACCATGCTTTGACCTTCCATGCCTGTTCAAAATTTAAGTGAAATCGTATACTATAGGATTTAATATGTAGCGTCAATAACACACGATAGGCGGTAAAAAAAATGGGGAGTAGAGATTTTCGGAAAATCCTTCAAGTCGATTTAGCATCACGCAGTTCTAAGCTAATCGAAGTGCCTGGCCAATCTCTCGTTCCGATTAGTCTTTTGCTTGCCAATTACTATGCGAGTGATACTCAGTTTACCGAAAAGAAGAGTGCAGACTTTCTCGTAATTGGACGTGGCGTCCTCAGTGGAAATCCTGGTGTCGGACTAGCGGTTGCAACATTTACTGGAATTTCTCCACAATCTGGCAAGCTGATTGAGGCGAAGGTTGAGGGAAGATTAGCCTCGCGATTACGATCTTTAGAGTTGGATTGTATTGTCTTATTCGGACGGGCACAGTCTCTTACCGGGCTACGCATAGAGAAGTCCCCAAGTGGTATTGAAGTTAAGTTCGAAGATTCCTCCCATTTAGTGGGAGCATCCGTTTGGGAAACGATGAAGCAGACAAAGAAGAAAAATGAGACTTTGGTCGCGATTGGGAAAGCTGGCGAGGATGAGAAAGTTTGTGCATCCGTAGTCTGTGATTTTGGGTTTCCAACACAAACTGGAGGAGTTGGGGCAATTCTTGGGCGATTGAAGATCAAGTACATGGCGTTGGAGGACTTACCTCAGGTTCCAGTGGGCAGGATGAGCAAACAGATTTCTTACGAATACTTAAGTGGCATCAAGGCCGGCAATATTCTTTCTAAGTATCATTTTGATCCACCAGGTTTTGGCATATTCGTAAGCTCAACCTTGTCTGGATACCTAGCTGGTGGCAATTTTGCAACGCGGTTACCAAAAATCACCGAGACATTTACCCCAGATGACTTTACGGCCAAAGTCCTTGAGACTGATGAATCATGTTGCCCAGGTTGTGTACAGAACTGCCTAAAGATAATCGGAGCAGAATCAGATTTAAACACTGATGGCTATCGAGTACATCAGTTGGGCATTACCGCATTCGCGTCGCAATGGGGTGATTGCGATTCAGAGCGTGCCCTCCGATTTAATTCCTACTGTCACGAAATCGGGGTCGAGCACCTTTATGTTTCGGCACTCTTAACGCAGGAAAACCCAAATCATGAACAATCCGTAGAAGCGATCGTCGATGAAGTCATCAATAAAGCCCTGAATAACCAGGCGTACACAGTCAAGAGTATGCCCCTGCCACCATTTGATCCAAGAGGAAATCAAGGGCTTGGCCTGGCGATGGCTCTGAACCCCACTGGCCCTCGTTACGATGTAATTGAGCACGACCTCGACTTTGATCCCAACTGGTCTTGGAACAGGCACAATATCTTTGGAGAAGAATTTGGCATTCCCGAGGGAGGATTGCCTATAGCAACTCTTGACTCCCGCAGATTTCCTGCAATCGTAGAAATTTGGAAGTTGTGGAGTGCACTCGACGCTCTTGGAGTTTGTATCTTTGCGTCACCCCCAACTCGCGATTTACGGCTATCACATATTTACTCTCTCTCGGATGAAATTGTAGGCGTCGAGTTGGATCGAGACAGTCTATTTTCCCTGGGATTGACTAGATTGTGCTTGCAACGATTGCTCAACGGAGCACTAGGCGCTAAAGCATCAGAGGATGATTTACCTGAGTACTTCTTTACAAATCCAATCGATGCAGATCTAAAGGGTGCCGATGCATCAATATTTGGCAATGAGGACACTTCAAATATTTTGAATTCTGATCTGTACTCTGCTGCTCTATCTCGCTCGGACTTTCTAGAAGCTCGTTCACATATCTACAAAGAATTTGGGTGGAGCGAAGATCGCTACATTGACAGAACACATCCGATCGCTAAGGTCGCTCTTGAATTGCAGCAACAGTTTAATTCAGCGATTGAAAAGTTGGCTATTTAGCAAGCAAGTCAAGTATTGCGCTCTTGATCCAATTTCTAAGACGCATTCCCTCTTCAATCTGAGTCCCATAATTGAAGAATCCATGAATCATTCCTTCGAAGTCTTTGTAAATGACAGGGACTCCGCTTTTGCGCAGCACGTTAGCGTAAGCCGCACCATCATCACGAAGAACGTCATATTCTGCTGTGATAACAATTGCTGGCGGAAGACCCTGAAGATCTTCTGAGGCAAGCGGCACAGCGTAAGGGTTCTTCCAATCCTCGGGGCGATCGAGATATAGACTCCACAGCCAGGACATCGTTCGCTTGGTCAAGCCGTACCCGGTTCCGTTGTTGACATATGAATTGGTATCAAAATCAACTCCAAGAGCTGGGTAGATCAATAGTTGGTAAGCAAGTGGATAGTCCTTCTCATCCCGCGCACGCAAAGCGACGCCAGCAGCCAGATTTCCCCCCGCGCTGTCACCACCTACCCCAATCCGGTCCTTATCTATTGAAAGCACGTGGCTGTTCTCGAACACCCACTTTAAGGCTGAGTAAGAGTCATCATGCGGAATAGGAAATTTATGCTCCGGAGACTTCTGGTAATTGATTGAGACTATAACTGAATCGGTTAACTTAGATAGAGCGCTCAATTGTGCATCATAGAAGTCAATTGAAAAATAAGCCCATCCACCACCATGTATATACAACATCCCTGGGTGAGGACCTGATGTTCGGGGGGTGTATATCCTGATTGCTAAATCAGCTGTCTCGCCAGGAATAAACTGAGTGCGAATTAGAACATCAGATTCAATCTCGCCCGCGAGGGCTAGGCCGGCGTAGGAACCGTTGCGACCGACAGAGATTGGGAGGTCTATCAGTTCGGGCGCGTCTGCGCCGGGAGCTAAGAAAGACGCACATTGAGGATCGAGCATTGTATTTTCTCCATTTCATACTTCCGTAGTTACTACTCTTTGATTGATCCAGAAAGCATTCCTTGAATCAATCGCTTTTGGGCGAACATGAAAACAAGCATGATCGGTAATGCCACCAGAACGCCTGCCAACGCAATCTCTGGCTTAAAGATTGGCAGCGATGTAGCCCCAACGCCTGGATTGATAGCGGGTGTGGAATAAAACAAGAACCCAAGACCAATTGGAAGTGTGTAGTTCTCAGGTGAAGGCAGTAAAACATATGGAATAAAGAAGTTTGCCCAATTTCCAACAAATGCGAAAAACATCAGCAGTGAGACTATCGGCCAGGATAGAGGCAGCGCGATCTTCGTGAAAAGACGAAAATCATTGCACCCATCCATTTTTGCTGCCTCATAAAGTTCAACTGGAATCGTTGTTGAAAAATAGATATAGGCAAGAAATGTTCCAAACGGATACAAGGAACAAACCAAAATTACCGATAGAGGGTTATCCATCAATCCTAACTTATCAACTAGAACGAAGATTGGAACTACTAATGCCATAGGAGGCGTCAACATTGTGATTAGTGTGGCCACCATCAGAATTTTCTTAATTCTGATCTTGCTTGCAGCCAATACAAATCCAGCAAGCGTGGCACTCACCGTTGCCAAAATAACAATCGAAGCATTGATCCAAATTGAATTCAATCCCCAAGTTAGAACAACACCATCATTGAAAGACTGCAAATTCCTCCAAGCAGTCAAGTAACCAGAAAATTGACCAAATGCCAAAGGATGGCGGTCGGTTATCTCAGGATCAGTCTTCGAAGGTGCAAGTAGTAACCATAAAATTGGGACTACGCTCAATATTGCAAAAGCTATCAAAACAATATTCGCACTCAAGGTGCCTATCAAACTCTCTTGACGAATCTTGCGATTGAGCCGGTATCGAGTAATTAGCGTTGACATATCATCCCTTCACTTTCTTACTTCTGATCTCATCGTTGGCTTCCTCAAACATGTCGGTCTTATAAATTACGATTAAGGCAAGAAGCAACGTTGGTATGAGCAAGAGAATGGCTAGAGAAGCAGCCCCACCGAAATCGCCATCTAGAAAAGCAAGGGTGTAAGCCAATTGATCAAGCGACCAATCTTCGGCCATTCCGCGCTGAATTCCCTCATTCAGGAGCTGTGGTTCAACGAATATCTGAAGCCCACCTGCAAAAATCAAAATACACATATAAACAATGTATTTCTTAATCATTGGCAACTTGATTCGTAGTGCTAACTGGAGACCCGAGCACCCGTCTATTCGTGCAGCCTCAATAACCTCAGTAGATATTGACTGAAGTGACCCGTATTGAATGACAATCCAATATCCCGCGATGGAGAAGAAGGCCATGATTCCAAGTATCACGGGTAGGTTCTCAGTCTGAAATATCTGAGCACTCTCTGTTATTCCAAAGAAACTAAGTGGGCCTTGGAGGGGACTAAAAGTGGGCTGCAGCATCGCGTACCACACTAGAACTGCCACTGCTCCGGATACAGATGCTGGCATGATGTATGCAAGACGCAGATACTTCTTCCACTTGCCAGGATTTAGATCCAACATGAGAGAAAAAACGATCACTGCAATTAGCGTTGAAGGTACAAATATTGCCATAAATTGCAAAACGTGAATCAGCGCCGGCAAAAATCTAAAGTCCTGAATCACGATTTTAAAGGCATCCCAGCCTCCATCGGGGTTTGCTCGTGACTCGTGTGGTACCTCAGTAAACGCCAAGAATATCGGCAAAATGCCCCACAAGAGGAGTAGTGCTAAATATGGCAAAATCATCAGATACATGGCGAGACTGCCACTCGATTTAATCTTTTTTCGCACGTACATCACTCCTTTTTGTGTGATTGCTAAACATCTTAAAACTATAAATAGTTGAGAATCAGGTTGGCCATTTGATTGGCCAACCTGATTCTCCAGAAAGCTTTCTGGCTATTCACCAAAAAGCAACCTGATTAACTAGTTTGAACTTTGTAACCGAGTTTCTCTGCCAAAGAGCTTAGAGTCTTCGCCGCGGCATCAATTGCGGCTTGAACATCTTTGTTCTTCTTAAAGTCGGCTCCAAAGGCACCTTGCATTGATCCCCATGAGTCGTAACTCACGAATTTCTCACCACCGTAGATTTTCTTTCCAGCAGCATTCATAGCTGGAATAGGGGTTTTTGCGTAGTACTTATCCGCATTCAACTTAGCTTGCCAGAGTTTTACTCCTGCCAATGATGCTGGATATGTGACGACACCTCGAGAACCATCTGGGTTCTTTGCATCCACCACAACACGCTTGTCGGAAATCATAAACTTAATGAAGTCCATAGCTACCTTCGGAGTCTTGTAGTGTCTAGAAACGGTGTAAATACCGCCTCCCCATTCTCCCGAATAGTTTACTTTTTCACCTTCCCACAGAGGCATTTCCTCAGCGGTCATCTGGCCGGCTGGTACGTTCCATGAAGAGGCTGGTCGGATGATGTATTCGCCAAACCAAGATGGACCGATCGTCATTACAACTTTGTTTGGCTTTGCAAAGTCTTGAATGAAGTCGGCATCCCATGCAGCAGAAGTCGAAAGAACTCCAGAGGTGACCATAGGTTGCAATAACGTTGCAACACGTGTGCACTTTGGAGACTTAGGCGCAATGCGAACCAAACTACCGGACTTTGCTTCATTCAATGGGCACTGTGAAGGCCAAAGATATGAAGAGTACATTCCTAGATCACCGAGTGCGCCTAGGCTGTAACCCTTGTGATTCGCTGCAATATCTGCGCCAATCGCTGCAAACTCTTTCATTGTCTTTGGAACGGTATATCCGAAGTCTTTCATTAGCTTGGTGTTAACCCACAACACAGACTGTGCAATATCGTCCTTAACGCACATGTATTCACCTGTGTTGAGCTTGCACCAACCATTGAATGGCTGTACATCTTTCCAGAATGATGCTGGTGCCAGTTTATTCAAAGGAAGTGCATAACTAGCATCCATAAGTGGTCCGACATCGTTAGGTGGGCCGAAAACTACATCTGGCCAACCCTTTTTTACGCGATTAAACAAATTAACTTTTCGCAGCATGTCAGCTTGATCATGCAATTCAACCTTTGCATTGACCTTGCCCTTCATAGCTGCTGCATATGCCTGTGCACCCGGAAGTCTCGGAGCATCAACCCAGATCGTGATGCTAGGAATTTCCGCGCTAGCAGGGCCTGCTGCGAAACCACCAGCAAACAAAGCGCCGATAGTTATCGTTGCGAGCGCATATCTACTTCTTTTCAAGATTCCTCCTTCTGTTTCCTGAGACTGATCTCCACAAGTGGATCCCGCCCAGTTGCGGAAATACTAGGGGTGGGAATACTATTTCGTATAGTATTTCCAAGAATTCTTTTGGGAGTTTTGTAGCCTCTCTAGGCGCGAATCGCCCAGTTGTTATGAAGCCGTTATGAAACTGGGGGGAGGTGGGCGACCATCAAGATAACCAACGTTCACGTTGTGCTTGAGGAACGCCCTGGATTCTCCCCTGCCTTTGTCTGGCGAAAAAACCTACCTGGCTCCGATGGTCCAAGTACTGGCGCATGGCTCGTCATCGAAACCGATGTCGGCATTACCGGCTTTGCCTCTGCTCCTCGCGGAGTAATTTTAAATGATTATGTAGATCGCAGATTTAGAGCAGAGCTCATCGGGCAGGATCCATTGATGCGTGAGTACTTATGGGAACGCGCGTGGGAACTAGATCGCATTGAACGTTTTGCGCCAAACATGGCACACGTTGTAGATGTTGCCCTATGGGATATCGGCGCCAAGCAAGCGAATTTACCGGTCTATAAATTGCTCGGCGGATTTCGTGAGTCTCTTCCAGCATATGCATCCACTGTTACCTATTCCTCAATAGAAGAATTTCTTAATATCGCAGACCAAGCTCTCGCTCTTGGATATCCTGCAATTAAATTGCATGCATTTGGTGATGCAAGGAAGGACGCACTCCTTGGCGAGAAACTGCGTGCACATGTCGGTGATGATGTGCCTTTGATGTATGACGGATCTGCCGGATTTGATCTGATGGATGCGGTCTACCTTGGTAACGCGCTCTATGACTCAGGCTTTGCTTGGTATGAGGAACCCATGCGCGAATTCAGTATTACAGCCTATAAATGGCTTGGTGAGCGGGTGCGTATTCCACTTCTTCTGGGCGAAGTCACAGATGGCGCACATATGAGTGCGGGAGACTTTGCGGCAATCGGTGTTGCAACATCACTTCGTACAAGCACTTTCTTGCGTGGAGGATTCACCGGTGCCATGCGCATTGCTC
>Ga0164293_10006366_pt1 | contig 10045 bp, 8 predicted proteins | sample GEODES118metaG_FD_111487 | JGI IMG/M metagenome (GOLD analysis project Ga0164293, IMG submission 111487) | Eutrophic lake water microbial communities from Lake Mendota, Wisconsin, USA - GEODES118 metaG | ecosystem: Environmental > Aquatic > Freshwater > Lake | place: USA: Lake Mendota, Wisconsin...
CGCAGCCGGCGAGCGCGCCCGCGAGCGCGACGGTGACGAGTGCGCGCACCATCAGTCCTCCGTCCTGCCGGCGGCCCGGCGCGTGCGCTCGCCCTCGACCATCGAGACCGCGTAGCCGGCGAGCCGCTCGGCGAGCGTGTCGATCGCGCGGGGCGTGGCGAGCACCGACGGCGACAGCGTCTGCACGCCGTCATGGAAGGCGAAGAAGTGCACCCCGAGGCCGGCGATCGACAGCGCGAGGCGGTGCAGGTCGAGGTCCGCGCGCTTCATGCCGAGCTCGCGCACCAGCAGTCGCAGCAGCGCCTCGAACTGCGGGCGGATCTCGGTGTCGACCGCACCGGCCCAGGCGCCGGTAGGCTCGGCCATCTCGCGGAAATGCAGCTTCATCACCATCCGGACCTCGTCGCCGCGCTTGAGCGGCGCGAGGAACTCGACGTAGAACATCCGCAGCGCCGCCGCGAGCGGCCGCCCGGGGTCGGCGAAGGCGACCAGGTCCTCGGGCGCGCCGCAGATCGACGGATCGGTGAAGAGCGTGCGGTACAGGCCCTCCTTGTCGCCGAAGTAGTAGCTGATCGCGCCGAGGTTGACCTGCGCCTCCTGCGCGAGCGCCCGGACGGAGGTCTTCTCGAAGCCGTGCTCGGCGAACAGCTTCAGGCCCGCACCGAGCAGGCGCTGGCGGGCGTCGATGCCGTCGGCGCGGACGGGGTGGTGAGGCTCGGCAGACGACATGGGTGGCGGGCTCTGGATGCGGGCGGACCGCAAATGGGTCGAACGTTCGTTTCAATTGGAACGGTTGTTTGATTTAAAACGAACGTTCGACCTGTGTCAAGGGCAGGGTCGGCCGGGCCGGGGGAACCTGACACGCCGGATGAGCCGGATGGCTCGGGCGGCATACCATGACCGGCCTGTGTACAGGTCCGACGAACGTTCGCCCACGAAGCGGACACGGCCGTCGGGCCGACAGGGTTCACTCGACGGCCGACCGCGCGGGCCCGCCCGCCTCCGATGACTGCGTTCTTCTGGTTCCTGCCCACCCTCGTCCTGGCGCTGGCCGTCCTCAGCGGCCGGTGCTCGCCCACCGTCGCGTCGGTCCTCGGCCTGGCGACCGCCGTGCCGGTCGCGTTCGCCACGGCGCCGATGCCGTTCGGATTCGCGGCGCTCGCGAGCGCACTGGCCCGCGGCGCCTGGATCGGCGCCACCATCGCCCCGTACATCCTGGGCGGCCTGCTGTTCTGGCAGCTCGCCTCACGGCCCACCGCCATGGCGACCGAGTCAGCGCGCCCCGTCGCGCTCGAACGGCGTGCGCAGCGGCGCCTGCTGTTCTTCGCGTGTTTCCTGGTCGGTCCGTTCGCGGAGTCCGCCACCGGATTCGGCGTCGGGATGCTGGGCACCATCGCGCTGCTCAGGCACCTGGGGATCGCGCCCGCGCACCTGATGGTCTTCGCCCTGCTGAGCCAGACCTTCATCCCATGGGGCGCGATGGGCAGCGGCACCCTGCTCGCCTCGGCCTACGCCAAGATGCCGGCCGCGGCGCTCGCCGGCGCCTGCCTGCCGCCCATCGCCGCGCTCATGGGGGTCTGGCTCACGCTGTTCTGGGTGACCGCCCGGAAAGCGGGCGTGTTCGCGACCGCGACCGAGCATCTGAGCGAGGTCGGCTGGATCGTCGCGAGTCTCGGCACGCTGAGCGTCGCGACCGCGCTGCTCGGGCCGGAGATCGCCCTGCTGTCCGCGTTCGGCCCGCTCATCGTCGCGCGCTACCTGATCGACGTCCGGCCCGGCGCCGCAGCGTTTCGGCAGGTGGCGGGGCGGGTCTGGCCCTATCTCGCGCTGGTCGGCGTCCTGACGCTGACCCGCAGCGTGCCGTCCCTGCGGGCCGCGCTGACGTCGTTCGGAACGATCGCGCCGTATCCCGACCTGCCCGCCTGGGCACCGCTCTTCCACGCCGGCTCGTGGCTGATGGTCGGCGCGGTCGGGGTCGCGCTGGTCCGGGGCCACGTCGGGCAGTGGCGCCAGGAACTGCGCGGGGCGTGGAAGACGGCCAGGACGCCTGTCGTGACCGTGTTCGTGTTCGCCATGCTCGCGGAGGTCCTGGCCGCGGCGGGCATCTCCGCGGCCATCGCCGCGGGCCTCTTCGCGAACCTGGGCGCGCTCGGCGTGCTGGCCGCCCCGCTGATGTCCATCGGACTGGGCGTGCTGACCAACAGCGGCAGCGCGGGCAACAGCCTGTTCATGTCGTCGCAGGTCGCGATGGCCGCGCAGGCGAACCTGTCCGTGCCCGCCACGGCCGCGCTCCAGCACGTCGCCACGTCGAGCATGAGCCTGTTCTCGCCGGTACGCATGGCCATCGCGGCATCGCTGGCGCAAGGACAAGGACAGGAGCGACGGGTCTATTCGGGACTCGTTCCCTATGCCATCGCCAGCACGGCCGTCCTCGCGGGTCTGGGGGCGTGGGTGATCCTGTGAGGCAGAGGCGCCGAGGCGCCGGCGACGTGAAGAGCGGACCCGTCGCGTGGTTCCGATCGCGCGGCCGGCTCTAGTCGCCGCCCGGTACGCTCCGCAACACCGTCAGGTACGTGCCCTCGATCACCGCGCCGGTGTCCGGATCGATCCGCTCGATCGCGTAGTCGTGGCGCGCGGGCGTCCCGGTCACCCGCATCCGGGCGTCGAAGGGCATCGGCCCGCCGCCCGCCTCCACCCGGCGCGTGAACCGGTAGTCCATCCAGGCGTCCCAGTCGGTCGGCTGGTCCACGACGCGCTGGTCGCCGGACGAGGTCTCGGTGATGCGGTAGGTCGGCACGGGCGGCTCGGCGAAGGCGGACCCTTAACCCACCCGCAGCGGCCTGAAGAATTCGACGATCTCGTGCGCCAGCGCCTCGGGCTGCTCCATCGCCGCGAAGTGCCCGCCGCGCGGCATCTCGGTCCAGCGGCGGATGTCGGTGAACGCGCGCTCGCAGACCGAGCGCGGCGGGCGCAGGATCTCGCGCGGGAAGGCCGCATAGCCGCAGGGCGCGCCGACCCCGCCGTCGCGGATCGGCCAGGGGCCGTGCATCCGCGCGTAGTACGGCCAGAACGAGCTGCCGATGGCGCCGGTGAACCAGTACAGCGCGATGTCGGCCAGCATGGTGTCCATCGACAGCGCGTCGCGCGGATCGCCGCGGTTGTCGGTCCAGCGCTGGAACTTCTCGAACAGCCAGGCGGCGAGGCCGGCGGGCGAGTCGGTGAGCGCGGCGCCCAGAGTGTGCGGCCGCGTGCCCTGGATCCACTGGTAGCCGGTCTCCTCCTTCAGGAACAGCGCGAGCTCCTCGAGCCAGCGCTTCTCCTCGGGGGTGGGCGCGGCGACGGTCTGCGCGTCGCGGCGCACCGGCATCATGTTCAGGTGGATGCCGAGCACCGCGTCCGGGTGCTCGGCGCCGAGGACCGCGGTGACGAACGAGCCCCAGTCGCCGCCCTGCGCACCGTAGCGCGGGTAGCCCAGCACCTCGGTCATCAGCGCGTGGAAGGTGCGGGCGATGTCCGGGAGCGCGAAGCGCGGCTGGCCGGGCCGGTACGACAGCGTGTAGCCGGGGAGCGAGGGGGCGACCACGGTGAACGCATCGGCCGGATCGCCGCCGAAGCGCGCCGGATCGGTCAGGCGCGGGATCAGGTCCAGGAACTCGAGCACCGAGCCCGGCCAGCCGTGCGACAGCAGCAGCGGCATCGGCTCGGGTGCTCCGGGCGCGCGCACGCCGGGCACGTGCAGGAAGTGCAGGTCGATGCCCGAGATCGGCACGGTGTACTGCGGGAAGGCGTTGAGCCGCGCCTCCTGCGCGCGCCAGTCGAAGCGGTCCTTCCAGTGCGCGACGGCCTCGCGCAGGAAGGCGGTGTCGGTGCCGGTCGCCCACGGCTCGCCCGGCGGAGTCTCGGGGAACCGCGTGCGGGCGAGGCGCTCGTGCAGATCGGCGAGGTCCTCGTCGGGCACGTGCAGGCGGAACGGAACGGGGGCGCTCGTCGGTGTCGTCATCGCTGTCTCCGGAAGGGGTGCGCGTCGGCCGGGCGGCCCGCGGATCGGCTATCGTCGGGCTCAGTTCCCGATGTCTCTCCGATTCTCGACGAGGTTCCGCCGATGTCCGCTCTCGCGTTCCACATGATCGGCGGCGCGCCCGATCCGGTCGCGCCGTTCAGTCATGCCGTCGAGGCCGACGGCTGGGTCATGCTCACCGGGCAGATGCCCTTCACCGGCACCTCGAACACCTCCGACTATCCGGAGACGATCGAGGACCAGACCCGCCAGACGATGGCGAACCTGCAGACCGTGCTCACCGGCTGCGGCCTGACGCTCGCCGACGTCGCCAGCGTGCGGATCTACCTGCTGCACTTCGACGAGGACTACGTCCGCATGAACGCGGTCTACGCGACCTACTTCCCGGAGGGCCGGCGGCCGGCACGCACCTGCATCGGCGTGAGCGGCCTGGCGCGCGGGGCGAGGATCGAGATCGACATGCTGGCGCGGCGGCCCGGCCCGAAGGCCTGAGGCCGCCGCGGGGCCGGTGCTCAGGCCCTGAGCTGCATCGCCTTGTATTCGAGGAACTCCTCGAGACCGTAGACGCCGTTCTCCCGACCGCGGCCCGACTGCTTGTAGCCGCCGAAGGGCGCCTGCGGGTTCCAGCGGCCGCCGTTGAGGTCGACCTGGCCGGTGCGCAGCTTGCGGGCCACCTGCATCGCGCGCTCGTCGCTGCCCGCCCAGACCGCGCCCGACAGCCCGTAGATCGAGTCGTTGGCGATGCGGATCGCGTCGGCCTCGGTGTCGTAGGGGATGATGGCCAGCACCGGCCCGAAGACCTCTTCCTGCGCGAGCGTCGCCTTGGAGTCGGCCACGACGAACACCGTCGGCTTCACGAAATAGCCGCCGCCCACGCCCTCGGGCGCGTCGGCCCCGCCGGTGACCAGCTCCGAGCCCTCCTCGATGCCGCGACGGATGTAGCCCAGCACGCGGTCGCGCTGCAGCGCCGATACCAGCGGCCCGAGCTTGACGCCCTCGCCGAACGCGCTGCCCACCGTGAACGACTCGGCCGCCGTCTTGGCGATGGCGCGGGCCTCGTCCAGCCGCGAACGCGGCACCAGCAGGCGCGTCCAGGCGGCGCAGGTCTGGCCGGAGTTCATGTAGCAGTTGGCGACCGAGCTCTTCACCGCCTTCTCGAAGTCGGCATCGTCGAGCACCACCGAGGCGCTCTTGCCGCCGAGCTCGAGCGCGATCCGCTTGACGGTCTGGGCGCCCACCTCGGAGACACGCTTGCCGGCGCGCGTGGAGCCTGTGAACGACACCATGTCGACCTCGGGGTGCGCGGCGAGCGCCTCGCCGACCACCGGGCCGAGGCCGGTCACCAGGTTGAAGACGCCGGGCGGCAGGCCCGACTCGTGGATCACGTCGGCGAGGATGAACGCGTTGATCGGCGCGACCTCGGACGGCTTGAGGACCACCGTGCAGCCGGCGGCCAGGGCCGGGGCGACCTTCAGCGTGATCTGGTTCAGCGGGTAGTTCCACGGCGTGATCGCGGCGACCACGCCGACCGGCTCGCGGGTGACGACCGAGTGGCCGACGCGCTCGTCGTACTGGAACTCGCGGGCGAGCTTCGCGTAGTTCGACCAGGCGGCGACCGGGCCACCGACCTGCACCAGCGTCGACAGCTTGATCGGCATGCCGACCTCGGTGGCGATCGTGCGCGCCAGGTCCTCGCTGCGCGCCTTCAGACCGTCGGCAATCCTCTGGACGATGTCGGCGCGCTCGGCGGCGGGGGTCTGCGACCAGCCGTCGAAGGCGGCGCGCGCGGCGGCGACCGCCGCATCGGCATCGGCGGCGGTGCCCGAGGGGATGGTGGCCCACGGCTCGCCGGTGTTGGAATCGGTGACCTCGAGGGTCTGCGTCGACGACGGGGCGACCCAGCGGCCGCCGATGTAGAGCTGCTTGCGTTCGATCATGTCGGTCTCCTCCTGAGCCTACGAGTATAGGGGGGCGCGAGGCGCGGCCGCACCGGCTCCGGAACGCCCGCTGCGACACGTCGGGCGCCGACTGGACAGTCGCCGGTCTAGAATCCGGTTGACAGACACCTCCGTCACGGACGCCGTACATGGCCCTCGCCTTCCCGTTTTCCGCCATCGTCGGCCAGGACGAGATGAAGCGGGCCATCCTCATCGCCGCCGTCGACCCCTCGGTCGGAGGCGTGCTGGTCCTGGGCGACCGCGGCACCGGCAAGTCGACCGCAGTGCGTGCGCTGGCGGCGCTGCTGCCCAAGATGAAGGCGACGGTGGGCTGCCGCTACGCCTGCGATCCGGCCGCGCCCGCGGGCGCCTGCGCCGAGTGCGATGCGCTCAAGGCCGGCGGGAAGAAGGTCAAGTCGCACCTGGTCCCGGTGCCCGTCGTCGACCTGCCGCTGGGTGCGACCGAGGACCGCGTCGTCGGCGCGCTGGATCTGGAGCGGGCACTCACTGCTGGCGTGAAGGCCTTCGAGCCTGGATTGCTGGCCCGGGCACACCGCGGCTTCCTGTACGTCGACGAGGTCAATCTGCTGGAGGACCACCTGGTCGACCTGCTGATCGACGTGGCGGCGTCGGGCGAGAACGTCGTCGAGCGCGAGGGGCTGAGCGTGCGGCATCCGGCGCGCTTCGTGCTGGTCGGCAGCGGCAACCCCGAAGAGGGCGAGCTGCGGCCCCAGCTGCTCGACCGCTTCGGGCTGTCGGTCGAGGTGTCGACGCCGACCGTGCTGGCCGACCGGATCGAGGTGGTCAAGCGCCGCGATGCCTTCGAGCGCGACCCGCAGGGCTTCACCGGGCGCTGGCACGCGGAGGACGAGCGCGTCCGCCGGCGGATCCTCAAGGCGCGCGACCGGGTGGCCGGCATCGACGTCCCCGACGCGGTGCTCGAGCGGGCGGCGCGCCTGTGCATGGCGCTCGGCACCGACGGGCTGCGCGGCGAACTGACCCTGATGCGGGCGGCGCGCGCGCTGGCCGCGCTCGAGGGCGACACGGTGGTGGGCGACACCCACCTGCGGCGCGTCGCGCCCTCGGCGCTGCGCCACCGGCTGCGCCGCGATCCGCTCGACGACACCGGCACGGGTGCCCGCGTCGAGCGCGTGGTCGCCGAGCAGATCCCGTCCTGAATCGATGGCCGTGGCCGATCCGATCGCCCCGGCCGCGGCGCCGCCGGCGGACGACCTGTCCGCGGTCGACCCGGTCGTGCTGCGCTGGGCGGACGCGCTGCGGGCCGCCGCGCTGCTGGCGGTCGACCCCTGGGGCTTCGGCGGCGTGGCACTGAAAGCAGGCCATGGGCCGGTACGTGAGCGATGGCTTACTGTCCTGAGAGCCCTCGTTCCGCCTGAAAGTCCGTGGCGACGGATTCCGATCCACGCTGGCGACGAACGCCTGCTGGGCGGGCTCGACCTGACGGCGACGCTGGCCGCCGGCCGGCCGGTCGCCCAGTCCGGCCTGCTGGCCGAGGCCGACGGCGGCCTGCTGCTGCTGGCGATGGCCGAGCGGGTGCCGGGCACCACCGCCTCGCGGCTGTGCGCGGCGCTCGACACCGGCGAGTGCACGCTCGCCCGCGACGGCCTCGCCTCGTCGCGGCCGGCGCGCTTCGGGGTGGTGGCGCTCGACGAAGGCGTGGGCGACGACCCGCCGCCGGCCGGCGCGCTGCTCGAGCGACTGGCCTTCCGGATCGACCTGGCCGAGGTGCCGGTGGGCGTCGCCGACGTGTTCGGCGCGCCGTCCGACGAGGGAGCCGGACCCGGCGCCGACGCCGCGGCGGTCGCGGCCGCGCGACTGCGGATCGGCGCGGTGCAGGCCGACGACGCGACCGTGCAGGCGCTGTGCGCGACCGCGGCGGCGCTCGGCGTGTCGTCGGCGCGGGCGCCGCTGATGGCGCTGCGCGCGGCCCGGGCCGCGGCCGCGCTCGACGGGCGCGACCGGGTGAGCCCGGACGACGTGTCGCTGGCCGCGCGCCTCGTGCTCGCGCCGCGGGCGACGCAGTGGCCGGCGCCGCCCGATGCCACGCCGCCGGAGCCGCCCCCGCCCGAGGAGCCGCCCGAATCGAAGGCCGACGAGCCGCCGCCCGCGGACTCCGAGGACGACGCAGAGCCCGAGCCGCAGCAGCCTCTCGACGAGGTGGTGCTCGATGCCGCGAAGGCCGCGATCCCGCCCGGGCTGCTCGCGAGCCTGATGCTCGCCGCGAACGCGGCCGCCGGCTCGGGCGCCGGCCGCGCCGGCGTGATGCGTGCGACCCGGCTGCGTGGCCGGCCCGCCGGTACCCGCCCGGGCACGCCGCGCGACGGCGCACGGCTCGCGCTGGTCGACACGCTGCGCGCGGCCGCGCCGTGGCAGCCGCTGCGGCGCCGCGAGGCCGAGCAGGCACGGGCCGCGCAGGCTGCACACGAGCCCGTCCCGCCCAGGACCGCATCCGCCGCGCGCGCCGCCGCCGCCGCCGCCTCCGCCGCCTCCGCCACTGCCTCCGCCGCTGCCTCCGGCGCCACCGCTGCCGCCGCGACGCCCACCGCCCCGCCCCGCCTCGCCCTGCGCGCCTCCGACCTGCGGGTCGCCCGGCTGCGCGAGCGCACCGAGACCACGACGATCTTCGCGATCGATGCGTCCGGCTCGTCGGCGCTGCACCGGCTCGCCGAGGCCAAGGGCGCGGTCGAGCTGCTCCTGGCCGACTGCTACGTGCGCCGCGACCGCGTCGCCGTGATCGCCTTCCGCGGCCGCGCCGCCGAGGTGCTGCTGCCGCCGACCCGCTCTCTGGTGCGCGCCAAGCGCAGCCTCGCCGGCCTGCCCGGCGGCGGCGGCACGCCGCTCGCCTCGGGCATCGACGCGGTCGCCGGACTCGCCGACGGCGTGGCACGGCGCGGCGGCTCGCCGGTGCTGGTGTTCCTCACCGACGGCCGCGCGAACGTCGCGCGCGACGGCTCCGGCGGCCGCGCCCGCGCCGACCAGGACGCCCGCGACGCCGCCCGCCGCCTGCGCGTCGCCGGCCATGCGACGCTGCTGCTCGACACCTCGCCGCAGCCCGCCGCATCCGCCCGCACGCTGGCCGCCGACATGGCCGCCGCCTACGTGCCGCTGCCGCGCGCCGACGCCGCCTCGATCGCGGCGCCGGTGCGCGCGGCCACCGGCCTCGGCGCACGCCGCCCCCCGGGCCGTGCGCGCTGACGCCCGCGGCGACCGGCTCGACTGGGAGCGCGACGGCCGCGACTGGCCGAACCGCGCGGCCAGCCGCTTCGTGGAGGCCGGCGGCCTGCGCTGGCACCTGCAGTCCTTCGACACCGCACCGCCCAGCGCGCCGAGCGTGCTGCTGCTGCACGGCACGGGCGCGGCCACCCACTCGTGGCGCGGCCTGGCGCCGCGGCTGGCCGCGAGCTGGCGCGTGCTCGCGCCCGACCTCCCCGGCCACGGCTTCACCGACCTGCCCGAGCAGCGCGGCCTGTCGCTGCCCGGGATGGCCGAGGCGGTGGCCGCACTGCTGGCGGCGACCGGGACGCGCCCCGATCTGATCGTCGGCCACTCCGCGGGCGCGGCGATCGCGGCCCGCCTAGTGCTCGACGGCCGCGCCTCGCCGCGGGGCCTGGTCGGGCTGAACCCGGCCTTCCTGCCGTTCGGCGGCCTGCCCGGACAGCTGTTCTCGCCGGCGGCACGCTGGCTCGGCGGGCTGCCGGCGGTCCCGAGGCTCTTCGCGAAGGTCGGCGCATCGCCCGCGGTGCTCGAGCGGCTGCTGCGCGGCACCGGCTCCGCCATCGGCGACGACGGCCGCCGGGGCTACGCGACCCTGGTCGCCAGCCCCGGCCACGTCGCGGGGGCTCTCGGGATGATGGCCAACTGGAACCTGCGCCCGATCGAACGCGAGCTGCCCGGCCTGCCCTGTCCGCTGCTGATGATCGTCGGCGCTCGCGACACCACCGTGCCGCCCGAGCAGGCGCTCGGCATTCAGCGCCGCGTGCCGGGGTCGACGGTCGAGACGCTGGCCGGCCTCGGTCACCTCGCCCATGAGGAGCGGCCCGATCAGGTCGCCGACCGAATCGCGGCCTTC
>Ga0164293_10006367_pt1 | contig 10042 bp, 8 predicted proteins | sample GEODES118metaG_FD_111487 | JGI IMG/M metagenome (GOLD analysis project Ga0164293, IMG submission 111487) | Eutrophic lake water microbial communities from Lake Mendota, Wisconsin, USA - GEODES118 metaG | ecosystem: Environmental > Aquatic > Freshwater > Lake | place: USA: Lake Mendota, Wisconsin...
AGCGTTCGATACTGCCCGCGCAAGCCGAACGATGGCGCAGAAAGTCCGAAGACGTCGGTGCCGTGATTTGGCGGGAGCTGCGTGAAAATCTCGACGAAAATTGGCGTGGCAAACTGTGCTGGCCGTCCGTCGACTTGCTCGAGATACGGCGCGAGGTCATATGAGCCGCTGACGAGACCCATGTATTCGATGCGGTAGCGCGAGGGTGCGAGCGCGCTCACACGAACAAGGATCGGAGCCGTCAGATCGCTCGTTGCCTTCGCGCGCAGCGGCGCGCTTTCGTAACTCAACTCGAGAGAGCCAGTCGTTCCTCGCGCTGCGCGGGAGATGGGGTCGACGGTGGACTTCTGCGAGGGTGCATTTTGCGCGGGCGTTTGTCGAGCGGCGAATAACGCACTGGAAAGACCCGCGGCGCACATCGCGGCGACCACGACGATCGAAAGACGCGTGCGTGTCGTGTGCATCATCCGCGCCCCCGAAGCAGTGAGCCGCGCGTTGCGAGAAATCGGCGCAGCGGCGGGATGAACTGTTCACTTGTCACGAGACGCAAGTAATCCGCGCCCGCGCGAATGAGTTCGCTGCGGACATCGTCGTTGTGTGCGAAAGTGCTTCGATTCGTCGCCGTGAACCCGCGGCTCGACTCTGCCTCGCGCGCACGAACGAATCCTGCGCGCAGTGGTGCGATCTCCGTCGGATCGACCGTGTGCATGACAAGGCAATCGTGCTTCTGTGAAGCATTGCGAATCGCGGGAATCGCCTTCGGGTCGTGCAAATCAGAAAGCACCACGAGGACGCTTGCACGCATCGCGCGCAGTGCGATGTCCGCGACGCGCTCGCCGACACGCGTCGTCTCGCGTGGCTCTGCAACACGCAGTGGTTCAAGCGCACGTTGCAAGTCATTGCGCGAAAGGCTTGGGACAACCGGCACGCTGCGTTCGCCACCACCAACGATCGCAACAGGACTCATGCGTCGCTGCGCAACAAGCCCGAGCGCCGACGCGATCCACAGCGCGAGCGCGTGCTTCGAACGCGCGATCGATGTCGTCGACATCGACGCAGAGGTATCGAGCACGATGTAGATACTTGTTCGCTTCAGCGCTTCATACTCGCGCACATACGGCTTCGCGGTTCGCGCAGACAATCGCCAGTTGAGAAGCCGCACAGAGTCGCCCGGCACGTAGGGCCGCGATCCTGCGTATTCGAGGCCGCTTCCCAGGAGGCGCGAGTTGTCGCTGCCAAATGCGATGTCGTCTGCGAGACGGCGCACAACGATGTCGAAATCGCCGCGCGCCAACTGTTCAGGCGGCGGAAGCGCGAGATCGCCTGCCGCATCACTTTGCGGCGCGCGCGCTTTGATGTTGTGCGCGTTCAGTGCGGTCATGTCACGCCATCGTCGAAAGCAGATTGGCAAGGACGTCGGCAGACGTGCGGCCCTCCGCGAGCGCTTCGTAGCGAAGGCGCATGCGGTGCAGAATTACGTCTTCAGCAAGCGCGAAGATGTCTTCGGGAATCGTGTAGTCGCGGCCGTGGATGAACGCGCGTGCGCGTGATGCGTGCACCAACGCGAGCGCCGCGCGGGGGCTGCAGCCGAGTTCGATGTCGGCATGGCGTCGCGTGAGATTGACGAGTTCCACAACGTCGCGAACGAACACATCGCTGACGTGCACGTTCTGCACCGCGGTCATCGCCTCGGTGAGGTCACGCACGTGCATGCGTTGCGAACCGTCGATCGCGTCGAACGCAGACATCGGAACAGCACCCTCGCCTTGCTTCTTGAGTCGAAGGCCGAGGCTTCGGCGGACGACTTCTGCTTCGTCTGCTGGTTTCGGATAGGAGAGCCGATGGCGCAGCATGAAGCGATCGAGTTGTGCTTCAGGCAACTCGAAAGTTCCTGCTTGTTCAACGGGGTTTTGTGTCGCGATCACAAGGAACGGCGCGGGGAGATCGTGCGTGGTATCACCGATCGAAACGCGTCGCTCTTGCATCGCTTCGAGGAGCGCCGATTGCACCTTTGGGCTCGCACGATTGATTTCGTCGGCGAGGAGAAGGTTCGTGAAGATCGGTCCCTTGTGGATGCGGAACTCGCCCGACTTCTGATCGAGAATCTCGCTGCCGACGATGTCGCTCGGCAGAAGATCGATGGTGAATTGCACGCGTGCGAATCGAAGGTCGATGGCCTTTGCGACGGACTGGACGAGCAGTGTCTTCGCAATGCCTGGGACGCCTTCGAGTAGAAGATGGCCGCCGGTGAGAAGCGCAATCAGCACGCGCTCGACGACCGCGTCTTGTCCAACGACCGTGCGAGCGACTTGCGTTCGAACGTGATCGATGAATGGCGAGCGCCCAGTGATATGCGCTGCGTGATTTTGTGTGGCGATCGTCATGGTTGGATCCATCTATTCTGTCGGCTTCGTGTCGTCGTGCGGCTGCGGCGCATGCTTGCGTCGCATGAAGTCGTCGCATCAATCGGTGGGACTAATTCGTTGAAGGCTCGCTTCTATTCGCGGGTGTATTCGCGGGTGCCGCCTCAGCGAGCAACATCTCAAGCAGGGGCTTCGTGCGATCGAGTCGAACACCTGCAGCGCGCACATTTCCCGCGCGATCGATGATGATCGTTGTAGGCATGAAAGCCACGCCATACGCGGCGGCGGTCACGCCAGCGGCTTTCGGTGCAGGCTTGCCATTCGTTGTCGAAGCGGCTGTTTCGGGCGCGAGATCCACGGCAAACGGCATCGTTGCTTTTGCGCCTTCCGAAAGCGCTGTGAGCAGTTTCGCATCAGCATGCGGATCGCCGATCGCCGCGAACACCACACCCTGCGATGCGAACTCATCGTTCAAGCGCGCGAATCGTTCGAACTCTTTCGCAGCCAAGTCGCCGGACGGTTGTGTGAAGTGCAAGACGACGACGCTGTTCTTCCACGTGTCGCGCCAATTCGGCGCGGGCGCGGTGCCGATCCACGACTGCGCGCCGAGCTTCGCCGCGCGCTTCCCTTCGATCGCACGCAGTGACGCTGGTCGCTTGGTTCCACCGAGATAGTTCTCCGAGGGAAGTCCGGTTGCTGACGCGCCCTCGGGCGCGCTTTCTTTGAGCAGCATCTCCACAACTTTTTCGACGTTGTTCGGCATCAATCCCGCGGCGCGCACGATGCCTTCGCGATCGATGACGACGTACGTCGGCCAGAATTGCACGCGAAACGCCGCAGCGCTCTTGCCGCCGGAAACATCCTTCGCGACGGGGTAATTGATCTTCTTCTCTTTGACGACTTGCGCAGCCTTGTCGAAGCCTGCGTTGGTGTCGTGCACGCCGATGAACACAAGGCCATCGTTCTTGTGTTTCTCCATCAGTGCAACGTTCTCAGGAATCGCCGCCATGCACGGGCCACACCACGTCGCCCAGAAGTCAACCACGACCACTTTGCCGCGTTGTTCTGCGAGCTTGAACGAGTCGCCGATCCACGAATCGACTTCGAGTTCTGGCGCGGGCTTTCCTTCAAGTTCTTTCAACGGTGCGGGACGATTCGCGCCGTCGAAGAACCACTCGTCAGGAATGGTGCCACGCTTCGCGTTTTGCGCACATGCGGGCGTCGCGGCTTCGACAAACGACGCGAGAGCGATGACGGCGGGGAGGGCAGCCAAAAGGCAACTTCGAAGTGCGAATCGACGCATGTCGGGCATTAGAACCGCGTGCTTCACACGGTGCCGCCGAAGTCAGAGCCAGAATCTGAAAGAAAGGCTGGTGCAATGAAAAACCCGACCGAAGTCGGGTCCGGAGCGAAGCGGAAGAGCGGATTCGAGAACGCTTTCTCTGAGAACTGCCGACGCGCGCCCAAGCATGACTGCGCGATAGAACCGCGCCGTTCAAGGCTAGATCAATTCAGAAGCAGCGAACTCAACGTGCAGCGTGCAGATGTTCTCCGCCGCAGCGAATCTGGTCTTAGCCGACGCAGACTCCCCAAGATCCGAGCAGGGTGGCGAGGTCGCTCGCGTCGACTTGGCCATCTTGGTTGATGTCGGCTTGGCAACCGGAGCAAGAACCCCACGAGCCCAAAAGCGTGGCGAGATCGGAGGCATCAACGATGCCGTTGCAGTCAAAGTCGGCCGGGCAGCAGCTCGGCGAAGATCCGCCTCCACCAGCGCGGCGCATGATCGATTGATAGTCGTCGTTTTTCGGCATCTCGCGCTTGTTGTCGCTGCGTGCGGCAACACGTTCCTTCGATTCCGAAGCCGTGGGGGCCATGGAAGACTTGCCGAGTCCGAGTTTGTCGGCATTGGCAATACCAGCGACGGCGATGGCGAGGGCGGCGAGAGTGACGGGAACGTAACGATTCATGGAGATCCTCACTGCTTGGGGCTCTTCGGCGCGTGTTCCGCGGACAGAACACCGTGGAATTTCTGGAAAGTAACGCGAAACAATGCGCCGTCCAAGGGTGCGGCGCAGTTTTCCCGAAAGTCGGTGCCTTTTTCACGGGGGCGCGCCCAAGTCAACGACCAGCTTGGTTGTCGGCGAAGCCGAACTTCACGGCCTGCCGAAGCAGGGAAACCCACCTCGTCGTGAGATTCTGCCGCGCGAATGCGCTTTCGACCGCGGCTCGGGCAGTCTCGCCGAAAGCCCTTCGGCGCAGAGGGTTACGCAACGCATCGAGCGCCCGCGCGAGTCCGGCCGCATCGCCCTCTTTCACGATGAAACCGGTCTCTCCGTCGGCAACGACCTCCGGAATCCCACTGTGGGCGCTCCCGATGACCGGAAGGCCCGTTGCCATCGCTTCAAGGATGACGACTGGCATCCCCTCGATGTCGCCGTCGTCGGCGGTCACGCTTGGAACGACGAGGAGGTCGGCCTCCCGCATCTCGGCGGCGACCTCGACGTTCGTGCGCCAGCCAAGGAACGCCACGCGATCGGCGACGCCGAGTTCGGCCGCGAGCCGCTCGAGCGCGACGCGCAGCGGACCGTCGCCGACGATGCGGAGGCAGACGTGCGCGCCGCTGTCGAGCAGCGCAAGCGCGCGAATCGCGTGCGCGAAACCCTTCTTGTCGACGAGCCGCCCGACGAGAAGCGCGACGAGTGGTGCGGTCACGCTCTCCGTCTCTTCTCGTGTGAAGCCATCGCGCGGATGAAACGCATTGGGATCGACCCCAAGGTGCTGCGTGATGACACGATCACGCGGCGCGCCGAGTTCGATGAGGCGCTCGCCGAGGTAGTTCGAGTTCGGGAGAAGCAGCGCCGCCTCGCGGAAGAGTCGCGCGTAGACGTCGCGCCCGCGGCGGCGCGGTTCGCGCGTCACGTCGTATCCGTAGAACGCGGTGACGAGCGGACCCGCGACGATGCCGGCGTCGCGCGCCTCGAGCGCGACGCGGCCCATCGGCCCAAACTCGGCGTGGATCGCGTCGAAACGATGCGCGCCCCGCAGCGCGTCGGCGAGCGCGAGCAAGCCCCCCGCGGGTAGATCGGCGCTCCGAAAGTGGCGTATCGCGCGGAGCGCAGCGGAAGGTCGTGCGACAAAAAGGCGAAGAAAACGTGCGGGGGCGAGCATGACACGCGATGCGATCGGTGTGTCGAATCCTGCACGTCGTACCCGATTGGGGATGCCGCACACGAACTCTTCCTCGCTCCAAGACGAGTTCCCTTCGCGGAGTGCGAGGATTTCGACGTCATGTCCAGCGCGGACGAGGTCGATCGCGTGCGCGCGGATAAACGTCTCGCTCGCGAGCGGGAAACGCCCGACGACAAGCAGGATCGAGAGCGGGGGTGCGTGTGCGCCGCATGCTTCAAACTTCGGAGCGCGTGTGAAAGCGGGCGTCGAAGCGTTCGGCCCTCCGCCGGAACCACGAAGCGATGCGAGCGTGCGCCTCGCGGCCACGATGCGCGCGAGTCCGCCGGGAATCAGGGCAAGCGCACCCACGCCGACCGCAAGGAATACGACGCCCTGCATCGCGAGCATGATCGGCGCAGCAGGGGCGCTCGCGCCAAGGATGAACTCAACCGCGTAACTCGCGGTGCCCCCGACGAGTGCTGCGGTTGCTGGGCGCCATGCGCTCTCGAAGAGATCGCTTGGTCGAAGGAACGTGTCGCGGAAGCAGTAGGCGACCGCGAACGGCCGCAGCGACACGCGCGCGATGCTGACCGCGATCGCGACGCCGAGTGCGCCCCATGGAAGTCCTGCGGCGATCGCAGCGGTCGTCACCGCGGTGCCGAACAGCGACCAACGCAGTTGCCGCCCGGATCGGCCGAGCGACTGATACGCCCACGCGGTGCCGATGTTGAGCGAGACCATCAGCCCCGTCGGTGCGAGCGCCCGCAAGAGCGGCGCCGCGTCGAGCCACGTCGGACCGAGCACCGTGCCGATGATCGCGGGTGCGGCCGCCGCGGAGAAGACCGCGATCGGGAACGCGACCGAAGCCACCACTTCCGCTCCACTGCGATAGAGCTTGCGGAATGCATCGGGATTGTGCTGCAGTCTGCTCAGTGCGGGGATGACCGCGTTCGAAATCGGTTGGTTGAACTGCGTCGCCGGAAGCGACATGAGCTGGAACGCGCGGTCGTAGAGGCCGAGCGCGACCGGTCCGACGAAGCGTCCGATCAGGATGTTGTCGATGTTGCGCGCGAAGCGCGTCAGGAGCTGCGTCGCCGTCACGTGTAGCCCGAAGCGGAGAAGCGGCGCGAGTCCGTCAGCGCGCGCCGGCGCCGAGGGAATCCACCGGCAGGCTGTCCACGCGCCGATCCACGCGCCCGCGCACAGCGTCGCGGCCTGGATGAGCGATTGCGCGACGAGCGCCCATGCGCCGAGACCAGCAAGTGCAGCGACGATGCCCGCCGCAGCACCGAGCGCAAGCGACGCGCCCTGTGCGAGTGCGAGCGCGCGGAAGCGGAAGTGGCGTCGCAAGATTGCACGCGGCTGCGCGCCGAGCGCCGCGAAGAGGAACACCGGCGAGAGTGCGAGCGCGATCGGTGCGAGATCGTCGCGCGCGTAGAACTTCGCGACGAGTGGGGCCGACAGCGCGAACGCGATCGAAAGCGTCACGCCGACGGCGGTGTTCAGCCAAAAAAGCGCTGAGATCTGTGCATCGGTGACCTGAGCACGCTGCACCGTTGCGTCGCCGAGGCCGATCTCTTCAAAGGCGCGGCCGAGGGCGATCGCGGCAAGCGCCATCGCGACAAGCCCATACTCGTCGGGCGTGATGTGGCGCGCGAGGATTGCGGCCGCCCCGATCGCGACAACGGCACCGAAGCCGCGCGCGAGGAGCATCGCGATCGCGCCGCGCGTGGCGCGTCGCTCCATGTCGGCATGGGTCGCCTCCTGCGAGGTGGCGGATGCGCCCGTCATCGCGGGGCCTCCGATGGCGCGCGTACCACCGGCGGAGCCGGCAACACCGCCGCGAGGTCGGCTATGCGTACGCGATCGATTCGCGCGCGACCGAGAAGAAGCGAGAGGCGCCGCAGCGCGTATCCCGCCGCGCGGATCTCGTAATAGACGAAAAGTGCGGGTGCCGCACGAAGGAGTTCAACGGGTGATTTACCCTTGTTTCGAAGTTCGTTGTACGAAATGGCTGCGACAGCGAGAAACGCAGAGAGGAGTCCGGCCGCGAAAAGCGTGAGTGCGATCGCGCTGAACTCCGCTCCCGCAGCGAGCGCACTCAGCGCGACGAGCGCATGCGCCACAAGAATTGGCCCAAGATCCTTGCGCGGACCAAGGCGGTACTTCCACACGAGTTCGGCCGCGGAGCGCCCTCCGAACCACGCCTGTCGAAAGAGCGCGCGGCGTGTGTATGGGTGATCGTGCATCGCGGTCGCGCTCGGTTCCGCGACGACGCGCCAGCCTGCTGCGCGCAGCGCGAGGTTGAGCCCTTCTTCATCGCTTCGGCCGCTCACGGTGAGATCTGGCCTTCCCGTCGCGGGATCGATGCGCGCGGGGCGCGACTCGTCGAGCGCGTGCGCGAGGAGGAGCGCGCGGCGCACGCAGAGGTTCCCGATCACGAGCCGCGAGACGTCGCCCGCCCGAGGCAGTCGGTGCGTGCCGTGGAACGCGAGTTCCCAGATGTTCGTCGCAGGCATGTCGTCGACGAGGCCGCTGACTGCGCCGACCGAGGGGTCGTCGAACGGCGCGACAAGCCGACAGAGCCAGTCCGTCGATGCGATGCAGTCGGAATCGAGGAACGCGACGAGTTCGCCCCGCGCGGCGCGCACGCCGCGGTTGCGGCTGCGGTTTGCGCCGAGATTCTTCTCGTTGCGCAGTATTCGACAGGCAAACGGCGCGCCCGCAACGAGTTCTTCGACCGCGTCGGCCGTTCCGTCAGGTGAGCCATCATCGACGAGAATGACTTCCATCAGCCCCGCTTGCCGCGCGTAGTCCTGCGCGAGCACCGAGCGCACGCACGCGAGCGTCTTCTCGCGCCGGCCATACGCCGCGATCACGACACTCGCGCGCGGAGCTGGTGCGCTAGGCTCGCCGTACTCCATGGCGTCAGGACTCGCCGCGCGCGCGCTTGGACGCGTCTTCATCGTTGCGTACGGCCTCGCGGATCGCAATCTCTCGGACAAGGAGCGTGAGTTCGCGGCGCACGCGTCGCAACTTCAGATAGATCGCAATGAATCCGTAAAGGACGGCGAGGACGAGGATGTAGAGGAGGAGGTCGGTGCCGCGCGCGATTCCGAGCCGATGTGCGATCGCAGTTGTGAGATCGGGCTTCACCGAGAAGACGATGCCGCCGGCGAGCACCGCCACGATGACTGCCGCCGCAAAGCGCGGCATCGAACGTCGCCACGCGAGCAGAAGGACGGTTGCGGTGCCGAGCGAGAGCACCGAGAGGAGGAAGATCTGAAAGACGGTCATCCAAGCACCTTGCCGACAAGGTAGTGGAAGATGATGCGGAAGCCCGCGGTCCAACTCTGGCCCTTCGCCTTTGAATAGTCGGTGTAGTGGATCGTCACGGGCACCTGCGCGACGCGCAGCCCGCTTCGCGCGATCAGATCAATGATCTCGCTCGCGTGGGCCATGCGGTCGGCGGTGAGTTCGATGCGATCGGCGGCGCTCCGCGAGAGAACGCGCAACCCGTTGTGGACGTCGTTCAAGTCGATCCCGCTCGTGACGCGATGGAAGAGGACGGCTGTTCGAAGGAGCAGTCGTCGACCTGTGGGAATTCCAGCGGTTTCGCCCCGAAAACGGTCACCGAGTGCGATGTCGCAGGAGCCGTCGGCGACGAGCGTTGCCATGCGCGCGAGGTCTTCGACGCGGTGTTGTCCGTCAGCGTCGAAGTGTGCGATACGTTCGGCACCATGGCGCAACGCGTACGCGGTGCCGGTCTGGAGCGCGGCACCTTGGCCGCGATTCACAAAGTGTCGCAGTGCGTGCGGAGCCTCGGCGCGGAGGACTTCCCATGTTCCGTCGGCGCTTCCATCGTCGATGCAGACGACGTTTGGAAAGTGCTCGCGCAGGCCGCGAATCACTGCGCGCACGGCACGCGCCTCGTTGTAGACGGGGATCACGACCCACGTCCCTCGCGCGACTTCAGGCGCGATCCGGACGCCGCCCGGAAGCGGGGCGATTTCGGATCTGGAGGGCACGGAGGACATGGCCTCACACTACCATGCATTTCTGGAAATGCGACCCGAGAGCGACGAGCCGAACGCACCCCGCGGAAGGGATTCCGCGCAGAGCGCACAGACCGCGCAGACCGAACAGTCACGCGTGGTCGGTCTGCATGCGGAGAAGGACGCGGGTGCGCTCCTACCCGCGACACTCCTTGCGCTGACCGTGATCGCCGCGTGGTCGGGCGCGCTCGGTGCAGGCTTCGTATTCGACGACATTCCCCGCATCGCGCGCGACGAAACCGCGATTGACACCCTTTGGCCGCCGTCTGCCTGGCTCTTCGGAAACCAGCGGCCGTTGGTCCAGGCCTCGCTCGCCGTCAATCACGCGCTCGGCGCGCTCGATCCGCGCGGCTACCACCTCTTCAACATCTTCGTCCACGCCGCAAACGCGGTGCTATTCCTCTTCGTCGTTCGTACGGCGATGCGAGTGCTGCGCGCGCGCGGTGCACTGCGACT
>Ga0164293_10006368_pt1 | contig 10042 bp, 9 predicted proteins | sample GEODES118metaG_FD_111487 | JGI IMG/M metagenome (GOLD analysis project Ga0164293, IMG submission 111487) | Eutrophic lake water microbial communities from Lake Mendota, Wisconsin, USA - GEODES118 metaG | ecosystem: Environmental > Aquatic > Freshwater > Lake | place: USA: Lake Mendota, Wisconsin...
CAGCGCGCCACATGGGCTGGCTCCGCCATCAGGCAGGCCCCGAAGCGACCCTTCTGCACCTTTTCGCTGGGGCAGCCCACATTCAGGTTGATTTCGTCGTAGCCCCAGTCGGCCGCCAGTCGGGTCGCCTCCGCCAGCAGGGCCGGATCGTCCCCTCCCACCTGCAGGGCGAGCGGGTGTTCGATGGGATCGAAACCCAGCAGCCGATCCAGTCGGCCGCCCGCCGTGCTGGCCCCAGGTTCCTGGCTGGCGTGATGCAGGGCCTGGGCCACCACCATTTCGGTGTAGAGCAGGCTGTGCCGGGTGATCTGGCGCATCAACACCCGAAAGTGCCGATCTGTGTAGTCCATCATCGGAGCCACACTGAAGCGATAGCTGGCCGAATCGGTCTGCCCCATCAGCCCATGCTGCCCGCCCATGCCCCTCCGCTTACCCCTTGCTGATGCTGCCTAGTCATGCCGCCGTGGTGGTGGCGGGTGGCGGGGCCGCCGGTTTCATGGCCGCCATTGCCGCCGCTGAGGCCGGCGTGCGCGACATTGTGTTGCTGGAGGCCACCACCGAGCCGCTGCAGAAGGTCTTGATCAGTGGCGGCGGCCGCTGCAATGTCACCCACGCCTGCTGGGATCCCCGGGCGCTGGTGGGTCACTATCCCCGCGGTGGCCAGGCCCTGCGGGGACCCTTTTCCCGGTTTGCCAGCGGCGATGCGGTGGCCTGGTTCCAAGAGCATGGCCTGGAGCTGGAGGAGGAGGCCGATGGCCGTCTGTTCCCCCGGTCCAACCGTTCTGAATCCGTGGCGGCCACCCTGCGCCGGGCGGCCCTGCAGGCTGGCGTGAAGCTGTTCACGGGGGCGAGCCTGCAGGGGGCGGCCGTGGCGGCCGGCGGCGGGTTTGCCCTGCAGGTGCGCTGTAGCAGTGCCGGGGGGCCTGCGGGTCGTGAGCGTCGCTTGATGGGCGCCGATCGGTTGGTGTTGGCCACCGGCAGCCACCCCAGCGGCCGCCAGCTCGCCGCCGCCCTGGGCCGTGGGCTGGTGCCACCGGTGCCTTCCCTGTTCACACTCGCCCTGGCGAACGATCCCCTCTGCGCGCTTGCGGGGGTGGTGATGGAGTCGGTGGCCCTGCTGCTGGAGCTGCCGGCCTACCCCGGGTCCGGAGCGACGGAGGGCGGCGTCCAGCGCTTCCGCCAGCGGGGTCCGGTGTTGATCACCCACTGGGGTCTGTCCGGCCCGGCCACCCTGCGGCTCACGGCCTTTGCGGCCCGGGCGCTCAAGGCTGCCGGCTACCGCGGCGAGCTTCGGATCGACTGGAGCGACGGGCAGTCCCAGCCCCAGCTCGATGCCCTGTTTGCCGAGGCGAAGCAGGACCAGGCCAAACGGCAGCTGGCCAACTGGCGGCCCTGGCCGGCCCTGAGCCGGCGTCTTTGGCTGGCCCTGCTGCAGCGCCATGGTGCCGATCCCCAGCAGCGCTGGGCCGATCTCTCCAAGCGCCATCAGCAGCTCCTGGTGATGGCGCTCCGGGATACCCGGGTGACTGTCACGGGCCGGGGCCCCTTTGGGGAGGAATTCGTGACGGCCGGTGGGATTCCCCTGGGGGAGGTGAATCTGGCCACGATGGCCAGCCGGGTGCAACCGGGTCTCTATCTGGTGGGCGAACTGTTGGATGTGGATGGGGTGACTGGAGGGTTCAATTTTCAGCACTGCTGGAGCAGCGGCTGGCTCACGGGCCAGGCCCTGGCCACTCCCCTGCGCACCTAGCACTACCTAATGTTTTCAAAAACCGCAAACATAGGCATATACATTGCTAGCAAAATTGAGCCAACAATCCCACCCACCAAGACGATCATTGCCGGCTCCAGCATCGATGTCAGCGCTTTTACAATCGCCTCCACTTCGTCTTCGTAAAAGTCGGCAACCTTTGAAAGCATGGCATCCATTTCTCCTGTTTCTTCGCCGATGGACAGCATGCTGATAGACATTTCAGGAAACACCTTCATGCGCCCCAGGGCGATACTCAATGGAATGCCCTGGAGAACTTCCTCACGGCTGCTGCTGATGGCATCTGAAATAATAGAATTATTGCTAATATCGCGAACAATTTCGAGGGCGAATAAAATCGGCACCCCTGCCCTAGTTAAAGAGCTAAAGGTCCTGCAGAATTGCGCGGTTGCTGTTTTTTGAACAAGCTCTCCAAATAGCGGTATTTTTAGGATAAGTGCATCGATTTTTCGACGACCTGCTTTGGTTTGATAGAATTTCGTTAAAAGGTAGATCAATACAACTGCGATCAGAATCAAATAGAGTGAAAATGTTGACCGTAGCAGTGCGCTGAGGTCAACCATCATTTGGGTAAACCAGGGAAGCTCTGCCCCCAGGCTGTCAAAGATTTCAGCAAATGTAGGAATAAGAAAGATTGTCATTCCCAAGAAAACAGAAACCGCAATGACAAGTACTGCAATCGGATATCCCATCGCCCCTTTAATCTGGTTCTGCAGCTTTGCGTTGTCTTCTAGGAGTTTTGCCAGCCGTCTTAGGGATTCATCAAGCACCCCACCGGCCTCGCCGGCTTCCACCATGGCGACACTGAGTTTATCGAACACCTTTGGCCATCGGCGCAGCGCTTCGCCTAGGGAAATTCCTTGATTGACTTCTAGGCTGACCGATTGGAGAGCGCGTTTGAATAGCGGCATCTTCTGCTGGGATGCCATCAAATCGATGCTCCGTACAATGGGGACACCGGCATTGACCAGTGCCGCCATTTTGCTAGCAAATACTGCTTTGTCTTTGATGCCAGGCTTGGCTTCTAGCAGCTCGTTGAGTTTGGAAAATCTGAGCTTTTGATGAAGCTGATTGGCGGCACTCGAGCCCGTGGCAGTGGTTTTGGATTTAGCCCTGATTTCGGTAGCTCGAATGCCCCGTAAGCGCAGGCTGCGCTTGGCGTCTACCGGACTGGTGGCTTCAACGTCAACCTGAGTCGCCTTCCCTTTGGGATTAACGTAGGTGACGACAAAGGTAGGCATGATTTCTTATGGTTACTAATTAGTTGAGTTGTGTCACGAGTCGCTTCAGTTCTTCGGGCCTAGATGTTTTAAGCAGGGCTTCGTCCATGGTCACTTGATTGCTGAGCACCAGATCGCCCAGCGCTTTTTCCAGTGTCTGCATCGAGAGCAGGCCACCGGTCTGGATCTGGGAGTAGAGCTGGGCTGTTTTCCCTTCCCTAATGAGGTTGGCAGTCGCTGGCGTGTTGATCATGATTTCCTGGGCCATCACACGGCCGAACTGACCCGGGCTTGGGTTATGGCGTTTGCAGAGGGTCTGGGCAAAGACCGCCACGAGGCTGCTGCTTAGCTGTACGCGTATCTGGGTCTGCTGACCAGGGGGGAAGACGTCAACCATCCGGTCCACCGTTTGTGCCGCGGAGCTGGTGTGCAGGGTGCCAAAGACCAGGTGACCAGTCTCCGCGGCGGTAATGGCTAGCTGGATTGTTTCCAGATCGCGTAGTTCTCCAACCAGGATCACATCAGGGTCTTCCCGTAGAGCAGCTTTCAGGGCGTTGGCAAAGCTGCGGGTGTCATCGTTGAGCTGTCGTTGATGAATGATACTTTTAACGGGACTGTAGGCAAATTCGATCGGGTCTTCGATGGTGAGAATGTGCTCAGCTCGTGTTTGATTAATGTGCTCTAGTATTGCTGCTAAGGTGGTTGTTTTCCCTGAACCGGTTGGCCCTGTGACAAGGATCAGCCCTTTGGGCATGCGGCTCATCTCTTCCACGACTGGCGAGAGGCCGAGGCTTTCTAGGGTAGGTATGTGATTGCCAAGAGCTCTGAGGCATGCTGCATAGGTGCCTCTTTGGCGGTAGACATTAACGCGAAAACGAGCCACCCCTTTAAGGCCATATGCGCAATCCAACTCCCAGTTCTGTTCGAGTTGTTTGCGTTGGGAATTGTTGAGCATTGAGAAGATTAGTTTGTTGCAATCCTCCTCAGTGAGTTTCTCTTCCTGCAAGGCTCTTAATTGGCCGCTGAAGCGACCGTAGGGCGGCAGATTGGCGCTGATATGCAGATCACTGCCGCCATCCGCAACCAGCTGACTCATCAGGTCTTCGATCATGAGGCTCATGGATGACTCAACGGTTGGTCAGACAGTAGGGGCATTCCAGCCACTCGTCCTGGAGGCCTGCCCCACAGGTTCGGCAGGTGAGGGTGCTCAGGGAGCGAGACCGACGTTCCGATTCAAGTCCTGAGTCGGTCAGCAGCATGCGTTCGACTTCGGCCAAGGTCGTCAGTCCTTCCCGGACCAATTGAAGTCCATAGCCCAGCAAGGTTTTCATCCCATTTTCGAGAGCCATTCGGCGGATGACGTCAGTGGTTTCCCGTTTGGCAATGGCCGCGGCGAGCAAATCATTGATGCGTAAAATCTCATAAACCCCTACGCGACCTTTGTAGCCAGATCCGTTGCATGTTTTGCAGCATCCAGCTTGGTTTTTCTGTTGGGTATTGGCTTTGAAGAATCTCACATTATTTTCAAGGCTGCTCAAAAGGCCAAACCGACCAAGCTCTTCTTGGCTGGGGTTGTAGCTGATCCGGCAATCGACACAAACGCGTCGTACGAGCCGCTGGGAGATGATTCCGAGCAGTGAAGCGCTCACCATGAAGGGTTCAACACCCATTTCGTCGAGGCGGGCAATTGCACTGGAGGTGTCATTGCAGTGCAGGGTCGTCATGACAAGGTGGCCCGTTAGGGCTGCTTCTATGGCCGTTTTGGCAGTTTCCAGGTCTCTGGTTTCCCCTACCAACAGCACATCAGGATCTTGGCGCATGAACGCCCTTAGGGCCGTGCTGAAGTCGAGTCCCTTGTCTCTATTGACTTGGGTTTGAGTGATGCCATTGAGGGTGTACTCAATTGGGTCTTCAACGGTTGAGATATTGATGCTGGGATCATTTCGTTCTGCGAGTAGGGCGTAGAGAGTGGTCGATTTGCCGGAGCCTGTCGGTCCTGTGACGAGGATCATGCCGTAGGGCTTGGATCCCAGTTCTCTGAGTGTTTTCCTGGTATCTACATCCGTGATTAAGGTTTCCAGTCCGAGTTGAGTGGCCCCGCTGTCAAGCAATCTCATGCAGATTTTTTCACCGTTGCGACTTGGCAGTGTGCTCACCCGAAAATCCATTTTCTTGCCTCGGAACATCCGCCGAATCCGGCCATCTTGCGGAAGTCGACGTTCTGCAATATCTAGGTCGGCCATGATCTTGATCCGAGAGGTCACCGCAGGGGTCAGGCTTTTGGGTAGGGCCTCCAGATGCTTTTGCAGAACGCCGTCGATCCGAAACCGCATTTCCAACCCACTTTCTTGCGGCTCAACATGAATATCGCTGGCTCCCAGGGTGAGGGCTTCGATCAGAATTCGGTCTACGAGGCTAATGATTGGGGATGTGTTGGCGCCGGTGTTGGCATCTGTTGGATTGCTCTCAAGGTCTTCGATTTCGCTCACTTCCAGAAGCTCGCCTTCCGAGGCGTCCGGAATGTTCAAATCTTTGGTCAGCGATCGAGGAGCAATGGCGGCTTCGATTGGCTGGGAGTCGGCGTCGGCTTGGCTGAATGTTGTTTCCGTTTGTGCCTGAGCGCTGAGCACGGATCTCAGGTCGCTTGCCAAGGCCAGCTTGAAGTCGATCGCCAAGCCCGTCCGGAGTAGCTCGTCGGACAGCTCGTGCCTCTGCTGGGGTCCCCAGTGACTGGGTACTGCCACGCTCAACCGACCATCGCTCAGTCCCAGGGGCAGGGCTCCCAGTTCTCGCCAGCGGTCGCTAGAAAGCCCTGTGCCGTCCAGGAGCAGGTTTTGCCCAGCGGGTTCCAGCTCCTTCGCGTGCAAAACCGGTTCCCCCACCAGCAGTTCCACCTCCAACCGTTGCTGCTCTTCGCTGCTGGCCTCGGGAACGGGACGCGAAGGGGAGAGGGTCATAGCGCCTGGAGGTGCGGGCTTCCGCCGCTTGTGGGAGGTGGGCCCGGAGCTTCAACATGTCTAGAACCAAAGTCTGACCTTGTCAGCCATGAGCGGTGACACCTCGATGAGCGGTGACAGCAACCCCGGATCCGAAACGTTTTCCCCCGTCGACCCCATGGAGACTGCGGCAGGGCCTGGCAGCGCTGCTGATCAGCAGACGCCGGTCCCTGCGGCCGAAACCTCCGGTGAGCCCTCAGGGGAGGCCGGCGGGCCCCAACCCCAGGGGGCCCAACCCCAGGGGGGCCAGCCCTCGGACCGGACGGTCCAGCTGGAGGCGGAACTGGCTGCCTTGAGGGCCGAGCATGAATCTCTCAATGGCCAGTACATGCGGCTGGCCGCCGACTTCGACAATTTCCGCAAGCGCCAGAGCCGGGACAGCGATGATCTGCGACTGCAGATCACCTGCTCCACCCTCGGGGAGATCCTGCCCGTGGTGGACAACTTCGATCGGGCGCGTCAACAGCTCAACCCCCAGCATGAGGAGGCTCAGACCCTCCATCGCAGTTACCAGGGTCTCTACAAGCAGTTGGTGGACGTCTTCAAACAGCTGGGCGTCTCCCCGATGCGGGTGGAGGGAGAACCCTTTGACCCCACCTTGCACGAGGCCGTGCTGCGGGAACCCAGCGAGGCCCATCCGGAGGATGTGGTGATTGAGGAGTTGCAGCGTGGCTACCACCTCAATGGACGGGTGTTGCGCCACGCCCTCGTCAAGGTGTCGATGGGGCCTGGCCCTGCCGATGGCGGGGCAGGCCCCAGCGGGGACAACGAATCCGCTGAGGAGCAGGGCGGCTGATGGCCGACTACTACGACCTGCTCGGTGTCGCCCGCGATGCCGATCCCGACACCCTGAAACGGTCCTACCGCCGGCTGGCGCGCCAGTACCACCCCGACGTCAACAAGGACCCGGGGGCTGAGGACAAGTTCAAGGAGATCGGTCGGGCCTATGAGGTGCTCAGCGATCCCCAGACCCGCGCTCGCTACGACCAGTTCGGAGAGGCGGGGCTCGGCGGCGGCGGTGGCATGCCCGACATGGGTGATATGGGAGGGTTCGCCGATCTCTTCGAGACCTTCTTCAGTGGTTTCGGAGGGGCGTCGGCGGGTGGCGGGCAGCGGCGGCGGGGACCCCGCCAGGGTGATGACCTGCGCCTGGATCTCACCATCAGCTTCCAGGAGGCCGTGTTCGGCATCGAGAAGGAGGTGCAGATCCGCCACCTCGAAACCTGCAGCACTTGCCAGGGCTCCGGCGCCAAGGCGGGTAGTGGACCCACCACCTGCGGCACCTGCGGCGGCGCCGGCCAGGTGCGACGGGCCACCCGGACCCCCTTCGGCAGCTTCACCCAGGTGGCGGCCTGTCCGACCTGCGAGGGCACCGGCCAGGTGATTGCCGATCCCTGCAGCGCTTGCGGCGGCCAGGGACTGCAGCAGGTGCGCAAGAAGCTGCGCATCAACATTCCCGCCGGCGTGGATTCGGGGACCCGGTTGCGGGTGGCCAATGAGGGCAATGCGGGCCAGCGCGGTGGTCCCGCCGGTGATCTCTACGTCTTCCTGTCGGTGCAGTCAGCCTCGGGGCTGCGGCGCGATGGCATCCACATCCACTCCGAGGTCACGCTCAACTACCTCCAGGCCATCCTGGGCGACACCATTGAGGTCGTCACCGTCGACGGGCATGAGCAGCTGGAGATCCCCGCCGGCACCCAGCCTGGGGCCGTGCTCACCCTCCAGGGCAAAGGGGTACCCAAGCTGGGCAACCCGGTGGCCCGGGGCAACCATCTCGTGAGCGTCAAGGTGCAGCTGCCCACCAAGCTCAACGGCGAGGAGCGGGAGTTGCTGGAGCAGCTGGCTGGCCACCACAGCAGCAAGGGTCAGAAGCATCCCCACAAGAGTGGGCTGTTTGGGGGCCTGTTCGGTTGAGCCCGGCCCGGTCGCCGGCACTCGATCTGCGCGGCACCCCCTGCCCGCTCAATTTCATCCGCACCAAGCTGGCTCTGGAACAGGTGCCCCCCGGTGAGCTGCTTCAGGTCGATCTCGACGCTGGTGACCCCCAGCAGTTGGTGACCCAGGGATTGGAAACGGCCGGCCATGGGGTCACCTGCGTGGCCCATCCGGAGCAGGAGGGGGCCGTGCGCCTGCTGATCCGTCGCCATGTCGGCTGAGGCTGGCCGGCGCCGTCTGCCCGGCCAAGTGGTGGCCCTATTGGCCAACTACTGCTGGGTGGAGCTCGATCGGCCGGGTCCCACCGGCTTGAGCCGCCTGCTCTGCACCCGCCGTACCCGGCTGGGCAAGAGCGGCCAGAGCATCGCCGTGGGAGATCGGGTCTGGGTGGACGGAATCGACTGGCCGGAGGGGCGCGGCGCGGTGGCGGCCCTGGAGCCGAGGGATGGACTGCTGGAACGCCCTGTGGTCGCCAATGTGGCCCGGGTGGTGGTGGTGGTTGCCCTGGCGGAGCCGGAGCTGGATCCCCTTCAGCTCACCCGCTTTCTGCTCACCGCCGAGGCCTCCGGTCGGCCCGTGCAATTGGTGTTTTCCAAGGCGGATCTGGTGCCATCGCCGCTGGCCCAGGACTGGTGTGAGCGGGCCGCGGCCTGGGGGTATGGGGCCCTGGCGGTGTCGACCCACACGGGCCAGGGCCTGGAGCAGCTTCACCAGCAGCTGCTTCAGCCCGGCATCGCCGTGCTCTGCGGCCCTTCTGGGGTGGGCAAGAGCAGTGTGCTCAATGGGCTGTGCCCCGAGCTGGGCCTTCGGGTGGCGGCGGTGTCGGGCCGGTTGCAGCGCGGGCGCCACACCACCCGCCATGTGGAACTCTTTGCCCTCGCGCCGGGGGCCCTGCTCGCCGACACCCCCGGGTTCAATCGGCCGAGTTTGCCGGCGGAACCATCGGCGTTGGCTGACCTCTTCCCCGAGGTTCGGGAGCGGCTGAGCCGGGGCTCCTGCCGCTTCAGCAATTGCCTGCACCAAGGAGATCCTGGCTGTGCCGTGGGGGCCGACTGGGAGCGCCACGGGCTCTACCTCCAGTGCCTGGCCGATGTCGTGCTGGACGCCGAGCGCCGGGCCCGTGCCTCCAGCCGCGCTGAGGGCCCAGGGCTGCGCCGCCGCGGCCAGGGGCTGGAGCCGCGCCTGGCCCCCCAGCTGCGGCAGCCTTCCCGGCGCCGCCAGCGCCAGCAGCTGCTGGACGGGGACATGGTTGACGACTCCGGCCGGGACACCGGCAGCCCGTTCAGCCCCCCAGGCCTGGAAGGTTGAGGTTCAGGCCGCCGGTGAGCTCTTCCATGCGGCCCTTCATCGTGCCGGTGGAGAGCTCATAGGCCGATTGCAGGGCCTCCAGCACGGCCGCTTCGCTGGCGGCGGCCCCTTCGGCGACCAGTTCCGGTGCCAGATGCACCCGCAGCGGTTGCTGGTTGCCCGAGAGCCACACGCTGGCCCGGCCATCGGTGCTTCGGCCTTCCAGCTCCATGGCATCGAGCTCCTCCTGCAGCTTCTGGGCGTTCTGCTGGAGTTCCTGGGCCTTCTTGAAGGCCTCGGTGAGCTGACCAAAATTGGGGAGTCCGAAGCCAGCCATGCCCTGGAAGTCGTTTGCCGCAGGCTAAGGGTCCGTCAGCGCCCTGGTTCGAAGCCCAGCCGCTTCACTTCCGGGTGCAGGGCGATCCCATGGCTGGCCATCACCCGTCCCTGCACCTCTTGGATCAGGGCAGCGATGTCCGCGGCGCTGGCCTGGCCGGTGTTGACGATGAAATTGGCGTGAATTGGTGACACCTGGGCCTCGCCGATCTGTAGCCCCTTGAGGCCCAGGGCTTCGATCAGTTGCCCGGCTTTTTGGGGCTCTGGATTGCGAAACACGCTGCCGCAACTGGGTTGCTGATAGGGCTGGGTGCTGATGCGGCTGTGCAGGTTGGCGCTGGTGAGGGCTGTCACGCTGGTTGGGTCGTGGCCCGCATCCAGCTGGAAGGTGGCCGAGAGCACGATCCAGGATTCGGCCTGAAGGCGGCTGTGGCGGTAGGCGAAGTCGAGCTCATGGCCCTGGAGTTCGAAGGGGGCTCCGGGGCTGGCGGGATCCA
>Ga0164293_10006370_pt1 | contig 10040 bp, 6 predicted proteins | sample GEODES118metaG_FD_111487 | JGI IMG/M metagenome (GOLD analysis project Ga0164293, IMG submission 111487) | Eutrophic lake water microbial communities from Lake Mendota, Wisconsin, USA - GEODES118 metaG | ecosystem: Environmental > Aquatic > Freshwater > Lake | place: USA: Lake Mendota, Wisconsin...
GCGGCCGCGGTAATGCGCCCCTTCTCGATGATCACCGTGGCCTCGATGTCACCATGGCGCGACGTGCCCCAGCCGGAGAAGGTGCCATCCTTCCACTTGAGGCCTGTGCGCGGAGCGGTGTCGGCTGGCGTCGTGGTGGGCGCGGGCGCTGGTGCTGGAGCGGGTGTTGGCGCCGGCGCGGGTGCTGGAAGCGGTGCTGGGGCGGGCGCCACCGCCGGCGTCACGGTGGCGGTGGGCGAAATCGGCGCGGCGGGGGCGGCCATCGGCGCGGTTCCCGCCGCGACGGCGTTACTGCTCATCCCTGCCACCGCCACGGAGCCGTCCACGCGGGAGGGCAAGGGCGGCGATGTGGACGCACGTGCGTCGACGCTCTCCTGTATCGCGGGTAAAGCGGCGCTCACGTCGCCAGTGGTATTGGCGCCACTCGCAGCGCGGTTTTCAGAAACATCCGATGGCGATGTCATACCGGATGGCTCGGTCGCGCCATCCCGACGCGCTGCGGCGTCATCCGGCAACGGAGGTGGTGGGCGACGTCGTCCGCTGCTGCGGACCGCGAGCGCCTCGGCCGCCTCACTCGTACGACTGTAGCCGGCGCCATAGGCCGCCAGGACGGCGGCGGCACCGAGGAGCAACAGGCGCGGGTGAGCGGAACCGGTGGGGGACACGGCGGGCGCGGCGAGCAAAAATGAAGGAGGCGAAATGCGCGGACGTGGGCCTGCCAAGGGAACGTGCGTTGCATGGCGAATGTTGGAACTGATGCTTACGTTCGGGTCGAGTCGCCCAACGGCGGCGGCAGTCGGCACGTACGCGGGACGAGAGTGACGTCAGGACGATTCGTCCTGTTGCCTCCATGCGGTGCGTGTCGACGTTGTGCGACCTGCACCCCGGGACCCTCCACACGTGCCCGGTTGCACCGTAGTCCCTCCTCACCCCCTCTCGGAGATTTGCCCATGCTCCACTCGTGGCGCCCACTGTTGGCGCTGGCGGGGCTTCTTGCCCTCGCTGGTCCAACAGCCCAAGCGCAACAGCCTGGTTCGCTGACGGTCACGGTGACCGACGCGGCCAATCAGCGACCCGTTGAAGCCGCCCGTGTGTTTCTCGTGGGCACCACCATCGCGGGGCAGACGACCGCCGAAGGCAAACTGACGCTGCGGGCCATCAATCCCGGCTCCTACACGGCGCGGGTGCTTCGGGTCGGCTACACGGAGCAGTCAAAGCCCATCACCATCGCGGCCGGGCAGGCGACCACGCTGAACGTGGCGCTCACCACGGCGGCGGTGAACCTCGCCGCGGTCGTGACGACGGCGACCGGCGAACAGCGTCGCGTCGAAATCGGCAACGCGACGGCCAATATCGACGCCGCCAAGGTCACTGAGTCGGCGCCGCTGGGCAACCTCAACGACCTCCTCAATTCGCGCGCCCCCGGCGTGACCGTCACGAGCGGTACGCAGACGGGCACCGGTGCCCGCATCCGTATCCGTGGAATCAACTCGATCAGCTTGAACAACGAGCCGATCTGGATCATCGACGGTATCCGCATGACGAGCAATCAGGGCAGCTTTTCGACGGTCACGGGTAGCGGCGGCGGCACCGGCGGTAACTCGCCGAGTCGTGTCGGTGACCTCAATCCTGAAGAGATCGAAAGCATCGAGATCGTGAAGGGGCCTTCGGCCGCCACGCTGTATGGCACCGACGCCGCTAACGGCGTGATTCTCGTCACCACCAAGAAGGGGCGCGCCGGCGCCGCCCGCTGGAGCGTGTATACCGAAGGTGGCACGGTGTACGACCGGAACTACTACCCGGCAGCCTTTTCGCTCTGGGGCAAGCGCCCGGGCGAAACCGCATCGTCGCGCGCGTTCTGCAACCTGCAGCGTGTGGGCACGGGCGAGTGCGCGGCCGACTCCACGAGCTCCCTCAACATCTTCGACGAGAAGGACCTCACCCCGCTCAAGACGTCCCCGCGCCGTCAGGTGGGTGTGCAGGTGTCTGGCGGAACCGAAGCGGTGCGCTATTTCGTGTCGGCGGAAGACGAACTCGAAGTGGGCGTGATGAGCCTGCCGGAGTTCGAGCGTGAGCGCATGGACTCCACGGGCCTCAAGATCTATCCGTGGACGTCGCGTCCGAATCAGATGGGACGTCGTTCGCTCCGCTCCAACGTGAACGCGACGATCAGCCCGAAGTTCGATCTTGGCATGAGCACGAACTTCATCAACGTGGCGCAGCGCTACTCGCTCGAGTCCAACGCGACGGCTGGCCTCGGGTCGCACCTGTTCGGCGGCCCCGGCACGCGCAACAACGGGACCGTCACCGGCCTCGGCACGGCGCTCAACGGCTACCGCGCCTGGACGCCCGGCTACATGTGGCAGGAAAAGACGGCCCAGGAAGTGAATCGCTTCATCTGGTCCGGTCAGGCCAACTACCGCCCCACGTCGTGGCTCTCCACACGCGCCACCGTCGGTAACGACTGGACTGGCCGCAACGACGAGAACATCCTGCTGCGCGGTGAAGGACCGCCGCTCACAGCCACTACGCGCCTCGGCTCGCGCGGTCTCAACCGCGTGTACATCAACAACGTCACGGTCGACGCCGGCGCCACCGCCACCTACGACTTCCTGGGCTTCCAGAACAAGACCACGGTGGGCGCGCAGTACATCGGCTACCAGTTCACGAGCGCTTCGACGGGCTCGAACCAGCTCGCGCCGGGTTCGCAGAACGTGGCGTCCGGCACGCAGTTGAGCGTCGCTGAGGGCACCACGCGTCAGAAGACCTTTGGTACCTTCATCGAGCAGGCGCTCGCCTGGCGTGACCGCCTCTTCCTCACGGCCGCCGTGCGTAGTGACCAGAATTCGGCGTTCGGTACCAACTTCCAGAGCATCGTGTACCCCAAGGCCTCGGCCTCGTACCTGATCTCCGAAGAAGATTGGTGGCGCGCCCCCAGCTGGGTGAACACCATGCGTCTGCGCTACGCCTATGGTCAGTCCGGCGTGCAGCCGGGCCCGAACGACGCGCTGCGCTTCTACTCAGCCGGTATCACCAGCGTGTCGAACGCCGACCAGCCCACCATCACGCAGGCGGCGCTCGGCAACCCCGATCTCAAGCCGGAGCGGTCGGCTGAGCACGAGATGGGCTTCGAAACGCAGATGCTGAACCAGCGTCTGTCGCTCGATGTCACCTACTACAGCAAGATCACGACGGACGCGTTGTACAGCGCCGTGCTGCCGCCGTCGTTCGGCTCGGTGGCCTCGCAGCTGCGCAACCTCGCCTCGGTGAAGAACTCCGGTGTCGAAATCTCGGTCAACGCGCAGCTCCTGCAGCGCGACGCGATCGGCTGGGACGTGAACATCTCTTCGTCGGCCAACGACAACAAGGTGGTCTCGCTCGGGAACACGCCGCCGCAGCTCGGTACCACGACGCGCATTGTGGCCGGCTATCCGATCGCAGGCTTGTGGGCGCGTCCCATCACCGGCTGGCAGGATAAGAACGGTGACGGCCTGCTCACCTACTTCGCCGATGCGGCGCGCAACGAAGTCTTTGTCGGCGACTCGGCGATCTTCCGCGGGTACGCCACGCCGCGCTACATGACGACGCTCACCAACGGCGTTGACCTGTTCAGCAAGAAGCTGCGGTTCCAGACCATGTGGGACTGGCGCAGCGGCGGCAAGTGGTACAACAACACGGAACGCATCCGCTGCACGCGCCCGAACTGCGCCGGTCGTAACGATCTCAAGGCCGATTTCATCGACCAGGCCACGAACATCGCGGCGAATGAGCATGCGGCCCGCACGCTCGATGGCTTCTTCCAGAGCGGTGCGTTCGTCCGTCTTCGCGAAGCCTCGCTGCAGTACACGTTCTCCAACGACATGGCCAAGCGTCTGCTCCGCGGCCGCTCGCTGTCGGCGGTGGTCACCGCGCGTAACCTCAAGCTGTGGACCAAGTACCGCGGCACCGATCCGGAGTCGGGCTTCAATACGAACGACGGAACGGAAGCTCCCAGCGAGTTCCAGACGGTGGGGCCGCCGAGCTACTTCATCATGCGTCTCAACATTGGATTCTGAGGATACACCGACCCATGACTACCTATCGCTTTCTGGGCCGGCGGTCACGCGCGCTCAGTGCTGCCGCGGCGGCACTGGCGCTCTCCCTCACGGCGTGCCAAACGGCCAACGATCGCCTGCTCGGGGTGACCGATCCCGACATCATTAATCCCAACGACATCGTCAACGCTGACGGTGCGGTGGCCCTCGCCAACGGTACCATTGGCACCTTCCGCTCCATCACGGGCGGCGGTGAGAGCACGTGGTTGTTCGGCGGGCTCTTGGCCGACGAATGGTCGACGAGCTCTACGTTCATCCAGAACGACGAAACCGACCAGCGTGTGATCCAGGACTTCAACTCGTCCATCACCGGCATGCTGCGTCAGTTGTACCGCACGCGTACCCGGGCGAACGAGGCGATCGAGGCGCTGACCAAGTACAGTCCGTCCTCGCGAGCATTGCGGGCCGAGATGTACCTTGCGCGCGGCTTTGCCGAGTTGCAGCTGGGCAGCGATTTCTGTAATGGAATCCCGCTGGGCAACGTGTTCTCGGTGGATCCCAAGTTCGAAACGCCGAAGAGCACGCAGGTGGTGTTCCAGTACGCGGCCGCCTCGCTCGACACGGCGCTCACGTTCGCCAACGGGACCGATGCGCAGAGTGTACTCATGAACCGCGCGATTCGCGTCGCCCGGGGTCGTGTGCATCTCGCGCTAGGCGAATTCACGCAGGCGGCGGCGCTGGTGGCGGCCGTTCCCACGTCGTTCGTCTACCAGCACACCTTCTCCCTCAACACGAGCACGAACACAATTTGGGGGCAGGGGCTGAGCTCGCGTCGGTACAGTGTTGGTGACAGCGTCGAAGGGAACTCACGCAACATTCGCGTGGCGAACGCCATTCCCTTCGCGTCGGCGCGTGACCCGCGTTTGCCGGTGACGATCCCGACGTCGGGTGCCATCAACGGCCAGGACGGGCAGACGTATGCCCGCATCACCGCCATGTGGGGTCAGCTTACGCCGGTGGACGTTGCCAACGGCATCGATGCGCGCATGATCGAGGCCGAAGCGGCGCTTCGCGCCGGCAATACCACCCAGTGGCTCAGCATCCACAACACGTTGCGCGCGACCCCGCCGCGGCTCGGCGACATCCAGCCGGCGGCGATGGCGGCACTCTCGGATCCGGGGAGCGACGTCGCACGCGTGAACGCGCACTTCCGCGAAAAGGCGTTCTGGACGTTCAGCCGCGGCCAGCGGCTGGGGGACATGCGCCGGCTCATCAAGCAGTACGGTCGTACCGAAGCCACGGTCTTTCCGCAGGGTGTCCACTACAAGGGTGGTAACTACGGGAAGGACGTGAACCTGCCGGTCGTGCAGGCGGAGACGAACAATCCGGAGTTCAAGGGCTGCACCGATCGCAACCCGTAACGCCGGGCAGCGGGTACGGCACGACTTGCGATCGTGCCCGCTGGTCTGCTGGTTGAAGATCGAGAGCACGAAGGGGGCAGCGCCGAAAGGCGCTGCCCCCTTCGTGCATCCGCGCGGTCCCCCGGCGAATGGCGTGGGCACCCGAAATCATGAAGCACACTGCATGTGTGTATCCCTAAATCACGAAATCGCAACTATTTGATGAGCTTGCTCGCTGACACGTAGCGGGAACGCGCGCAGTGCCCAATCGTTACGCGTTACTCCATCGTCCGCCTGCCCGGCACCCTGTCCGCCCTCGTTTCTGTCCCCGGCCGTTCCTCCCATGGCCTATCTCCGCTGCACCAAGTGTGGTTCCAAGGCGCTCGTCGCCGCGTCGCAGTGCCCCAAGTGTGCGCACCCCTTCAATCTGCTCGATGCGCGTGGTGAGCGCGCCAAGCTGAAGCGGTGTCGCTCCTGCGGCATCATGCATCGCGTCGATGCGCAGTGTCATTGGTGCGGTGACGTAAAGGGGATGGGATTCTCGCTGGCGTCGCTCTCGTCGCTGCGGCTGGATCGCAGTGTGTGGCGGACGGCGGCAGCGGTGGCGCTCATGGTGACGGCTGCCGGCGGTGTGTGGCGTCTGGCCCCGCAACTCAAGGAGGCCGTGGGGACGTCACGCTCGCTCGTGAGCATCGCGGCACCGCTCCCCACGACGGGGGACGCGCGGGGGACCCCGACCGGCAACGGCGTCGTGGCCGCTCCCTCCATGGCCTCTGCCACGCCGACTGCGCCAAGCGATTCCACGGGGGGCTCAGTTGCCAGTGCAATCCCGGCGGCCGGCATGCCCGACGAGATCCAGTGGACGCCGGCCGTGGCTCGCACCTGGGTGAACGTGCGCTCCGACGCCAGCCGCGGTGGACAGGTGGTGGGCGTCATCAAGCCGGCGGCCCGCGCCATGCTCGGCACCGGTCGCGCCGGGTGGCGTCAGGTGCGTTCGCCGGACATCAGCGGCTGGGCGGACCCGCGCCTGTTCGAACCGGATAGCCTGCGCACGCGCGGCGGCCCCTGAGCGAAGGGGGCGTGAGCGCACGGCGATGGATGGCCGTGTGCGGGATTACCGGACGTCGGTGTCAGGTTCCGGTGGGGAAATTCCACGCCTTTCCCGACTTCGGATCGGCAAGAAAACGACGAATCTCAGTGCACCGTGAGGTTTGTACCGTCTTCTTCCGGATCTGCCATGCTCTCAGCCACTGCGGAACATGCCGTGCGCGCCGTGTTGCTCCTCGCGCGCCACAATGGCACCAAGGCCCTTTCGGCAGATGCTATTGCCGCTGAACTCGGGGCCCCGCGCAATTACCTCGCGAAGACCCTCAATGCACTCGCCAAGGCGGGTGTCGTGCACAGCGCGAGGGGTGCCGCCGGCGGGTTCACGCTCGCCGTCGCGCCCGACAGCCTGACGCTGGCACGGATCGTCGCGCCATTCGACGATCACGCCCGCACGCCGGCGTGCCTGCTGCGCAATCGCGCCTGTGACGCGCAGAACCCGTGTGCGGTGCATGCCCGGTGGAATGCGATCGTCGGGCATGCGGCGGCGCGCTTCGAGCAAACGACGATCGCGCAACTGCTATCGGAAGTGGGCCCGATCCGGTCGTTCGCGCCGTCGGTGAGCATCACAAGAGACATCGCATCACCCCAGTCGGCCGTGCTGCACGCCTGACACATCGTACAGCCGACGGATCGACGGTCTCGTTTGGCGGGAAACGCGTCCACGCCGAGATCACAAAGCAAGGTGAGGACACCAAGGACAGCGTTGGGCCATGCGGCGCTCCCCCGTGCCCTCACCCTCCTCGGCGATCTCCGTGTGCACGCGTCCCTCCCCGCAGACTGGTACGCGGCCCATTCGGCGAACCATTGAAGCTGGTCCGCCCTGCGGCTACCGTGTGGCATGCGTACGCCCGATGATTGGCGCTCCACGTTGCCCGTGCGGTTGTCCGCAGGCTTGCCTGCGCATGGCTGGCGCACCCGCTTCGCGCCCGCGCCCACCGGGTATCTGCACCTCGGTCATCTGGTGAACGCCCTGCACGTCTGGGGCATCGCGAGGGCCTTCGGTGGTGCCGTCGTGTTGCGCATCGAGGACCACGACCGCACGCGCTGTCGCCCGGAGTACGAGCAGGCGCTTCTCGACGATCTCGAATGGCTTGGACTCGCGCCTGACGTGTATGACCTCTCGTCGTTTCGCGACGACAGCGACACGCATCCGGCCCGGCAGTCCAATCAGGATGCGCGCTATCGCGCCGCCCTCGACAGACTCGAGGAACGACGCCTCGTGTATCCTTGTCGCTGCACGCGACGGGACATCGCGCAGGTGGTGCCGCACCGCCCGGGCGAGGAGCCGCGGTATCCCGGCACCTGCCGCCACGTGGGTGTTCCGGCCGAGGAAACGTTCGCGCGTCGCGTGCGCCTCGACGATGCGCCGTTCTCCTTCGTGGACCTCCGCCTCGGGGCACTCACGCAAACGCCACAGCAGCAGTGCGGCGATCTGCTCGCGCGGGATCGCCACGCCCAGTGGACCTACCAGTTCGCCGTCGTCGTCGACGACATCACACACGATATCGACGTGGTGATTCGCGGCGAGGACCTGCTGGCGAGTACCGGGCGCCAGCTGCAGCTGGCGTCGCTCCTCGGGCGGACGCGCGACATTCGCTTCCTGCATCACACGCTGCTCGTACATCCCGATGGCAGCAAGTTGAGCAAGGCGACGCACGATACGTCGTTGCGGGAGATGCGCGCGGCGGGGTTGCGTGCCGATGAACTACTCGGCGAGGCCGCCCGACGTGCGGGGCTGGCGACGGTTGACCGTCTCGACGCGAATGACGTGGCGTCGCTGTTTGCGGGGAGCTGAGAACTGAGAGCTGAAAACCGAAAACCGAAAGCTGAAAGCCGAAAACTGAAAGCTCCCCGCGAGATCGCGTGATCTTGCGGGGAGCGTTCAGTCTTCAGTCTTCGGTCTTCAGTCTTCTTTGCGCAGTCTCAGACTGACGACGGCACGGCTTACTTCGCGCCGAGCAAACCCATGACCACGAGCAGGACCCACTGCGGGCCCTTGTAGCCGTCCGTGCGATCGTCGTACGACTCGTCGAGCGAATGCGCGCCACGCCCCACGCCGCCGCCGTCGAGTGTCACGGCAGGAATGCGGAGATTCATGGGGATGTTGGCGTCGGTGCTCGAGATGGTGAGCGGGGCGTACACGTTCATCGTACGGGCGGCCGCCAGCGAGGTGCGTACGATGAACGTCGTGTCGGGCGTCGTGCCCGCCGGACGCAATCCCATCGTATCCACCACCAGCGTCAGCGCCGCGTTGCTCTTCGGCCAGCGCGCCTTCTCCTCCGTCACGGCTTCACGGAGGGCCTTTTGCAGGCGAGCGTCGATTTCCGCGAGCGCGGCCGACGTTTCGCTGCGGAGATCGACTTCCATGATGGCTTCGAAGGGGATCGAGTTCACCGACGTACCGCCGGAGACGATGCCCACGTTGAACGTCACCTTGGGGGTGGTGCTCGCCTCGAGGTCGGCGATCTTCGCGATGGCACGGCCCATCGCGTGCATCGGGTTCGGCATGCCGAACGCGCCGTAGCTGTGGCCGCCGGGGCCCTTGTAATGCACGCGATAACGGTTGCTGCCCACGCCGCCGTTGGTCACGCCGAAGCCGGTGCCATCCACCGAGATGAACATGTCGATGGAGTCGCGCATGGGGCCGCCGAAGATGGCGCGCATGCCGCGCAGATTGCCGGGGCCTTCTTCACCCACGTTGCCGACCACGAGCAGCTTGCCGCTGAACGGGATCTTCTGCGTGATCACCTGACGGGCCACCGACAGCACCACGGCGAGGCCGCGGCAGTCGTCGCCAATGCCGGGGGCGATGAGCTTCGTGCCTTCGCGCTTCACCCGCACATCGGTGCCCTCTGGGAACACGGTGTCGAGGTGGCCGGCCAGCATGAGGGTGGGACCGGGCTTCGCGCCGCGAATCTCGCCGATCACGTTGCCTTCCTTGTCGATGCGCACGTTCTGCACCCCAAGGTCACGGAACCGCTTGGCGTATTCGGCGGCGCGCGCCTGCTCCTTGAACGGCGGCGCGGGAATCTGACAGATGGACGCCTGCTGATCGAGCGTCCAGGCGTTGTCGCTCTGCAGCGCAGTGAACGCGGCGGCGACGGTGGGGTGCTGCGCCAGCTTGTCCATCCCCGCTTCGAGCGGCGTGGGCTTGGCGGGCTTGGCCTGGGCGGCGACGGTGGAGGGCGCCGCCGCAAGGAGGGAAACGCACAACGCCGGGAGCATGCCCCCGGCGTTGGTCGCGAAACGGGTGGGACGCATGGGGGTCAACTCGTGATCGTGATGGTACCGGCGGACGTGTTGGAGCTCACCCTGAACTCCGACAGGCCGGAGGTACGCTCTCCACCGGTCCATGCGCCGTTGGCATTGAACGTCGCGCCATGATTGGGACAACGGAAGCCCGTGGCGGTAATGCCGATGGTCGTGCCCTGATGCGGGCAGACCATGGAGAAGGCGCGGTAGGTGGCGGGACCACTGCGCACCACGGCAATGGGCGTCC
>Ga0164293_10006373_pt1 | contig 10037 bp, 9 predicted proteins | sample GEODES118metaG_FD_111487 | JGI IMG/M metagenome (GOLD analysis project Ga0164293, IMG submission 111487) | Eutrophic lake water microbial communities from Lake Mendota, Wisconsin, USA - GEODES118 metaG | ecosystem: Environmental > Aquatic > Freshwater > Lake | place: USA: Lake Mendota, Wisconsin...
ATTTTTCACCACCTGTGTTTACGCAATCATTGCCATTGCGTGTAAATGGTTTTTATAAATGAAATATTATATCATTGCTGGAGAAGCCAGCGGAGATTTACACGGCGCCAACTTAATTAAATCCATTAAGTCAATGGACCAGCATGCCCAAATTCAGTGCTGGGGCGGTGAACTCATGCAAGCAGCCGGCGGTCAATTAGTAAAACATTATAGAGACCTAGCCTATATGGGTTTTGCAGAAGTGGTACTAAACCTTTCCACTATTTTAAATAATATTCGTTTTTGTAAAAAAGATATTAAAGCCTTTGCGCCTGATGTACTTATTTGTATCGATTACCCAGGATTTAATTTAAGAATAGCAAAATGGGCCAAGCAAGAAAAAATAAAAGTGGTTTACTTTATTGCACCACAAGTTTGGGCTTGGAAAGAAAATAGAGTGCCTGCCATGCGCGCAAGCATTGACAGGTTATTATGTATTCTTCCATTTGAGAAAAAATATTTTAAAGATAGATGGGATTGGGAGGTAGATTATGTGGGTCATCCTTTAATGGAAGTGATCGCAGCTCAAAATAATTTAGCACACCCTCTTCCTAGTTTGCAAGGTCAAAATATTATTGCATTACTTCCTGGTAGCAGAAAGCAAGAGATAGAAAAGAAATTACCACTCATGTTAAGCGTGGCCATTCATTTTCCGGCATATCAGTTTGTGGTGGCTCAAGCACCCGGCTTAAACGACGAATGGTTTAACAGTTTAATTAGCCCTCAACTAAATGTGCATGTTGTAAAAGCAAGTACTTATGCTTTACTACAAAATAGTAAGGCTGCCTTAGTGACTAGCGGCACAGCAACTTTAGAAACAGCCTTATTAAATGTACCTCAGGTGGTATGTTATAAAGGAAGCCCTATTACTTATGCACTGGCTAAATTTTTTGTAAAAATTAAATTTATCGCGCTGGTGAATTTGATAATGGAAAAAGAAGTGGTGAAAGAATTAATTCAAGACGAATTAAATACCCATAATTTAGTGGTAGAATTATCTAAATTATTGGAAGACAGCAAAACGCAAAATGAAATTAGCGCCAATTATGCTAGTTTAAAAGAAATACTCATGACCGGCGAAAAGGCCACAGATGTCGCTGCTGAAATTATCATGGAGACCATTCAAAAAAAATAGGCTACTTCAATTTATTAGCTAGCCTCGTTTATTTACCTTACTTACTTATTTATTTACTTCGCTTATTTTTTAAAATAAGGAATAATTAAAAATTTAAATAGCATCACTAACAATGATACTAAAAACATTAATAATGAAAGGCGATTCATGCCATGCATAGCCTTCATCATACCTGTTCTTTCTTGATTCGGATCACGCTTTACTATAAATAAGTACTCCCCAATTTGTCTTAAAAATTTCATAGGTTTCTTTTAATGAAGTTAGTTAAACTTGTTTTGCCAACCATGCTTTTAAATGAGCGGTAATTTGAACAGACTCAATAATAAATCCATCATGGCCATAGACTGAATCTATGGCTTCTAAAGTAGCATTCGGCATATGCTGTTCCATAAAACGTTGCTCGTCTAAGGGGCATAAAATATCGCTATTAATTCCCATTATAAAAGTAGGCGTTTGAATAGTACCTAATGTTTTAATTAAATCACCGCCTCTTTTACGGGCTAAGTGATGACTATCCATTGACTTTGTCAATAACCAATAACTATAGGCGTTGAACCTGCTTACTAATTTGTCACCTTGGTAATTAATATAAGAAGAAGCTTTAAAATTATCTATTTTCTCCGGGTCCTCATCGGTTTGTTTCTCTTGAAAAATTCCATAGTTGCGATAAGTTAACATACCAATAGCTCTTGCAGCTTTCAATCCCTTTGCACCTGCATTCGGCGTAGGCTCTTTCCAAGTGCAATCGGCCTCAATAGCCAAACGTTGTGCAGTATGCACTGCCACACCCCATGCACTTTCTGAACAAGATGTTGCAATAAGGAACATTTTTTTAATAACAGTGGGCTCATAGATGGCCCATTCTAATGCTTGATAACCACCCATACTTCCACCTAATAATAAATCAATGGAATCAATACCTAAATGCGTTCTCAATAAAATATGCGCCCTTACCATATCGCGAATAGTAACTGTTGGAAAATTATCAAAACTGATATTGGTTCCAATGGTCTCGGTACTTAATGGCCCTGTTGAACCATAACATGAACCAATCATATTTGCACAAACAATAAAGTAATCTGTTGGATTAATAATGGACCCCTCGCCTATTAGTCCCTTCCACCAATCGGCAGCATCTGAATTAGCAGTAAGCGCATGGCATACCCAAGCTACTTTCTTACCAGGGCTATAGCTGCCATAGGTATGATAAGCAATGGTTAGCTTAGGCAGGCTCACCCCACATTCTAAGCTAAAAGGACTTTCATATTTATAGATCTTAGGCTCCATTTTTTCGTATTCTAATGCAAAGTAACTATCTATTTGAATTACATTTGCATAATCATTGGAAATTATATTTCAATTAACTAACAATTATTATTTTATGGCTAGAATGACAGTTACAAGAATAAACGATGCATTTGCATTTAATGCAGTGGATGAAGCCCATAATTCAATGATATTGGACATTCCCGTTGACCAAGGAGGCCATGGCACAGGACTCAGACCTATGCAAACTTTATTGAGTGCATTAGGTGCCTGCAGTGGTGTAGATATTGTGATGATATTAAACAAACAAAAAGAAACGATAGAATTTTTTGAAATGGTTATTGATGGTGAAAGAGAAACAGGTAAAGAACCTGCTTTGTGGCAAACCGTTCATATTGTTTTTAAATTTAAAGGCAGTATGACCAAAGAGAAAGCTGAAAAAGCTTGCGCCTTGTCTATTGATAAATATTGTTCTGTAGCAGCTACCCTAAGAGCAGCAGGTGCTGTTATTAGTTGGGAAGTGGAGATAGGATAAGATAAATTATAACAGGATTAGCACATTAAATTATTTGTATGAAGCATACACAATCAAAATTAATAAGAACACAAATTCCTAGAACGGCTGAAGGAGAACATGCAAGTCCTATGTATCTAACAAGTAGTTTTTGTTTTGATAATGCGGAAGATATGCGTGCTGCATTTGCAGATGAAACAGATGTGAATATTTATAGTCGTTTCTCTAACCCGAATGTGCAAGAATTTGTAGATCGTTTATGTATTTTAGAAAATGCAGAAGCAGGTTTTGCCACTGCTACTGGAATGAGTGCAGTGTTTGGTTCTTTTATGGCCTTATTAAAAAAAGGAGATCATCTTTTATCATGTGATTCAGTTTTTGGAAGCACACGTACAGTTGTTTCTAAGTACTTACCAAAATATGGTATTGATTTTAGTTATATAAGTGCCAATGCTACTGCCGCTCAGTGGGAAGCAGCCATTACGCCTCAAACTAAAATGATTTATTTGGAAACCCCTACGAATCCAGGATTAGAAGTGATTGACATTGCCATGGTTAGCGCCATTGCAAAAAAGCATAATATTATTTTAAATGTAGATAATTGTTTTGCAACGCCTATTGGTCAAACCCCCATCGATTTAGGTGCCGACTTAGTCATTCATTCTGCCACTAAATGGATAGATGGACAGGGTCGTGTTTTAGGTGGTGCCATTGTAGGTCGCAAGGACTTAATTCATGAAATGTATTTATTCTGTCGCGCTACAGGACCTTCTCTATCTCCTTTCAATGCATGGGTATTAAGTAAAAGTTTAGAAACTTTAGAAGTGAGAATGGAAAGACATTGCAGTAACGCTTTATTTGTTGCTGAAAAATTAGAAGGACATTCAAAAATTAATTTTGTAAAATATCCTTTTTTAACATCGCATCCTCATTATGCTATTGCTAAAAAGCAAATGAAAAATGGTGGAGGCATTCTTTGTTTTGAAATTAAAGGGGGACTTGAAGCAGGTCGTCATTTTTTAAACCATTTAAAAATGTTATCGCTTACTGCTAATTTAGGCGACACAAGAAGTATTGCCTCCCACCCCGCTAGCACCACGCATTCAAAACTTTCACCAGCAGAAAGAGAAGCTGTAAGCATTAGCGATGGACTCATAAGAATATCAGTGGGCCTTGAACATAAAGAAGATATTGTAGCCGATATACTACAGGCTTTAGAAGCTTAAAAAAACACCTATTTTTGGCAATTTTCCAATTTTTTGAGTATATTGAAAACGCTAAAAAACAGCTCGATATATGAAAACAAAAATTAGCGTAATGCTATCCTCCATGATGTTCCTACAATATTATATTTGGGGCGCATGGTATGTGACGATGGGTACTTATATGGGTGAAATTTTAAAGTCTACAGGGCTTGATATTGGAGCTGCTTATAGTGCTGTGGCCATTGCCACTATTTTTAGTCCCTTTTTTGTAGGTATGATTGCAGATCGTTTTTTTGCAGCACAAAAAATTATGGGGGTTTTACATTTTGTAGGCGCTGCCTTACTTTTTTATGCTACTAAGGCTACTAATGAAAACTTTTACTGGGTCATTTTAATTTACGCTTTATTATACATGCCTACTATTGCATTAAGTAATAGTGTAGCCTTCGCTCAAATGACCGACCCTGGAAAACAATTCCCTTGGATACGCGTATTTGGTACCTTAGGTTGGATTGCAGCAGGAATAGTTATTGGACAATTAGGTATTGAGAAAACAGAGGGCACATTTTATGTAGCTGCTGCAGTATCTGCTTTCTTAGGTTTATTAAGTTTCGCTCTTCCTAATACGCCGCCAAAAGCTCAGGCAGAAAAAGTAACAGTGGGTTCTATCTTAGGCACGGACGCTTTTGTATTATTTAAATCAAGATCCTTTTTTATATTCTTCGTATCAGCTATATTAATTTGTATTCCACTTTCATTTTATTATGGATTTGCGAATCCCTTTTTAAATGAAGTAGGTTTAGAAAACGCAGCTAGTAAAATGACCCTGGGTCAAATGTCAGAGGCCTTATTCATTTTAGCCATTCCTTTTATGTTCAATAGAGTGGGTGTAAAAAATATGTTGATATTAGGTATTAGTGCCTGGTTACTTCGTTATGTATTTTTCGCTTATGGCAATATGGAACAAAGCTGGATGTTATATGCAGGTATAATCTTACACGGCATTTGTTACGATTTCTTTTTTGTAACAGGTTATATGTACACAGAGAAAAAAGCAGGTGAAAAAATTAAAAATGCAGCACAGGGCTTATTTACCTTTGCCACTTATGGAGTAGGTATGTATATAGGTACATTGTATAGTGGCAAGGTGGTTGACCAATATAAGATAGCTACTGCTGCAGATGCGGCTAGTCAACACAATTGGCAAAGTATATGGTTAGTTCCTGCAGCTATTGCAGGCGCTGTTCTCATTGCCTTTATTTTATTTTTTAAAGAGAAAAAAGAAACAGCAGTTGTTTCGGACTAATCAATACATTAGGGACCTAACGGTTATGAATCCTATCAGCTTATAAATTCCCTTTCTTTAATTCATTTACTGCATGGTCACAAGCTCTTGCTGTGAATGCCATGTATGTCAAGGAAGGGTTCTGACAAGCGCTTGAAGTCATGAAACCACCATCGGTAACGAATACATTCTTTACATCATGCATTTGGTTCCATTTGTTGAGCACTGAAGTTTTAGGGTCATGTCCCATACGGGCCGTACCCATTTCATGGATTCCCATTCCTGGGATTGCTGGTTTTTCGAACGTCTTAACATCTTTCATTCCAGCAGCTTCCAGAATTTCAGCTGCATCGTTTTTCATATCAATGCGCATTTTGCGTTCGTTCTCCCCAAACTCACAATCAATTGCCAGCAATGGAAGCCCCCATTTATCCTTCTTTGTTAAATCAAGGAAAGCATGGTTTTTAAATTCCGGTAAATGTTCACCAAAGGAACCCAGACCCATAGTCCATGGTCCCGGTTCTGTGATCTCCTCATTGAAGCCCTTACCAAAACCCATTTCAGGAATAGCTCTTTTCCATCCTGTACGACTTGCACTTCCTCCATAATGGAAACCGCGCAAATAATCCCGCTCTGGTTTATCCCCAAGGTTTCGATACCGTGGAATATAAACACCAATTGGACGACGACCATAATAATATTTATCATCAAAGCCTTCTGCCCTTCCGTGAGCTCCAATTTGAAAGTGATGATCCATCAGGTTATGTCCCAATTGCCCGCTGCTGTTTCCCAAACCATCAGGGAAAGTGTCAGAAGTGGAGTTCAATAAGATTTGAGTTGTGCCCAGTGTTGAGGCATTCATGAAAATTATTTTTGCAGAATAAGCTATTTGCTCATTGGTCTCTGAATCAATCACCATCACTCCTTTTGCTTTCTTCGTTTCTTTATCGTAAAGCACCTCACTAACAATAGAATAAGGCCTGAGCGTAAGGTTGCCGGTAGCCATCGCTGCTGGCAAGGTTGCTGATTGCGTACTGAAATAAGCTCCAAACGGACATCCTCTATCACAAAGATCTCTATTTTGACAGTTGCCCCTACCATTATGCGGAATGGTCAGATTCGCCATCCGATAAACGGTCATCATCCGCTCTCTACTATAATGTTTTTCAATTCGTTTTTTTACTTCCTTTTCAACACAATTCATTTCAAACGGAGGAAGAAATATGCCATCGGGCAATTGTGCAAGCCCCTCATTTTGACCGCTAATTCCAGCAAAGCGCTCTACATAATCATACCATGGTGAAATATCCTTATATCGTATAGGCCAGTCAACACCATAGCCATCTTTAGCATTCGCAGAAAAATCCATCTCACTTAGCCTTAGGCAACCACGTCCCCAGGTAAGAGATCTTCCACCAACATGATAACCGCGATACCAATCAAATCGTTTCACTTCGGTGTAGGGACAAGCTAAATCATCTACCCAAAATTTAGCATTAAACTCGCTATACATACTGCCACGGGTTTGTACTGGATATTTGATACGATCTTCATTAGAAATTCTTCCTCTATGTTTGAATTCCCATGGCTTCATCAGAGCAGTGTCATAATCTTTTACATGCTCAACATTACGGCCACGCTCTAGCATCAAAACTTTCAACCCCTTTTCCGTTAATTCTTTTGCGGCCCAGCCACCACTAATACCTGAACCAACTACTATGGCATCATACGTATTCTGCTTCTCTACTTTTATGTTATTATTCATCTTTTTTATATTCTATAAATAATTAGGTAGCCCATGCTTTTTGTCCGGGTTGCAAGGGAATGCAGGCATCATACCTGCCTGGCACATGAACATATCTTAAAGCTTTTGTGGCTCCAATTTCCGAAGTATAATAACCCAGGCAGGTGAGTTCATAAATAAGATGAAAGAATTGTGAAGGACTGTTTCCGGCGTTTATTTGCGCTTGAGCTTCCGCTTTGAATAATTTAAAGATCTCTTCTCGCTCCTTTAGCGTTAAAGAAATAAATAATTTGTTATACTTGCTCTTTGAGACTTCATCCACTTTTACTAATCCATCTGCAAATTGCTTTTGAACATCTGCAGTATAACAATCCTGCATCATTAACACTATAAAAGGCCCAAGGCCTGCAGCTTTGGCGCCGGGTACTCCATTGTTGTCAGGAATAAGTGTATTGGCGATTTCAGCAATCAACGATTCTTTTGATGCTATTGATTCAACATCACTTACAAATACCTGATTCAACATCTCGCAAGCTCCAAAGCTTGAAAAAGTTATTGCTCCACCCAATAAATAGGTGGCCCTTCTAACTGCTTCTCTTCTGTTCATCAATTTTTTTATCATTTCTTTATTCTTAGTATTTAGCTTGTCAAACTTAAAAACACTTCTAGGCAAATAAGTAATTTATTGGTTTACCTATGTTATTGCTCATTCATTTGTCTTATGTTCCATGTCATAAAATTCAAAATTTTAGCTTTATTTAGTAGAAGGGGAATAAGAAAAGATATTTTACTTATTCCCTTCTACATTATTTTTTTTAGAAAGATCGAATAGGACGAACATTTAAAGTGGTACTCTTTTCATTAGCAGTTTGAAAACCAGAGTCAAAAATTTCTGAGTATGCATTGTATTTACCTGTTTCAGTAGAACTCCAATAGCAAACTTCCTTAAATCCTCCAAGTACCCTCTTTTGCAAAAATAATTTATGCAATTCCTCTTTGCTTGGCAAATACCAGTCTGAATATCCACCTGTGTTCAAATTACTGCATAATTTAGCAGCAGTTTCTGCAGTAGGACAACCAATTGCAATATCTGCTGTATTTTGACTACCTGTACCTATTGAAGAACGGCCAGCAAGGAATTTATCGTTACATCCCCAAGCTACTTCTCCAGGAAGATCTTCAACTGCAGCAATAATTCCATGCTGCACATTTGCATCATACCCCGGGTCTGAAGGGGTTAATAAGTAGGCAATTTTACCGCCTTTATAGTTCATACCTATAGCTAAAGTTTGCGCGGCCTCCACCTCTTTGTTTTTCTTTTCTGAAACACCATTAGTTACTATTTCATCTGCAGGTATTTCTCGAACATAAATATTTCTATAGAATGAAAGCGTGCGATGAGCTTGTAATTCAATTTGTTCTTTTTCAAAAATAGGCATATTGCGATCCCAATAATTTTCGAGTGTAACGTTGTCAACAGTTAAAAGCCCATTTAAATAAACGGTTACTTTATCCCCTTTCATAATGATGTGAAAATTATTCCATTCACCCACTTTGTTATCTGCATATACCAAAGGCTTACTTATTTCCTTTAGGTTATTGTATAACCCACCTGATCCTACTTGAGCACCCACTTCTCGTCTACTGGAGTCCCATATTTGCACTTGAGGGCTACCTCTTAAATAAATACCAGCATCCCCTTTTTCAGTAATTTTCCAATCTACGTACAATTCAAAATTACCATATTTTTTCTCTGTGACTAAATTATCGCCATGTCCTTCATAAACCAACAATCCATCTTTTGCTTGCCATATTTTTTTCATTTTTTCGTTGGCAATTAGTTCAGCTGCTTTTAATTCAGAAGCAGTCATCTTTTCTCTTTTGATGGGGTTAGCAACCAATGCTTTCCATCCTGTTAAATCTTTCCCATTAAATAAATTCACAAACCCATCTTCGTGAGAAAAACCTATTAACTGTTGTGTAATTTTACTTACCAATAGAGCATTCTCTTTTCCAGTAATAAGAGGGAGCGCCTTTACTAATATAGCCCTTACAGCAGGGCCCTTTGTATTTTTATCGTTTACTGCTAATCGAGCAAGCAATACTGCAGCATCTTTACTTACTGCTTCATCATTTAATGATTTACTTATAAACATAAAACTTGGAAAACTAGGAATTGAAGAAGCTTCTTTAAGAATATTTCTTTTTGTAGCAGCATTTTTTGCATTTTCCATTTGATCTTGCAATTGAAGTAAACGCTGCGTGTTAGATGGCTGAGCGTTGACATTGAAAACAAAAATCATAACCGAAATAATTGATAAGACTAATTTATTTTTCATATATCCGTATTAAATTTTGGTACAATTTAAAATATATTATTGATTAAATATAAATTATTTTTTTAATTCGAAGGCGCTATAAAACTTTTTAAATTTATAAGAAACAACAAAGTATCTAAAGTTTAAAGTAATTTCTTGATTTTCAATTAGCGAGGAGATATTTGGGATTAATTTACTTACGCATGTTAGCAAATTTCAATTAAATGGTTATTTATTTCCTATAAAAGGGTTCAGACTAATTATGAAAATAAAATTAGACATATTGAAATAGAAATAAATATCAAGTCAGTAAGAAAATTTGTGCATTTATCTGCAAATGAATTAACTTTACTCAATAAAATAAGTGTTGCACTTATTAGTTAAACTTAGCAAATCTAAAAATTATTAAAGATGCGTATTGCAATGTTAGGAGCAGGATTTATTGGGCGTTTTTACGCCGATGCTTTACAAGGTTATAGAAGTAAAGATAAAGTAGTAAGTATTTATGCTCGTCGTGAGGAGTCTGCCACA
>Ga0164293_10006375_pt1 | contig 10037 bp, 12 predicted proteins | sample GEODES118metaG_FD_111487 | JGI IMG/M metagenome (GOLD analysis project Ga0164293, IMG submission 111487) | Eutrophic lake water microbial communities from Lake Mendota, Wisconsin, USA - GEODES118 metaG | ecosystem: Environmental > Aquatic > Freshwater > Lake | place: USA: Lake Mendota...
GCCAGATATGGCTTATAGCCGTGCATACGAAAGTTACGCAGACCATAGTAATCTAACTGAAAAAGGAATCAACTACACCGCAATGCCTGTTGCAGGCACAATGCCACGTGGTGCTGAAATGCCTTTTCATATCGCGCAAGATGCACCTGGTGATACTACCAATTACTACGCGTCTCGTGCAGTAAAAAATCCAATCGATTCTTTATCTAAAACAGATAACGATGAAGCGGAGCGTTTATACCTGATTAACTGTGGTATCTGTCATGGATCTAAGTTAGATGGAAACGGTCCATTATGGAAAAATGGAGATGGTCCTTATCCGTCTGCGCCAAAAAATTTAGTGGCAGATCCAATTGTATCTGTAATGCCAGAAGGACAAATGTTTTATTCTGTTACCTACGGTAAAAACTTAATGGGTGCATACGCTGCTCAGTTAAATCGTAAGCAACGTTGGATGGTTATCAAGTATGTAAAAAACAAACAATTGGCTGCAAAAGCTGGTAAATAAAAATATTTTAAAAGAGTAAAGATGGCTTCTATCAAAATGCAATTTGAGGTACCTGCAAAGATGAAAACATGGTCACTAGCATTAATTGCTGTTGGTCTTGTTGCTTTGGTAACAGGTTTAGTGACCAAAGGTTTTAGTGCAGATGAACATGAGCAAACTCAGTTTTGGGGAACACTTATGTACAACAGTATTTTCTGGACCTTGGTGTGTAACGCCGCCATGTTTTTCATTGGTGTAACAACGATGGCAATGGGCGGTTTCCAACAATCATTCCGCAGGGTTCCTGAGGCAATCTCTACGATGGTGCCAATTTTTGGTGCTATTACTTTTGCTGTTTTAATGTACGTAATTTTTGGCCATAAGCACCATATCTACCATTGGTTAGATACGGAAGCAGTTGCGAACGATCCTATCTTAAAAGGAAAAGTTGGGTTTTTAAATCCAGTATTCTTTGTTATCTGGACAACGCTTACGATTGGTTTGTGGAGTTTGTTTGGATGGCGCATTCGCAAGCTCAACGAGCAGGCAGATGGCGAGCCAATGACAGCCCAAGAGGGTGCTACTTTTATTTATAAGAATACGGTACGTGCTGCTACTTTTTTAGTATGGTTTGGTTTAACAGTAGGTTCTACGATTCCATGGTTATGGATGATGAGTATTGATCCACATTGGTACTCTACTATGTATAGCTGGTACACATTTGCAAGTTCATTTGTGTCTGGTATGAGCTTAATTGCACTTTGGGTAATTTATCTAAAAAACAAAGGTTATTTAGAATTAACCACCCAAGAGCACTTACATGATATTGGTAAGTTTATGTTTGCTTTTTCTGTATTCTGGACGTATTTATGGTTCTCTCAGTACATGCTTATTTGGTATGCAAATATTCCTGAAGAAACCGTTTATTTCAAGCATAGAGTGCAAGGTCCATATAAAGGCATCTTCTTCCTAAATCTTATTATCAATTTCCTTTGCCCATTAATTATATTAATGAAGCGTTCTGCTAAAAGAAACTATACCCTAGTTGCTTTTATGGCGGTATTAATTTTATTTGGTCACTGGATTGATTTTTACCAAATGGTGATGGGTTCTTTATCTAAAGAGCATGTAACACTTGGTTGGTTAGACTTTGGTATTTTAAGTTTATTTGTGGGTCTCATGATTTTCTTTGTGAGCCGTGCGTTAGCAAGCAAGCCGCTGATTCCAAAGAGTCATCCATTCTTAAAAGAAAGTATCATACACCAAGTATAATTATTTAGAGGATTAATATTAGAATCAATAAAATATTGATAGCATATGACAATGTTTTTAACAATAGCCGCAGTAGTTCTCATTTTTGTAGTCGTATTTCAGATTGCAAAAGCGAGCGAGTATGTATCTGTATTAAAAGGTGAAGAAGTAAGTCGTAAACAAAGCAACAAAATCAATGGTTATTTGATGGTTGTATTTCTAGTTTTAGGCTTGGTAGGCGTTTGGTATTGCAACGAATTGTTGTTTGACAAAACATTGCTTGCGCATGATAGCGCCAGTGTTGAAGGCGCAAGAGTGGACAGCATGCTATGGGTTACCTTGGCCATTTCTGGTATTGCTTTTGTAGCAACTCAGGTTCTACTTTTTGTGTTTGCCTATAAATACCAAGAAAATGCAAATCGAAAAGTTGTTTTCTTCGCGCACAGCACCAAACTTGAATTAATTTGGACAATTATACCTGCCATTACACTTACTATATTAGTTGTAATTGGTCTTCGTAACTGGTTCTTATTTACAGGGGAAGCTCCAAAAAATGCAATGATTGTAGAAGTAACTGGTAAGCAGTTTGGTTGGATTTACCGTTACCCAGGAAAGGACGGTTCTTTTGGTAAAAAGTATTACAAAAACATTGATAATGCTAGTAACAGTTTAGGTTTAATATGGGATGATGAATTAGCCCAAGACGATATCGTTATGGAGCAAACTGTTTATCTTATCAAAGGGAAACCTGTAAAATTAATTTTAGGATCTCGTGATGTGATTCATGACGTAGGTTTATCTCATTTCAGATTAAAGATGGATGCGGTACCTGGTATCCCTACTACCATGTGGTTTACGCCAAAATATACCACTAAAGAAATGAAGGAGCTTACAGGCAATCCCAATTTTGTTTACGAAATTTCTTGTGACCAACTTTGTGGTAATGGCCACTACTCTATGAAAGGTGTTATCGAAGTAGTAGATCAAGAAGAATTTGATGCAATCATGGCTAAGCAAAAGCCATATTACTACACTGCATTTCCTGAAAAGGATCCAAGTGCAGCGCCAGCAGATACAACAGTAGTTGCGTCGGTAGTTTCAGCAGTAGTGAAAAAAATAAATTAGACAAATAAAAACGAATTAACTTTTTTAAATAAATAGGTATGAGTCACGAAGCAGTTTTACATGGAGATGCACATGGACATGATGATCACGGTCATCACGAACACCATGACACTTTCTTAACTAAATACGTATTTAGCCAAGACCATAAAATGATTGCGAAGCAATTCTTGATCACGGGTATGGTATGGGCTGTGTTAGGTGGTTTAATGAGTGTACTTTTCCGTTTGCAATTAGGTTATCCCGATTCTACTTTTCCTTTCCTAGAAGATCTTTTAGGTAAATGGGCTAAGGGTGGTCGTATCACACCAGAAGCTTACTATGCATTGGTGACTACGCACGGTACGGTACTTGTATTCTTTGTATTGACAGCTGGCTTGTCTGGTACATTTGCCAACTTCTTAATTCCACTACAAATTGGTGCACGTGACATGGCGTCTCCTTTTATGAATATGTTGAGCTACTGGTTTTTCTTTGCAGCGAGCATTGTAATGTTGTCTTCTATGTTTGTTGAAACTGGCCCCTTTAGTGGTGGTTGGGTAGCATATCCTCCATTATCTGCACTAGGTGACGCTTCACCAGGTTCTAAAACGGGTATGGATTTATGGTTGATTTCTATGTCACTGTTTGTGGTATCTTCTTTATTAGGAGGTCTAAACTACATTGCAACCATTTTAAACATGCGTACAAAAGGTATGAGCATGACGCGTTTACCTTTAACCATTTGGGCATTATTCTTTACTGCAGTACTTGGGGTATTATCTTTCCCAGTATTATTTTCTGGCTTTATCTTATTAATTTTTGATAGAAACTTTGGAACAAGCTTTTATTTATCAGACATATTTGTAAATGGTGTAGGCGCTTTACCTAACGAAGGTGGTTCTGCTATTTTATACCAACACTTATTCTGGTTTTTAGGTCACCCAGAGGTATACATCATTTTGTTACCAGCATTAGGAATGGTTTCTGAAATCATATCTGTGAATTCAAGAAAACCAATCTTTGGATATATGGCGATGGTAGGCTCTTTGTTTGCTATTGCAATACTTGCCTTTTTAGTTTGGGCGCACCACATGTTTGTGACGGGCTTAAATCCATTCTTAGGATCTGTGTTTGTACTATTAACTTTATTGATTGCCGTTCCATCCGTAATTAAAGTATTTAACTGGCTTACTACTTTGTGGAAAGGTAGTATCCGTTTTACGCCAGCGATGTTATTTGCTATTGGATTTGTAAGCTTATTTATTTCGGGTGGTTTAACTGGTATTTGGTTGGGTAACTCCGCACTCGATATTCACTTACATGATACTTACTTTGTAGTTGCACACTTCCATATTGTAATGGGGGTAGCTTCTATGTTTGGCATGTATGCAGGTATCTACCACTGGTTCCCTAAAATGTATGGCAAGCAGCTAAATAACACCCTTGGTTATATCCACTTCTGGGTAACTATTGCGGGTGCTTATATGATTTTCTGGCCAATGCACTACGAAGGTTTAGCGGGTATGCCACGTCGTTACTACGATTTTAGTATTTGGGAAAGCTTCAAGCAGTTTGGTGAACTAAATAAGTTTATTAGCCTTGTTTCTATGATTGTATTTATGGTTCAATTGTCTTTCTTGTTCAATTTCTTCTATTCAATATTTAAAGGAAGAAAATTAACAGACCCTAATCCTTGGAAATCGAATACATTAGAGTGGACAACTCCAATTAATCCGGGTCACGGTAACTGGGTAGGTGAAATTCCTGAAGTGCACCGTTGGGCTTACGATTATAGCAAAGACGATGTAGATTTTACGCCACAAACTACACCTGTTGGAGCAGACGAAAGTCAGCACTAAAATGGATAACGAAACCAATCGTTCTAATTCTTTTGCTAGCAAGGCTAAAGATTATTATCAGCTAATTAAATTTACGCTGAGTTTTACGGTTGTGTTTTCTTGTGTCGTTTGTTATTTACTCGCTCCAAATGTAAAAGAGTTTGACTGGTGGATGATTGCCATCTTGTTTTTAGCAGGAATGCTGGTTACAGGAAGTGCCAACGCTATCAACCAAGCTGTAGAAAAAGATACAGACGCGGTAATGAAGAGAACGGGTTCTAGGCCTGTTGCCGCTGGAAGAATGTCGCAACTAGAAGCTTACACATTTGCCGTTATTGCTGGCATTGTGGGAGTGGGCATGATGTGGTATTTTTTTAACTTGTCATCAGCTCTTTTATCGGCGTTTAGTTTGTTTTTGTATGCGTTTATTTATACGCCATTAAAAAAAATAAACTCCATTGCTGTGTTGGTGGGTGCTTTACCTGGCGCATTACCTTGTTTGATAGGATGGGTTGCAGGTAATGATGATTTTAGTTTAGGCGGTTGGATATATTTTGGCATTCAGTTTTTATGGCAGTTCCCGCATTTTTGGGCAATTGCCTGGGTGGCACATGAAGACTATAGCAAGGCCGGATTTAAGTTGTTGCCCGCTGATAAAGGTCCAACAAAATTTACGGCGATACAAGGCGTTATGTATTCGGTGCTAATGATTCCGGTGGGTTTACTACCTTATTATTTTGGTTACACTGGAATGGTGAGTGCGATTGTTGTGATGGTGTGTAATGTATTTATGGTGGTGCAAAGCATCAGGTTGTACCAGCAAATGGATGTTAAAGCGGCAAGACGCGTCATGTTTAGTAGTTACATTTATTTACCCATTGTATTACTTGCATTGTTGGCCGGCAAAAATTAAAGACTAAAATAAAATATATGTCTACACTTACTTCATCAACAGAAAGGCAAAGAATTCATCCACAAAAATTTTTGATGTGGGCGGCCATTGGCAGTATTGTAATGATGTTTGCTGGTTTAACGAGTGCTTATATTGTTAAAAAGAACCAGGGTAATTGGTTGGTGATTGAACTGCCTGTTATGTTTTGGTATTCTACTGGCGTAATTCTAGCAAGTAGTATCACCATGTGGTTGGCCAGTGCCGCTATAAAGGCAGGAAAAACGATCAATTATAAATTATTTATCACCCTAACCTCTATACTTGGTATTGTGTTTGTGTCACTTCAATGGGATGGCTTTAAAGACCTTGAGTTAAGGGGTTTTGCACTAATTGGTCCTCAAAGTAACTCGGCATCGTCCTTCTTATTCATCATTACGGGCCTACACATGCTGCACGTACTAGGCGGTGTTGTAGCGCTTTGTGTCTTGTTTTTTAGGGCGATTTTTATTAAATCAAGTGAAACTAACATCGTTCCGGTTCAAATTGTAGCTACTTACTGGCATTTTGTAGATATTCTTTGGATCTACTTATTCATATTTTATAATTTGATCGCTTAATTCTAATAAAAAGTTACCCAGAAATCGTCTTTTTTGACTGATAGCCAATATTTTTGCAACGAAATTTTTAATAAGACATGTCAACAGCAACAGTAGATACAACAAAGTCTTGGAGTGGTGGAAAAAGCCCATTCAACGTCGAGTACGGTAAATTAATGATGTGGTATTTCTTAATGAGTGATGCCTTCACATTTGGCGCTTTTCTGATCTCTTATGGTACCATACGTTTTTCAACCAATGGATGGCCTGACCCTAACGTCGTATTTAAAAGTTTTCCATTTGCGCCAGAAGGAGCCAATGCACCACTTGTGTTTGTGTCTGTGATGACATTTATTTTGATTGTTAGTTCCGTAACCATGGTACTTGCTGTAAAAGCAGGTCAAGAAATGGATAAAAAATCGGTGGTTAAGTACATGATTTGGACGATCATTGGTGGTATTGCATTTTTAAGTTGTCAGGCTTGGGAGTGGAATCACTTACACCATGAAGGTGCATGGTGGGGTCGCAATCCATTTATCAATGCTGATGGAACTGCATCTTCTACCAACTTTACCAATTACTTTTTCACCATTACTGGTTTCCACGGTTTCCACGTATTTACTGGAGTGGTTATTAATATTATCATGTTGATCATGACGCTCCTAGATAAATTTGAACAACGTGGTCATTACCTCATGATTGAAAAAGCTGGATTATACTGGCACTTTGTAGATTTAGTTTGGGTATTTGTATTCACGTGCTTCTACCTAGTATAATTTATTATTTCAACAACATTAATTAAGAACCTGATGTCACATACAGCTCAACACGAAGAAAACCACGGAACTGGTGAAATTAAAAAAGTTACCATCATTTTATCTGTATTAACCATTGTAGAATTAATACTTGGTTTTTGGATGATTGGTATCACATCTGAGGCTTTAAGACTTGCTATCAAGGGGTCAATCATTATTTTAATGATGGCCAAAGCGTTTTATATCGTCGCTTATTTCATGCACTTGAAACATGAATTAAAAAACCTGATCATGACGATAGTTGTGCCACTGGGTCTATTTGTATGGTTTATTGGCGCTTTTTTGATTGATGGTAATTCTTTCAGAAACCTACGTAACACCTACGATCCATATTTTAAAGAGCGTTCAACAATTAAGGTAGAACAAAAAGCACATGGTGAACACGGAGCAGCAGGGCATGGTGCAGAAGCATCTCACGGTGCCGCCGCAGATACCACTGCGCATGCAAAAGATACTGTGTCGGTAGAGAACAAACACTAAATGAAATTGTTATCAAATAAGTAAAACCACCGACCTTTGTCTGGTGGTTTTTTTATACCAACCGTTTTACAATGAGTAAAAATTCAATTTTAGGTTTATTAATCGCTTTAGGGCTACCGGTAGCATGCTATTTATGGCTTAAATCTGCTAGTGAAGACGCGGTACATATGCCCCGCAAGTACCTTCTAGACACGGTTATTACAAAGGTCGAAAATGGCAAAGAAATAACGGATAGTATTTGGCATAAAACGGCCAATATTACCCTTGTGAACCAATTAGGGGATACGGTTAGCCTTTACGATAAGCGCTCTAAAATAATGGTGGTAGATTATGTATTTACCAGCTGTAGAAGTATTTGCCCTAAGCTTACTTATAACATGCAAAAGCTGCAACACTCTTTTAAACTTGGTGGTAATGTGCGCAAAAAAATTGATACGGCTGTTGTTCAGTTCGTTTCATTTACTGTAGATCCAGAGCGTGACTCTGTTCCGGTGCTAAAAAATTACGCAGATATTTTTGGTGCTAACCATGACAACTGGTGGTTTTTAACGGGTAATAGAGACAGTATTTACAAATTTGCTTTTGAAGAGTTACGCGTTGATAAATTTAGCGAAGAACCTATTAGTCCTGACTTTGTGCATACTTCAAGGTTTGTACTACTTGATAAAGACCGTTATGTGCGTGGCTATTACAATGGACTTGATTCAAATTCGGTGGCAAAACTTGCGAGAGATATTGGTTTATTAATGCTCGAAAAAGACAAGAAAACTAAAGGCGCTATTTTTAGAAAAATACTTGACCTTTCTTGGCTTTGGTTAATTATTATATCTGCCATTTTATTTTTTGTGGTGTATATCCGTCAAAACAGAAAAACTAACGGATAATTATTATTTAAAAACTATACTATGTTACAAGCATCTATTTCAAAAAACGACAAACTTGCTAAATGGCTCATTGGTATATTTTCTGTAGTGGTGTTTACCGTTGTTGTACTACTTAGTAAATTTAAATTAGATGTTGATTTAGGTTTTGATGTGCACATTTTTGCAAAAGCCAATGCGGTGATCAATTCAATTATTGCTGTATTACTAGTGGCTGCATTGGTGGCTGTTAAAAATGGCAACTATCAAATGCATAAAAAAATGATGATGGCAGCGCTTGTGCTATCTGTTTTATTTTTAGTTTCATATATCGCACATCATTTACTCGCTGGCGAAGCTAAGTTTGGTGATACCAATCATGATGGAATTTTAAGTGAAGCAGAAACTGCAGCTGTAGGATCTTTTAGAACGCTTTATTTGCTTATTTTAAGTACCCATATATTTTTAGCAGCGGTAATACTTCCTTTCATTTTATTTACAGCATATCGTGCACTCACTGCCGAGTTTGCTACACATAAAAAATTAGCTAAAATTACCTGGCCACTCTGGTTTTATGTAGCAGTAACAGGTCCGGTAGTCTACTGGTTTATTGCGCCTTATTACGCGTAAAGCGTCGCCTATAAACTTAGCTCTTTGGCTGGGTCCCAAAAGTGTTTGCTAAAATTTTGGATGGTTTCATCTTTGACTACAACGCCTTCTTTTTCAAGTAATTCCTGCATGCGTGTTGGCGTTTCAAAATGCGCCTTACCGCTTAACATGCCGTTTCTGTTAACGACTCTTTGCGCTGGTACTTTAGGTTTAATAAAATGTGCGCCATTGAGTGCGTAGCCAACAGCTCTTGAACTTTGTTTACTTCCTAAATAAGCAGCAATAGCGCCATAGGTAGTTACACGTCCTTTGGGAATAAGCCTGACCACCTGGTATACCAGTTCAAAAAAACTGGGACTGTCTGCTTTATTGCGGCTCGCGGAATTCATGAATTTCTTTATTGAGGAGCATTTGTTTACGGGGCTCTGGAACCGCTTCGTATGCATAAGGACAGTGTCTGCAACCGTGACCGCAACAGTATCCTTTTGCAATATGATAGGCTTCTGTAAATACAAAATTACCAGAAGGGTCTGTATAATAATCTACGTCTTTAATCAGGTTCTTGCTCACTTAATAAACTTTTTAATTGCGCATCTAAAGCCAGCGGCAATTCTTTGTTAATGGAAAAAGACAAATAATGAATACGGTTGCTGCCTGCAATATCTAAACCCTCGTAATGCGTTTTAATGTGCAGTTCAGGTTTAATGTTTGCGCCCGCGTATACATTGTCCATATCCTCTAACAACGGAAGTTCAAATAAGTTGATAACAAGCTTGGTAAATTGATATAAATCTGGGCTATCAGTTTTTAAATGAATAATCCCCCCGGGTTTTAGTATTTGCTGGTATAAGCGCAAAAATTTAGGGTGGTAAGGCGCTTTTTAGCCTTAGAACCACGAAGTTGTGGGTCCGGGAAAGTGATCCAGATCTCATCTATTTCGGCAGGGTTAAAGTAGTCAGGTACTTTATCTATTAAGGACCTGATAAATGCCACGTTTTTAAGGCCCTGTTCAAGTGCATTTGTAGCACCTCTCCAAATCCGGTTGCCCTTAATATCGATGCCTATATAATTGCGGTTAGGGTGCATTTTACCCAGGCCTACTGCA
>Ga0164293_10006377_pt1 | contig 10036 bp, 9 predicted proteins | sample GEODES118metaG_FD_111487 | JGI IMG/M metagenome (GOLD analysis project Ga0164293, IMG submission 111487) | Eutrophic lake water microbial communities from Lake Mendota, Wisconsin, USA - GEODES118 metaG | ecosystem: Environmental > Aquatic > Freshwater > Lake | place: USA: Lake Mendota, Wisconsin...
ACCTCTAGTCAACCATCGACTCCCTGTGGATAAGTTCATTAAGGGGCGATTATTCGTGGGTTTGGGCTTATCATTTGCCGATGATCACGACAGTTCTATGGGATTTTGGGGGCGTAATTCTGTCGAGTCCATTTGAGGCGTTTCATGCGCTCGAAGCAGATCGCGGAATACCAAAGGGGACCATTCGTGGCGTGATTGCCAGCGATGACGGCGATCACCTGTGGGGTCAGATGGAGCGCAGTGAAATCGCCGCACCCGATTTCAGTTCGCGCTTTGGTGCACTCATGGCCACAACTGGTCACCCACTCACCGGGCTCGATGTACTTGGTGTGCTTCACGGCACGGTGCGTCCAGAGATGGTTCAGGTACTCGACCGAGTTATTGAACTTGGTTACAAGACCGCGTGTCTAACAAACAACTTCAATCGCCCTACTGAACACGCCATCGAATCGGATCACGAGCGCGAAGTTGCAGCAATCATGGCACGATTTGATTTAGTGGTTGAGAGTCGTGTCGTTGGCTTCCGTAAACCGGAGCCGAAGTTCTACAACTATGCATGCGAGCAACTCGGAGTTAAGCCTTCGGAATGTGTATTCCTAGATGACATTGGTTCAAATCTCAAACCAGCAGCCGCGATGGGCATGTCCACCATCAAGGTTCTGAGTGCCGATCAGGCAATTAGTGACCTTGAAAAAGTTCTCAGCAAAAAACTGCGGAGTCGCTAAAACTCAGAGACCTTCGTGAATCTCATCCATGAGGTCAGCGAGTTCCTGATCGTGGATTGCCTTTGATCCCGTTGCGGGGCTTCCGCTCGCCACACGGGCCACATGACGCAGATCGTAACCACGTTCCTTGAGACGCCAAATCAGATGCTCGACGAAGTGCCATGGACCCATGTTTTCTGGTTCTTCTTGCAACCAGACAACTTCCTTTGCGTTTGGATAGCGGGCAAGAATCGCATTGATCTGATCAATTGGGAATGGATACAACTGTTCGATACGAATCACTGCAACTGGTGACTTACGCTTGTCACGCTCAGCGATCGCGTCCCAAGCAACCTTGCCACTGCAAAGAATGACTCGCTTGACTGATCCGGGATCGGAGATAAACGGATCGTCCAGGACTTCTTGGAAGCTGCCCTTGGTGAAATCCTCGATCTTGGAACGACTCTGAGCCATCCGTAATGGTGCTTTTGGTGTGAACAGAACCAGTGGTTTGCGAATGTTGCGGCGCACTTGGCGACGCAACAAATGGAAGTACTGGGCCGCATTAGTGGCGTTGCAGACTTGAATGTTGTCCTCAGCGCAGAGCTGCAAGAAGCGCTCGATGCGCGCTGATGAGTGTTCGGGGCCTTGGCCTTCCATGCCGTGAGGAAGCAACAAGACCAGGCCGTTTTGCTGACCCCACTTGTCTTCAGCGGCAACCAGATACTGGTCAATGATGATCTGCGCACCGTTTACAAAGTCACCGAACTGCGCTTCCCACATCACCAACGCATTTGAATTGCTGTGGGCGTAGCCGTATTCGTAACCAACTGCTGCGTATTCCGAAAGTAGTGAGTCGTAAACCCAGAAGTTGGCTTTCGCACCAGGCAAGTCAGCGATCGGAATCCAGACGCGTTCATTTTCGTAATCAACAAGTGCTGCATGGCGTTGGCTGAAAGTGCCACGGCGTGTGTCTTCACCAGAGAGACGCACTGCGGTGCCCTCAAGAACCAATGATCCGATGGCGAGTGCTTCACCAGTGGCCCATTCCACTTCGCCCTGCTCGTGGTAAAGCTTTGCCCGCTGCTCAAACTGACGAATCAGCTTCGGGTGGGCAACAAAATCGGCTGGATAGTTGGTCAGCTGATTAAAGATTGCGTCTACCGTGCCACGCTCAATACCTGTTTCGATGTGGGGCAATACACCAATTGGTTCTGGGGGTCGCGCGGCCTTGACCGGCGCTGGCGCTTTGGAGCGTGCATCATCAAGCGACACCTGGAGTCGGTCGACATAATCCTGAAGCGCCTGCTCGGCTTCTTCCAATGTGATGTCGCCGCGCTTGACGAGCGACTCAACGTAAATCTTGCGCACACTTCGACGCTCAGCGATCGCCTTGTACATAAGTGGCTGGGTGTATGACGGATCATCGCCTTCGTTGTGACCATGACGGCGATAGCAGATCATGTCAATGACCACGTCCTTGTGGAACTTCTGGCGGTATTCAAACGCCAAACGCCCAACACGCACGCATGCCTCGGGGTCGTCGCCATTGACATGGAAAATTGGCGCTTGAATCGACTTCGCAATATCGGAGCAGTACAAAGACGAACGCGATTCTTTGGGTGCGGTTGTGAAGCCAATTTGGTTGTTGATCACGATGTGCACGGTTCCACCAACGCGGTAGCCGTTGATGTCACTCATGCCGAGGGTTTCCATCACAACGCCTTGGCCAGCAAAGGCTGCGTCTCCATGTATCAATACCGGCAATACCGAGAAAGCCAACGGTGGATGAATCTGATCCTGTTGTGCGCGTGCCATGCCCAATACCAATGGATTCACGGTCTCGAGATGGCTTGGGTTAGCAGCAAGTTCAAGGTTCAGCTGGCTGCCTGTAGCGCTTTCGTACTTGCCGTGCGCCCCAAGGTGATACTTAACATCACCGCTTCCCTGCACCGATGACGGGTCAACGTGTCCTTCAAACTCTTTGAAAATCTGGTCGTACGACTTGCCCATCACATTGGCCAAAACATTGAGGCGACCACGATGAGCCATGCCCAATATCGCCCCATCGAATACCTCGTCAGCGGCCGATGAAAGTACGGCATCGAGCATCGGGATCAACGACTCAGCGCCCTCGAGGCCAAAGCGTTTCGTGCCGACATACTTTGTGGCGAGGAACTTTTCGAAAGCCTCAGCAGAATTCAAGCGCTCGAGGATTCGCTTCTTCTCAGGTGCGGTGAATGAATAACGCACACCTTCAAAACGCGATTGCACCCAGCGCTGCTCCTCAGTGTTCTGAATGTGCATGTACTCAACACCGATGGTGCCGCAATATGCGCCACGCAAGATGTCGAGAAGATCGCCAAGACGCAAACGGTCGTAGCCCGCAACCCCACCGGTGAGAAATTCGCGGTCGAGGTCCCAGATGCTCATGCCGTATGTGGTTGGGTTGAGCTCAATGGGCAGTGTGGGGTCTTTCCACTTCAGTGGATCAAGATCAGCGATCAAGTGACCGCGTACACGATGCACGCGAATGAGGGTCGAGATCTGCATTTGCTTTTCCAGCATCGCCTCTTCGCGATTGACCGGATTGATGTCGTGCTTCCACTCTTCGGCGCGATACGGCACATCAAGGCTTTGAAACACGCCTTCGTAGAAGCCGTGCTCGCCAAGAAGGAATTCATGTACACGCTTTAAAAAGAGACCGCTCTCAGCACCTTGGATAATTCTGTGGTCGTAGGTACTGGTTATGGTCACCACTTTTGAGACCCCAAGACCCGCTAGGGCGCGCACATCACTGCCCTGGAACTCCGCTGGATAGTCAATTGAACCAACGCCGATGATTGCGCCTTGCCCTGGCATCAAACGCGGAACCGACTGCGCTGTGCCGATTGTTCCAGGATTTGTGAGGCTCACAGTTGCACCAGCGAAGTCACTCACCGCCAACTTGTTGGTCTTCACTTTGCGAATGAGCTCTTCGTATGCATTCAAAAACCCTGCAAAGTCGTAGGTGTTCGCATCACGTAACACAGGCACTACGAGTGTGCGCTGCCCACCACCCTTGTCAACATCAACTGCAAGACCCATGTTCACGTTTGGATTGCGAACTATCTGTGGCTTGCCATCAGCATCAGGAACGTAAGTGTTGTTCAGGGCAGGGACGGCATCAGCAATTGCGCGCACGATTGCGTAACCGATTAGGTGCGTGAAGGAAACTTTTGCTTGTCCCGTGCGTTCGCGGTACAGATTTATTTGTTTGCGATTGACCTCGAGCAGTTTCGCGGGAATGTGACGGATACTGGTGGCGGTTGGAACACTCAGGCTGCGCTCCATGTTGTTCACAATTGCCACACCAGCACCGCGAATTGGTTCTGGCACTAAATCGGCTGGAATCGGAGCCGCCTGGGTAACAGGTGGCTTCGGCGAAGTGTTCACGGGCGACACTGGCGTTGGAGCAACTGAGGCAGCGACAACTGGAGGCGCAACAGTCGGCCGTGGTGGCGCAGCTCCTGGGCGATAGTCGGCGAAGAACTCCCGCCACGCCTCCGCGACTGAATCGGGATCGGCCAAATACTGCTCGTACATCTCGTCGACCAGCCAAGAATTGGGACCAAAGGGATCAATCGGGGGATTCGTCTCAGACATCACCGTCAAGCGTACTTGTGGACTGGTGTTGGAACTGCCAGCCACAATGGCGAATTTGGGCACCGAAACCATAGGCTGAGGGCATGCGCAAAGCATTCAAACCCCTCATCGTGTTGTCACTCTTGCCAATCGCCGCCGCCTGTGGCGGAGGTGGTGGCGAGTCCACTGACACGATTCCAGCAGACACCAACCTCGTGGTGACGGCCACTAACGCCATCGCTTTCGATAAAACCGAATACTCAGTGGCAGCCGGGGAGATCGCGGTTGCTTACCAAAATGATTCCCCAATCCGCCACACGCTGATTGTGATTGAAGACGGGGAAAAGGTGCCCAACTTCAAACTGGTGGTCAACAAGAAGGGTGATGTCGATACTGGCTCAATCACACTTCCCGCTGGCACCTACACGCTCTTCTGCGATGTGCCGGGCCACACCAACATGAAGGCAACCCTCACGGTTGAGTGAAATCTGATTTAGAAATCAAAAAAGGGCCGACCCATATGGGTCGGCCCTTTTTTGTTTCGTACTCAGCCGAGCAGGATCTCAGAGAGAATCCAAAGCACTGCCCACAAAGCGACTGCGGTATAAATCGCGTTCTTTTGCGACTCATAAGGCCACAGCAACTTGTTCGTGGTGGCGGTGCCACCAAACTTGCCGAGAGCGTTCAACTGCAACAAGGCAATTAAAACGCACGCGATGATAAAGAAGGTCCAAGCGTTACCACTTGTTGCCGTCTCGCTAAAGACGTAATAGAAGTGACCAGCACCGACCATGAAAAAGAGCATTGACAGCGAGAAGATGAAGTTCTGACGCGACGCAAGAGTTGCTTTGCGGCCCGCGGCTGCTGCTGCAGGATCAGCCTCACGGCCCTCAATGATGCCGACTGCATTGGCAAGCACCACTCGCTGGTTCTTCCAGATGATCATCCACACATTGGCGGCCATCAAGATGCCGAGCACCATGCCGACTGAGATCGCAGCATTGTGACCAACACCAGCAAGCGAGTCCTCACTCATGAAGTTCTCGAAGTAGTTCTCGGTGATGCCAGTGATCAGGATGCCAGTCACAAGGGTCCAGATTGCAGCCCAACGGAACCACCAAAGCGCACGACGCGCAATGAGGTTGATGGTCTTTTGCCGAGCCATGTTGTCATCGCCATAGCCAGGTAGCGATGGCACCTGGACGAGGTTGAAGTAGTACAGCAGGCCAATCCAGCAAATACCACCGAGCACATGCAGCCAGCGGAATCCGAACTCAAAGCCAGTACGTGTGAGTAGTTCCATTAATAACTCCCCTAGTCGGCGCACTTCGTGCGACAGATAGGCAAAAATTACCACCGAATCGGGCAACGCGGGCGGATTGGACCTAGCCTTGGCGCGTTATGGCGCACGAATTCATCTACACCTGCTACAAACTCGGACGTTTCTACCCACCGGACCGCACGGTGTTAGAAAACATTTCACTGTCGTTTTACCCAGGGGCCAAGATCGGCGTGATCGGCTCCAACGGCTCGGGAAAATCGAGCCTGCTAAGGATCATGGCTGGCCTCGACGACGGTTACTCAGGTGAAGCCAGACTCACTCCCGGCTTCACCGTTGGCCTGTTGGAGCAAGAACCCCAACTCGACCCCGCCAAGGATGTACTCGGCAACGTGATGGATGGCGTGGCGCCAATTCGCGACCTGCTTGAGAAGTACAACGAAGTCATGGCGATGTGGGGTGACCCAGATGCTGACTACGAAAAAGTTGGCGCCTTGCAGGCCGACCTAGAAGCAAAGATCGAAGCTGCCGACGCTTGGAGTCTCGACCGCAATGTTGAGATTGCGATGGACGCACTGCGCTGTCCGCCGAATGACTCAGACGTGTCGAAGTTATCCGGCGGTGAAAAGCGCCGCGTCGCACTGTGTCGCTTGTTGCTGTCACGACCTGACTTGTTGTTGCTTGATGAGCCCACAAACCACCTCGACGCCGAAAGCGTTGATTGGCTCGAACGTTTTCTCAAGGACTACCCAGGCACAGTTGTAGCGATCACTCACGACCGATACTTCCTCGACAACGTTGCGAAGTGGATTCTTGAACTTGATCGTGGAAAGGGATTTCCATTCGAGGGCAACTACACGAGTTGGTTGGAACAAAAACAAGAACGACTTGCCAAAGAAGAAAAGAGCAGCGAAGCACGCCAGCGCACACTCCAGCGTGAGCTCGAGTGGGTGCGCATGTCACCAAAGGCACGCCAGTCAAAGGGCAAAGCGCGACTCGCTGCGTACGAAAAGCTGCACGCCGAAGCCGAAAGCGCCGAACGCGGCCCCGACAAATTGGAGATCGCAATCCCACCGGGTCCGCGCCTTGGTGACACTGTGATTACGGTCGACGGGCTATCAAAAGGTTTCGGTGACCGACTCCTCATTGACAACTTGAGCTTCTCGTTGCCACCGGCTGGCATCGTGGGAATCATTGGACCAAACGGTGCAGGTAAAACAACCCTGTTCCGAATGCTCACCGGCCAAGAAGCACCTGACGCGGGCAAGATCACAGTGGGTAACACTGTGGTTCTTTCATACGTTGATCAATCCCGTGACGATCTCGACCCGGACAAGACCGTCTACGAAGAAATCACCGACGGAGTTGATCATTTGAAGGTTGGCGCACGCGAGATCAACGGTCGCGCCTATGTCGCCAGTTTCAACTTCAAAGGCAGTGACCAGCAAAAACGTGTCGGCGACCTTTCGGGTGGTGAACGCAATCGTGTTCATCTTGCGAAATTGCTAAAGCGCAATGGCAATGTGCTGTTACTCGACGAACCCACCAACGATCTCGATGTTGACACCCTGCGTGCATTGGAAGATGCCCTCGAGAACTTTCCAGGCTGTGCCGTGGTGATCAGCCACGACCGCTGGTTCCTCGACCGCATAGCCACGCACGTGCTCGCGTTCGAAGGCGACAGCCAAGTCCGCTGGTTTGAAGGTAACTTCTCCGAGTACGAATCGTGGCGCCGCAAGGAGCTCGGTTCTGTTGCCGACCAACCGCACCGAATCAAATACAAGCCACTCACCCGCTAACGCCACCATGGATCGTTCGATCAGTAACTTCTTCGTTGACAACAGGCCAGAGTGGCTTGGTCATTTAGCGAAGTTCGTCTCCTATCTCGGACAATTTCCCATCCACATCGTGATCCTGATTGGTCTCGGTGTAATTCTGAAGAAACGCTCTGACTTGATTTTCGTGGCTGTCGTTTCTGCCGTTTTTGCCTATGGCCTGAACACAATTTTGAAACGTCTATTCGACCGAGCACGCCCTCCGAAGTCTGACTGGTTCGAGGGCTACCACGCACACGGCTTCTCTTTGCCGTCAGGCCACGCCGTGAATGCAGCCGTGCTTGGTGTATTCATATATCTGTGGCTGCCTGCCCGCTGGCGTTGGGTCGGCCCCGTAGTAGCCGTTGCAGTTATGTGGTCAAGGGTTCAACTAGGCGTACATTGGCCAAGCGACGTAATCTTCGGCGCAGCAATCGGAGGCGCTATCGCCTTCGGGGGCACACGAATCCTCGACAAGCGCACGGCAGAAACCATATGAACTCAACCAAACTGATTCGCATTGCGTGTGCTGGCACATTCGTAGGTGGCCTTGCAGGAATCATTGCGTCGTCTGCTGCGGGCAATAACGAGGGATTTGTTCTCACTTTTGGCATCATCACAGCTATCGCCGCTGTCGTTCTCATCGTTGTCTCAGCGGTAACTAACCGGGAACGCATTGATGTTTTTGAAGATGCCATCGCTGAGAAACTCGAGGCTCAGATCGACGACCTCGTAGCGGGAGGCGCTGACGAAGCCAAGCTCCGCGCACTCATTCGTGATGCGCTGAGAGCTGGGTCAAAATCATGAGTGAACCTGCACTTATGAATGATGCGGAACTCGCGAGCTTTCTTGCAATCGAAGCCGGCGTGATGCTGGTCCAGCTACGCGAACGCCTTGCGCTAGAGGGCGCCCCGCAATGGCGAATCAAAGATGCAGGCGATGTGCTTTCCCATGATTTCTTGATGGAAGCACTGAGCCAACACCGACCCCATGACGCGGTGCTTTCCGAAGAAGGTGCAGAGGATCCACGGCGACGCCATGCCGAGCGTGTCTGGATTGTCGATCCGTTAGATGGCACAAACGAATACAGCGAATACGGACGTCACGACTGGGCCGTACACATCGCGCTTTGGGAGCAGGGACACTTGACCGCTGGAGCTGTCTCGCTGCCCGCACTATCTGCAGTCTTTGCTACCGACCCCGCGCCACAACTCCCAGCACCGACACGCACACGTCCACGCATGATCACTTCGCGCACACGCGCACCTTATGCAGCAATGCTTGTTGGAGAAGCCCTCAATGCCGATGCAGTTCGGCTCGGTTCGGCAGGCGCCAAAACCATGGCGGTGATTCTGGGCGAAGCAGACATCTATCTTCATGACGGCGGCATGTACCAGTGGGACTCCGCAGCACCAGCAGCGGTTGCCGCCGCAGCAGGGTTGCACGTGAGTCGAATTTCTGGCGCACCACTCGTTTACAACGATTCCGATCCGTGGTTGCCGGACCTTCTCGTGTGCCGTCAGGAATGGAAAGAGCCTGTACTGAACGCTTTATGGGGCGATCAGTGGCGAGTGCACGAACACTGAGTAACAACACGTACAAAGCACGTGATTGTTTCGCTAGTTTCTACGCGTGCGTTTGGTTATTGCTCGTTGCAGTGTGGTGTACGAGGGACGGCTCGATGCTTCGTTGCCCGAAGCCTTGCGGCTGATCATGCGAAAAGCCGATGGTTGTGTAGCGATCCACGCTGATGGAGGTGCCTACAAGCCGCTCAACTGGATGAATGCGCCGAATTCGGTCGCAGAACTAGATGACCGCTGGGTGATAACAAATCCAAAAGGCGAGACGCTCACAATTCATCTCCACGAAGTGATATCTGACTTTGAGCACGAGCTTGGAAAAGATCCCGGTCTTACAAAAGACGGCGTCGAAGCCCATCTTCAAGAACTGCTTGCGGATAATCCTGAGGAAATTGAACTTGGGTTGCAGTTGATCAGACGCGAATACCCGACCTCCATCGGCCCAGTGGATTTACTTTGCAAGGACTCAGCTGGCCGTACCGTGGCCATCGAAATCAAGCGCCGTGGCGAAATTGACGGGGTTGAACAGCTGACTCGCTATCTGGACCGCCTGGCGCTCGACTCAAGCCTTGGCGACCTACGCGGGATTTTCGTGGCACAAGTCATCAAGCCACAAGCAAAAACCCTCGCCGAAAGTCGCGGAATCATCTGCCGCGAGATTGACTATGACTTACTGCGTGGCAAGCGCAGCGAACAGCCAACTCTCTTTTAAGGCGATATGTCCCCCACGAAAAAAGTTCTTGTAATTGGTTGTGGTCCAGCCGGAACCGCTGCTGCAATTACCGCGCGCAAACATGGCATTGAAGTGACCATCGTCGACAAAGCCGTGTTTCCGCGTGACAAGTGCTGCGGAGACGGTCTCACAACTTCCGCCTTGCGTCTACTGCAGCAGCTTGATGTTCGGCCAAGTTCCATGCCTTCGTGGCGCGAAATTGATAGTGCACAACTTCGTGCCCCCGATGGACGCAACATCACGATGCCGTTTCCAGAAGGTATTGGTCTTTTTGCTGCCGTCGTACCCCGAGTAGAACTCGA
>Ga0164293_10006378_pt1 | contig 10036 bp, 3 predicted proteins | sample GEODES118metaG_FD_111487 | JGI IMG/M metagenome (GOLD analysis project Ga0164293, IMG submission 111487) | Eutrophic lake water microbial communities from Lake Mendota, Wisconsin, USA - GEODES118 metaG | ecosystem: Environmental > Aquatic > Freshwater > Lake | place: USA: Lake Mendota, Wisconsin...
CCGCGCTTCTTGATAGCGAGGAACCCCGCCGCAGCCGACAACCCAAGTCCTCCCACCACTCCGAGCGGTCCGGGTAGATTGCTGACAAGTCCCCCAAGTAAATCAGTTCCTCGCTGTAGCTGATCATAGTCGGGGCCAGTGGTAGCTCGCTCATGGCTTTCCTCCGTGATCTTCCCTTTGAAGGGGCCGACCGCGCCGATGGGCGTCTGGACGGCCGCAACCTCAAAGGTCTTAACGTCTTGCCGCGTAGTTTCCTTAGCGCAGGCAGAAAGGCAGATGAGCGCAGCCACCATAGCCGTGCCGCCGACAGCCCGTAGGATCGACGGCAAAGCGGCACCAACAGCCCCTCCAGCCGTAGCCACCGATGCTAGGATGGTAAACCCCATCTTGGCCTTAGTGGAAAGCTCTAGGACTTGCTTCATGTCCCCCTTGATCTCAGTGACATCAGCCTCCAGCCGGTCAAGGCGGGCCTCCATGTTGCCGAGTTCGCGGCTTACGGTGTTCTGGTCAAGGGTCATGGTGGTTCCTGTATGTTAACGAGTGTTAGCTATGTGCAAGCGATCACTTGGGCGGCGGCTTGCCGAACACAGCATCTTGCCAATCATCGGCGGAAAGGATGCGAGCGGGAACACCCCACGGCAACCCAACCACACCGCCCATGGCACGGGCAGCATGCGCCCCTACGTCATACCATGTCTGCTGCGCGTCAGGGTTGGTAGCGACATTGTAAGCGCCAGCAACCATCTTAACCGCGCTGTCAACCGGACGGAGGCCAGCGGGGGAAGTAAGCTCCCGGCGCTGCACCGAATCCCAAATCCAGCGGGATGCAGGGTGGGTTGCAAGGGTTGAATCAACCAGCGTCTTGCCGGTCCAGTACCCCCACGATGCGGCGCTGGCCTTATCCTCTGCGCCGAACTCGCCGTCCTTCAACCATGCGTCCACGAGTTCGTTAGCTGCCGCCCCCATGAAAAGGTTGAGCAGGATGAACGAACCAACATGCCGCCACTGCGCCGGGTCTTTACGCGCATTGAGCAAGGCCGTGTTGCCACGGTTGAACTGCGTGATAAGAAACCCGCCGAAGGTGGTCAGAAGCCGGGTCTTTTGATCCTGATGTAGCGCCGTCATCTCGGTGGTTTCACCGGAACCTTGCGACTCACGCACAACACGATCCGCAAACAGGATCGCCTTCTCCTCATTCTGGAAGTCGCGCATCCCCTTTGTGTACGCAGCATGCCAAGTTGGTACGGTGGCCGCCATCTGCGTAAATGAGATGGGGACCATCGACCACCGCTTAACCCCCTCAACTAGCGGAGTCCCGGTAGCGGACTGCTGGATGTCCTGCGCGTGCTGAGTCCCAATGGTGAACATATCACCAATCTTGGACTTGTCCTTCATGAAGCGGTACATTTCGCGGGGGTGAGTCGAGAAGCGACCAATGGCCCCCACCAAGTCGAGCGACTTTATAGCGGGGTGCGAGAACGAGGACAGTAATCCCAGGGGCTGCTTGGCGATGGTGGCAAGGTTTACGCCAAGCGTGGCGACGGACGTGTTGGCGCGGATGTGGGCTAACCAGCGGTCGCCCGTCGTGGTCGGCGGTGGCGGTCCAGTAATGGCGTTGCGGAAAGCCCCCTGTGCGCCAACCATGTAGTGCGGCCCATACGTCTCAGCAATCGTCTCAAACACCCCACGCGATTCATGGAACAACCGGTTTACCTGCATCGCTAAAGGCTTCTTTGCGATAACGTCGGCCACCTCGCGCAGATGCTCAAAGTGAACGTCAAGGTCCAGGCGAACAACCCGCTTGGGATCGGCGGCAACGCGGTTCTTCGTAAAGTCCTCGCTCGGCTGCAAGCTGCGCTTAACGTAGTTATCCTGCCCAACAAGATCCTTCCACATATCCTCGCTCGTGCGGGGAACCTCATTGTCGTACTTGACCGTCACATATCCGCCACGCAGCGTGGTGGTTCCGCCGTTGACTTGGAACGGGGCCGCTGCGATCCAGCGGGGCGGGGCTTCGCCAATGGAGCGGTAGGTATCCTCTACGGCAGGTTTGAGCGATTCATTCTGTTCCCACAAGGCGTTGACGAACTCAACGTGTCCCTCGTCAAGGTTATTGAGAACAGATGCGGCAACCTGTTCAGCCTTGGTGCGGTCAATCGTGTGCTTAACCATCAGGCTAGAAATCATGCGCTCGCGCCCCGTCTCGCTACCCCAATGGGCGGCAAGCAAGGCACGTTCAATACGACTCAGACTTACCCCATGCGCGGAAGGCGTTGCAATATTGGCGCGGTTCTTGACCCCAGCAACGTAGTCAATCATTCCCGTCCGCTTGCCAACCTCAAGAACCTTAGCCGTCTCAGCATCAAACAACTGGCGCGACTTCGCATCAGCCAATCGAACCTTGTCGGCAAGGTCGTTCCAGTTGCCGGAATGCCCGCCGTCTAACTGGATCGCGTATTCGCCCATCTTGGAAACCGACGCAGCAACCCAGCCGTACCAGACCTTACCGACCATGCCCTGGTCAATAGGGGCATTTGGTGCGTGTGCCACGGTGGATTCATTCAGCCCGCGAGCCTGCGCCCGCATCTCTTGCCCCATGACGTTCTTGTAAAGATCGTTCGCCTTAATGACTCCTTGGTAGATCAGTTCCAACTGTTCGGCGTAAAGCTCAAGGGCGCGGATGTGACCACGTTGAATATCGCTAGGCGCATTGTTGGGGCCAGGTTTATTGGCCGCATCAAACGATGCGATAACACCATCAACCAAGGAAACAGCATCGGTAAGGGTGGCGTCGGGGTTGCGCTGGAGGTAGCCAATAGCCTCGTCCGTCGTCTGGAAGAAGGCAACGCGACCGCCACCGATGGCCGCAATGCTTGCGCCGGTCCTCAGTTCCTCATGGATCTGTGGGCGGCGGAAGCGGTCAATGGTCTTACGGGCAGTGTCAGCCCGCTTGGCAACGGCCCGCTCGGCAGCCTGACGGGCAGCAACACGCTGGATCCCGTAAGTCATCTCCAACGCCTTGTCGTACTCCTTCTTACGGAACGCATCAATGGAGTCCCGGTGCAGGCGCATGGCAACTCCGTTGAGCGTGCCGGGTCGGATGTTCATCAGCGGAACACCCTCAGCCACGAACGCCTCACGCGCAGCCATCTTATCTGCTTCCAGCTTGGTTACGTTGTGCATCTTGGCCTGCACCTTAGCCACCGCATCGGCCTCGCGGATGGCCTCTTTCATGTCCTTAAACCGCTGATTCAGTTCTGCGTACTTGTTGGCATCCAGCATCTTAGATGCGGTACGGCTGATTGCTGCATTGATAGCTGCGTCAACGGCAGCATCAAAGTCGCCACGGGCAGCGGCGGCAATTGCTTCGTTCGTTGCATCCTTAGCTGCCGTGTCGAATTGCCCAGCGTCTGGCGCGTCCTTCATAATCGCCAGTCGGACAGCAGCGGTATCAGCGATTGCGTCTGACGCCATCGACTCACGAATCAAGTCGCGCATCGCCTGCTGATCGGCCTGCGACCGCTTCTCCTTATTGCGGAGTTTATCTTTGTTTTCCGCGATGGTCGCCTTTAGCTTCTCGCTGCCCTGCTTCTTGGCGTCGGCCAGCTTCGCCTTCATCTCGTCCATGCGCTGCTGAAACTTAACAGCCCTGTTGTCCGCCTTCCGCATCTCGCTCGTGTACGCGGCGGCGATGATGGCCCGTTCACTGGCGATAATCTCAGTGGCATAGTTCTGAATCTCTCGCTCCGCGTAGTCCTCCATGTCCGACTCACGGGACAGCGACATATCCTCCAGCTCGGGATGCACGCGAGCACGCCAAGAATCTAGGTCCTCAGACTCCTTCTCCTGGGGCGTGAGAGCGTTATATTCTGCCTCAGCCAACTCAAGTCCGGTTGCTATGTCTTTCGTGATTTGAACCGACTTCTCGGACTGAAGGCGCGAGCGAATCTTCGCCACCGCCTCGGCACGGGCATCAGAGGTATCGTTAATCAACTGCTGATACCGATGGTCGGGGATCGGGAACTCCTTACGGGCCTCGTTCAGCATCGCCTGGAAGTCGGCAGAATCAACGCCAGACCTGCGCGTAAGAGCCTTGTTGGCTTCCAACGTACTGTCGAAGAATGCGCGGATTTCTGGGGTCAGCGTAACGTCCAGCATCGCGGGGTTGCTCGACCATGTTCCGCCGCGAATGAACCCATAGACTTTGCTAATCCATTCGCTGAACTTGGCAAACACCTTCTCCAGCCCCTTGGTTGGGGCCTTGCCTTCTTGGATGTACGCCTCCCACCCGCGAGCGATATACTCGTGCATGGCTGCCCAGGCGTGGTAATCGTCGTCATGCAGTGCGTGGAGTCGGCTGGCGTTGTCCTGAATGGCCTTGGCAGTAAGATTCTCGCCGCCCTTGGTTGCCCGTTTCTTGTACCCACTAGCCACTTGCGCTGCGTTCTGCCTAAGCCACGTCGCAAGCTCTGTGTTCTGAATGGTAAGCTCGGGGCTGATGCCAGCGAACTTTTCGTCCTTTGAGATTAGCGACAGGACATCAAAGTAATGGTGCGAGAACTCGTGCACCACCGTCGATGCGTCGGCCCGCTCTCCGGCACGGAATCCGCGACCGAGGGTTATGGTTCTTGTGTCGGTATCGTACCCGCCGCGCTTCTCGCTAGATCCTTTAGCCATCTTTGGGGCGTACATATCCCAAAGCTGCTTCGGCGTGATGCGCTGCCCAAGATCAGCGTTAATGCTCTCAGCGAGTGCGCGGAACTGGTAGGCGGTGATGACCGCTTGGTTGCTTACAGCGGATCCAACCTGCCCTTTGAGGTCGGCCGCTTTACCCATCTCACGAACATCAGCAATGATCTGGTCGCTATCATCGTTGGTAAGCCCATCAGCCAGCTTAGGGCCGGTGGTGTTTGCCACGGCTTCGTCCACAATCTTTTGCGACTCGCTCATCACCGATGCGGCTTCGATGTTGTTTGGGGCATCTGGGGTGATGCGGGCAAACTCAGCCAGTTCAGCATAGTGTGGCGTGTTGACGTAGCGGGCGAGCAGTTCCCGCAACGGAATGGCAATCATCCCCTCAACGGATGTCGCGCCTTGGAACCGCTGCATTTCCGCTTGCGGATCGCCACCAGTACCAGCGCCCCACTTCGTGTTCCAGTCGTCCTGGGTGAAGTACATGACCTGATCGGTGCCATCGGGCCGCTTCGGCAGAGCATTCAGGAGAACGGAGCGGGATTCGTCCGACATCCCTTGCAGGTTGCCCGCCATCTGTGCAAGGTTCTGCGCGTTCTGAACAGCCATTGCCGCCTTACCGGCACGGTCAATAGCGGGGCGAACGGCGGACTCAAAGATGTTGTGCGCGTTGAAGGCGAGGTCGATAGACGAACCAACGCCAGCAGCAATGGCGGCTTGGGTAACGTCAAACTCTTGATCCCGCACACCAACCGACTCAATCGTATCGACAATGCCTTCCTCTGCGCCGCCGATAGCCGCGCTTCGGATGACGGGGGCCATCCCCGGCTTTGCCGCTACGGACGCGAGGCCGGTGGCTCCAGACCAGATACCGGATGCAGACGTAACCACGCCAGTAAGTGCAGACCAAGCCGCATCGGCTGGTGTCATTTGCTCGCCGCGCTGGGTGCGGAAGTTGTATGCGGACTGACCAGCAGCGGCGGCTTGTGAAGCACCGGCCATCATGGCGGAAACCTTGACGGTTGTCATCGCGGTAGCGCCAAGCCTCGTCGCGGTGATGGCTGCGCCTGCCGGGGCTGCGCCAGAGCTAAGGATGGATGCGATAACGCCGCCAGTAACGTGCTGCGTGGTGGATACGTTGAACGTGTCCATAACAGACTGCGTGCGCGTGGTATAGTCGTTAAGCCCATACCACCATTCCGGTTCCGATCCGGCCCACTTCTGCACCTGGGCGGCAGGATAGCCCGCGAACAGACCGAGGTTAGCCAGCCCTATTCGGTTATAGTCGCCAATAACCTGAAGGGTCGGGGCCTTTGGCCGTAGGTCCGGTGGCGGCGCTAGGCTAACCGCGCCCTTGGAAATAGCCTCCACGGCCTGCGCCGTCGTCGGGGGTACACCGCCGCCGTTAGCCGCGATGAATGCACCCCACTTTGCATCTGAGGCCAGGAAGTCAGCCTCCCTTTGCTGCGCCGACGTCCTCACAACCGCAGGGCTACCGGCTGGCGGGGTGTTGCTGTTAGTTAACGCAGCGTTATCGGCGGCGTCAGTTAACGGCTTTGGGTCGATGGCGAGTGGGTCTGGCATGGGCCTAAGTTACCGAGTAGATGTTATTTATCAACAGGCTTGGCTGGCATCTGGAAGCCGGGCTGCGAAAGCTGCAAGACGGCATCACGGAGTCCGCGCCCTAGCATACCCATACGGTCTAACGCCGTCACAGTAACCTGATTGTTTATCAAGAAGTCGTTGGCAGCGCCGACGCCGGGGATGGACGCAACCGCCGCATCAAGCTTATTCCACGACCACTCAATGTAGTCGACATTTGCGTTGATTCTTCCGCTGGCCCACTGCCACGCCTGACGCACATACCCGGGATTCTCGGCCTCCCATCTTGCTGGAATCTCAGCCGCCAGCATAGCGTCAGCCTCAGCCGGATCCATGCCAACATGCGCTGCGCGATTCGCCTTAATCTGCGCTTCGCTAACGCCCATCTGGGTCCACGCTGCGTAATATCGCGGGGAATCCGTCTCGCCAAACTGCGATGCTGTTTTTACCATGGACAGCGCAACGGCGTGCCCCTTCCGCATGGCGCCTTCGTCGTTGCCAGCGAATGCGGCGCCAGCGCCCCTGATGGCAACGTTGTTGGGATCGGGAGAAATAGGCTGCAAACCTTCAATAACCGATTGGTCGGTCTTGTGAAGCCACCCTTCTTTCTGATACCACGCTGCCCAGTTCGAAGGATCGACATTCCGCTTAGGGTCTGCGTAGCTACGTGCAACCTCGTTGCGAATAGCTTGGTATGCTCTGTTGTACGCATCCTTATCGGCTGGCGCTCCACCCTTCATTCCGTACTTTTCGTTATCGGCAAGAGCTAGACGATCTATGGAATCCTTAGCCAGTTTGTCGATTTCAGACGCTCGCCGCCTGCCCTCTCCAGTCGGGTCGTTGGCGATGTCCATGAACTCTTTGCGATGCGACACGGTGACGCGTCGCGCATTCTCGGCTAGATACGCAGGGATTGCTTCGGGGTTACTAATTGCAAGCTGACTAAGCTTGCGCAGAGCCCCAGGTTGTGTCGCGTCAACGCCACGGGAAATGGATTCCTGCTCGTCCAGATATATGCGCTGGGCCTTCGCTAGTTCGTAAGCGCCCATGTCAGGGTTGCGCTGAACATACTGGTCGTATGTACCGCCGTTGGCTACGTCTTTACTGACAATCTCTTGCATCTGAAGATCGCCAAGCGTTTTAGCTTTGTTCTGCTCGGTCACGATGTCGTTAGATTTCTTCACGATGTCTGATGCGGGAACACCAAACTTAGCGGAAATCTGTTCCGCAGCGGCTCCGATAACACGCATATCGCCGCCTGAAGCCTTCAGCGCAGCCTCAGCGGCAAGGGTTAGCATTTGTGGCTTGGCAATGTTGTTAACGATGTTCTTCGCCTCTGTGCGCTGTGCAAGCGACATGGACGCCACTATTTTTGGGTCAGACGCAAGTTGGAGCATGGTCTGCGTATCAGCCTGAGCGGCGTATTTAATTGCGCTCAGGGCAGCGCCGCCACGCGCATCTTGAACAAGAGCATCAACGGCAGCTGGTGGTGCGTTAAGCAAAGCGCCCCGAGCGCGAATGTTCTTCTCAGCCCCACTAAGATATAGGTTAGCAGAGATAACATCGCCAGAGGCGAGGAACTTGCCAGCCTTCTCAGTATCGCTTGAGATTGAGGCAGCGGCAAGCTCGTCCTCACGATCAATCTGCTTCTTGATGAAGAAAGAATCAATCTGCCCGTTCTGCGAGTATTCGTGCTTAACCACATCCTCTGAGAATAGGGACAGCGCCATCGGATTCCCGCTTAACCACTCCTCCATTTCCTTGCGGCGCTTGGGCTGCAATTCCTGCCATTGTTTAACGCCCTCACTTGGGTTGGTGGCGTAGGCTGCCTGTATCCTTTCACGGTCGGCAGTAAGGATGGCGTTGTAGCGCAACGACTGCTCTTCGGCTTTGGCCTTAGCTTCACTGGCATTTGCCCGTGCAATAAGAGCTTCCCGCGTTGCGATGGCTTGCCCAAGACCTGTCGCCGCCTCACCCAACTGCCCAACACCCTGCGCCACCGCGCCGCCGTAATCAGCGGCTGATGCGTTGGTGTTAGCGCGGACCTGCGGGGTGGCGGACTCGTTGACCTTCTGGCCGCCGTAAAGAGGTGCGGTAGGCATTAAAGCTCCACGGTTTTCATAGTTGCTGTCGGGGCTGCCCCACCAGACTTAGGAATCAAAGGGTACGCCTGTGCAAGCCCTTGCGTGCCAGACGCACTCGCGCCCAGCAACCCGCCCATGAGCGCGTATCGCCCCCGGGCTTTGGCGCGGCTACCTTGCGTCTTGTACTGCATACCCTGCGCCTGCAACGCCCACGCTTCCTTGCGGGCATTAGCGCGGATGCGGCGAACGTCCTCAGCTACCTTGGTGTTGGTATCGGTCAGGAGGTCCTGCGTAACGCCAGAGCTAACGTCCACGCCCTGCGCTGCCATGCTGGCAAGCTGCGCGGACTTGATCGACTCGCCTTCCTTCTGCAAGTCGCCAACCTGCTGCTCGGCCATAGCCTGCACTTCGGCTGCCTGCTGGTACGACATGATCTGGTTGATCTTGGCGTCACGGGCGTTCTGATTTTCGGCTTGGCGCGTGGCCAAGGCCCCGGCAATGTTGCCGCCCATCTGCATGCCGGTACCGGCGAGTGCGAGGATAAGAGGAAGCATTAGTAGTCCTTCCCGATGTTATAGACCGGGGCAGCAGACAGCACGGTTAGCGGCAGCGGGTCGGTTTGACGCACGATGATCCGCCCATGGTCGTTCCACTCTGCGGCCGTATTGACTTCCACAACGCCTGTGGTGAGGGTCGGTACCGCACCATAGTCATCACCAGTAAACCCACCGGGAACAGGATCGTCAAAGGTTGATCCGCCATCACTACTTACCTTTATCCCTCGGCTGGATTCAACCAGCAGTTTAACCTTATGCACCCGCTTCTTCGCGTCAATGAGCGTCATACCCTGCGGATTCTCAATATCCAGCAGTTCAATCTCAGCGGTGATGGGCAACCCAACCACGATCTTAGATGCCGGGCTGGAAAGGGTGATGGCCCCGCTTGCCACCGTTTCATTGGAAACCACCCCGTAATCGGCCAGAACGGCTACCTCCTTGCCTTCAAGATGGCCAAGCCCAGAAAGCTGGTCAACCGCCTTGGCCCATGACGCGGTGGCAACAGCGCGGTGCGATGCCGGTACGTTCTGGTCAGGGCGCACACTAACCAACGTGCCGCTAGTGTATGCCGTCACCACGACCCGTATTGTTACCCCACCGATGGTTATGTCATATGCGTTACCGACATCACCAGCCACGAAAATAGAGGCCGACGCGGTGAGGCTTAACGTGTCGTTGCTGGTCCAGCCTGATCCGCTCAGGGTCAAGGTTGTGGCAGTGGTGTTGGTGCCGTTGTAGGAAAGCCACGAATCAACGAATCGGGCAGCGGCCATGTCCCCAATGAATTGGTCGGCCATGCGCTCGACGTACCGCTTCGTCGAGCCGTTTATGGTCCGATTAACGACAACGTACACGGCATCATAGGTGCCTTCTGGGATCACGCACACGTCCTCAAACGACCCATCCGTGTCGTGCCGATGCCAGCCAGCTACTTCCTGCTCTGGCATGTAGGTCATGCCAAGGAGTCCGCCGTCGCTCATGGTTATCCACAGCACCGTGTCAAACGCGAACTGGTAGTCGATGGCAACCATGGTCTTGCCGTTGAAGAGATGCGAGGAATAGACCGGCAGAGCGTCGCCACGTAGCGAGTCGGATCCGAAA
>Ga0164293_10006382_pt1 | contig 10030 bp, 10 predicted proteins | sample GEODES118metaG_FD_111487 | JGI IMG/M metagenome (GOLD analysis project Ga0164293, IMG submission 111487) | Eutrophic lake water microbial communities from Lake Mendota, Wisconsin, USA - GEODES118 metaG | ecosystem: Environmental > Aquatic > Freshwater > Lake | place: USA: Lake Mendota...
CTAAGAAACCGTCTGAGTATCGTTCAATTGGTATAACCAATGGGAACCTATCGTAATATGGCAACGAATCCTTAGTTTTTGGATCATAAAAAAAGAAATACATCTTACCTATAATAGATTTGTTTTTTAGGCGTTCTCTATCTTGCATTAAAGCCGCAGGAGTAGGTCTCAACTCACCAACTTTTGAACGCAACCATTGGCGTGCGGTGGTTGATCCAAGAGTGTATCCTTCTTTAGCCAACGATTCTTTAATTCGGTCTAATAGATATGCCATATTGTATTTATCTCAAAGTCCAAGTTCTTTTTCGGTAATTATTTTAAACTGCCATCCGTGTTCTTTACAGAATAGGTCGGCTGCCCGCCATTTTTCTTGGTTAACGGCATAGGTCATGGCTTCTTGGATGAATCGTTTTGTTTGGCGCTTCTGTGTTGGCTTCTGAGTTTGTTTGTAAGGTTTCACTTCTAAAACCACAGTAATTTCTTTATTGTCTGCCTGTTTTAGACGAACAATAAAGTCAGGAAAATAACGATGTACCTTTTGGTCTATTGGTGACCGATATGGAATTGGCAGCTCTTCGGAGACCCACCACAGAACACTTGGATGGTCGTCTAAATATTTCATCACACGCAATTCCCATGACGACCGATAGACGATGTTATTGGCATCGCCTTTATATTTGTTTGGGTTTTTTGGTTTAAACCATCCTTTATATGACATAAATACTATCTAGTATTCAAACAAGGAAATAAATGGCTCTTTTCAATCTTACTGATATTAAATTTAAAACAGACCGCCGTCAAGGCACAGAAGCGCTTGTTAGTAATTCTAAGTATCGAAGGGATTTATTGAGGTACCCTAGCGATTTAGGTGCGACCGACAAAGGTCACTACATTGTAATCAATATCAATGAGCAAATAAACACCACTCAATCAACCGGTGAGTTGGTGGCGGGTGACCTTCCAACAATCATAGGAGGCAGAACCGGCGCTGATACCACCGCAGGAAATTTAGCAGCGGTAATCCCTAATATAGAAAAAATTGGAAGCACTTTTGGCCAGAGCATTAAAAATAATATTGAAAATTCTACTATCACAAATCTCGTAACCACAGCTGGTGACCGTATTCAAGACATATTTAACCTAGCGAAAGATGGTTTGACAAACCTAGGCTTTAAAGAAATAGATCCAAAAATAGGAGTTCGTACTATAAGACGAATAAGTGACACAATAGCTTTATACATGCCGGACACATTAAACTTTTCATATGGTCAAGGGTATGAGCAATTGGAGCCTGGAAAAGAATTGACCGGAGCTGTATTAGCTGGCTTAAGTTCAGCATCAGGTACAATTAGAGGAGGAGGTGATGCAGCTGAAATTTTAAAGAGCGTTGCTCCTTTTGTAGCAAATTATGCATTGAGAGAATTTGGTGCCACAGGTAAAATATTATTTGCTGCTGGCACAGGAGGAAAAGTAAATAATCCAATGTTAGAAATTGCATATTCTTCTCCAGAGTTTAGGTCTTTTAGATTTGATTTTATGTTGTACCCAAGAGATGAAAAAGAAGCTCTTGAAGTTCAAAATATTATTAATAAATTACGCTTTCATCAAGCACCCGAAATAGTTAAAAATACTGGAGGTTTTTTCTTATATCCGCCATCAGAATTTGATATATCTTTTTATTACAACGGATCAGAAAATCCAAATATTCCAAAAATTTCGACTTGTGTTTTAACAACAATTGACACCGATTACGCACCAAATGGTTTTTCTGCGTATGAAGTGCCCGGTGAAATGAAAGCTCAACTCGGTCGAACAGGTATGCCGGTTGCAATTAGATTGAGTTTAAACTTTAAAGAAACAGAATATCTCGTTAAAGGTAGCCCTCTATTAGGAGAAATTGGTAGACAAAGAGAGAGGCCTGACCCAACTATCAACACCACAACTGCTGGCGGTTACGCTCCTGGTGGCGGCCAATAAACTAAACATAAAAATATTATATAAAGAATGGCAAATTATTTTAATTACTTTCCAAAAACATTTTATACATTACAGAATAATGTTGATGGTTTAGATGTTGTAACAAACATCATTTCTCGTTATGCATTAGAAAAATCATTTAAAGAAAACACCTCTGTTTACTACAAATATGTTATTCAAGATAGTGACACACCAGAAATTATAGCTGCAAAATTTTATGATTCTCCTACTCGTCATTGGATTGTTTTAGCAATAAATGAAATTGTTGATCCTCAATTTGATTGGCCATTAGATTACAGAACAATGATTAAATTCATTGATGAAAAATATACGGCAAACGGAACAGCAAATACTCCTGCTCAAACAGGTTTAGCTTGGTCTCAAATCAATACCCATTCTTATTATAAAATACAAAAAAGAACAACAAACTATTCTGGTAAATTTATTGAAACCAAAATTGAAGTTGATGCCAATACATATGCTAATATATCTCTTTCATCTTCAAGTATTACATTAAGTGATAACACCGTAATTACCATTAACACATCAAAAGAAACTAAAACACACTATGATTATGAAATAGAAGAAAATGAAAATCGAAGAACAATTAATTTATTAAAACCAGAGTTTGTTTTTGCTTTAGAACAAGAATTGATTAGAGTATTTGGACAATGACCATTAATTTATCACAAACAACTCAATTTAAAATAAGAGATTTAACTCTTATTACAAAAATAGGCAATATTGATATTAGAAATATTATGCTAGAATTAAACATATACGATAGCATTTTTATGCCTTGTATGAAAGGCGATATCGTGATACAGGACGCTATCGGTCTAGCTAACAAGTTAAGATTGGATGGTAGTGAATTTTTAACAATTGAAATAGCTAAAGATGATGAAACCTCAGGCACTCTATTTAAAAGAACATTTCATATTTACAAGTTAACAAATCGAAAAAATTCAAATCAAACCGCTGAAAATTACATATTACATTTCATCTCAGAAGAAATGATTTTTTCAATGCAACAAAAAATTAATCAATCTTTTACGAGTATTTATAGTGATGTTGCGGTTAAAATATTGACCAATTATTTAAATGTTTCAAATAGTAAAATTGCTAACATTGAACCAACAACAGGCCTACATGCTATTGTTATGCCTTTATTATCTCCTATAGATTCAATGTTATTTTTAACTAAAAAATCAATAAACCAAGAAGGGTTACCAAATTATTTCTTTTTTGAAAATAAAGCAGGATACAATTTTATTTCTTTATCTAAAATGATTGCTCAAAATATAATTACAGTTATTAACTTTGAGGCAAAAAATATTCGTGAGTCTTTATCTGATGACTTTCTAGGCGCTCGAGATGTAGAAATTATAAGGCAATTTAATTTATTAGATAATATTCAAAATGGAGTTTATGCTGGCAAATTTATTGGTATTGATCCTTTGACAAGACAAGCAAATATAAGTAAAATAGATTATTTAAAAACATATGGTAGAACTAATAAACACTTAAATAAATTTCCTAATTTTACTGGTGGTAAAAACAGAAAAAATTTAGATGCGGCTCAAATGTTTGATTCTAAAATATCTTTATATCCGTTTTCATCAACTAGGCCAAAAACATCATACATAAAAACAAATGATCCAAAAACTGGTACAATTATTGATGATACACAAGCCTATATTTTTCAAAGAGCACCAATTATCACAAATTTATTACAAACTACAATACATATAAATGTTCCAGGTAATTTTGGTCTTTCTTCAGGATATACGGTAAATTTAAAAATGCCATCGAGAGCAATAAAAACAGACGAGAAAAATAGTTTAGATAATACATTAAATGGTAAGTATCTTATTACTGCTACACATCAAATGATTAAACCAGATGGACACCAAACAATTGTTGAAGTTGTTACTGATTCTACAAACAAACCATTTACTATTGTTCAGACTGCTGCTATGCGAGGAGCTTTAAATAGATGAAAGTTAATAATAATTTTATTGGTAAAAATGGATTTATTTGGTGGATTGGAGTTGTTGAAAATCGTGTTGATCCTTTAGCGGTTGGCCGATGTCAGGTTAGAATATATGGTTGGCACAATGAAAATCCAACAGTTCTTCCAACTAAAGATTTACCTTGGGCTCAAGCAATGATAGGAATTAATACCTCTAAAACTTTCTCAGCTCCAAGAGTTGATGATTGGGTTGTTGGTTTCTTCATGGATGGAGAGCAAGCTCAAATGCCAGTAATGATGGGTGTTTTACCAGGACTAAAACCATGAGTATAAATTATAATCCTTTAGGAACACAGATTGTTGGTGATTTTCCAAATGCGGTTTATCCAAATTTGGCAGATGTAATTACGATAAATGGTAGAATTAAAGAATCCAATCCACCTCAAGTTGTACAAACAGGTGATGCGCCAGAAAGTGGTGGACCATCGAACACACCAAAAATAGCGGCTGGCGATATTCGTAATACAACTATTTTGAAGTCAAACCAAAGTAGAGAACATGTTTGTGATTTTGTTTTAGAGCTTCAAAAGAATATAGAATTAAAAAAGTTTTTAAAGGCAACAGCAAAACAAATACGAGATGCTATACGAGCAGTGCTTAGAGCACTTGGAATTTCAGATGTAAGTGGTAAATCTACGGAACTATTCAATTCTTTAAAAGCTTTTGCTCGAGAACTGCGTAGAATACAAAAAGAAATTATACAACCAATTTTAGATTTTCAAAATTATGTTTTAGGTTATATTACAAAAATTCGTGCTATGATTCAATATATTTTAAGTTTACCCGCTAAACTATTAGCTTTGTTAGCCGATTGTTTGCAAAGGTTACTAAAACTAATTGGTAATATTTTTACAGATTTTTTAAAAGAATTTAGTCCAAGCAGTCCTGGTGAAGATAGTGGATTTGAAAGTGTAATTAAAGCCGCACAAGAAGTGGCAGATGAAGCAAGTAATACAATTAGAAAGTCGGCTCAAGTTGTTGCAACAGCTGGAACCATTGCTTTTTCAGCTACGGCAGGATTATTAGTTCCAGTTTCCGCAGAAGAATTAGCTGCTTCAAATGCTTTCATTGCAAATTATGAAGCAGCTAACCCACTTCCCTCTGTTAATAACATTTTGGCGGCGGGAACAAATGTAAATCAATTAAATGAAGTTGTTGGAGATTTTCCAGACTCAAATGAGCTAAATAATACAATAGAAAATAATCCAACAGTAACGGTATAAGTGAGAAAATAAATGTCAGGAAATGTTGAACAACTTAACTTTGATAACGCTATAACTGAACCAGAATCGGCAGCTAATACCGACTTTCAACCACAATACCCATATAATAATGTAACTCAAACCGAATCAGGTCATTTCTTTGAGATGGATGATACTCCTACTCGTGAGCGAATTCGTTTAAATCATCGTTCAGGCACTTTTATTGAAATGCATCCTAATGGTAATGAAGTCCATAAAGTGTATGGTGATGGTTATGAAATAACTATTAAAAATAAAAAAGTTATTGTTAAAGGCAACTGTACTATTGAAATACAAGGTAATTGTAATACAAATGTTCTTGGAGATTATAATTTACAGGTTAAAAAAGATTTTAATTTACAGGTTGGCGGAAAATATAATGTTAGAGCAGTCGAAGATATAAATATTTCTGGAGATGATGATGTTCAAATTACAGCTAATGAAAATTTTGGAGGAACACTACGACTTGGAGCTTCAGATTCTTTATATTTAGCTTCAGACCTTGTTGTTGGTGGATCAATTCATGCTGATGTAATTACAGCAGAATCTCGTATAGCAACAGGATCTTTAGGTGGTGTTTCAGCTGGAGCTGCTGGTTTTGTTTCTTTAATAGGAGGTTTATCTCTTGGACTTCCTGTTGCTGTGCCTGGATCCATATATGCAATTGGATCAGGTACCTTTGGAGTTAAATTATTTGCTCCATATTCCTCATCAATACTTAATTCATCAATTTTAGGATTTGATGTAATTAATTTTTTATTAAGTAATATACATATTCATCCAACACCAAGAGGACTAAGCGGACCTCGTATTCCACAAGAGGTAAGCGCATAAATTATGGCTACCATTTATTCTAGATTAGGTTTTAATTTTACTCCAAGTAATTCAAGTATCATAACACTTTCAAGTGAGGCTGAGGCACATTTAAATAGTATGCCAAGATTTATGAAAGATTGGCAAATAGCAGATATTGCGAATACTAATGTTGGAGGTTATTTTAAAAATCCTGTTGCTAACGCAAGCGCTTCATTAGTGGTTAACACATCTATTATTTTTGCAATTGCCAGTAACGATCCCGCCAACACTTGGATAAATTCAGCCGAGGCATTGATTTTATCTAATACCGCTAATAATTTTTTAATTGAACTACCAAAATTTCAATCTCACACAGCTAATATATCTGGAGTGAACAATGTCAATAATGCCGGTGAAGCGGTCAATGATTTTCCATACTATGAAACCGCTACTGGAATTGGAAAATTTTTAATATACATTACTCACGAATCAGATGGAATTTTGAATAGCTCTCCAATTATAGGATCTATAACCAGTTTGTTTATAAATGATGAATTGCAGGCAAACAGTATAATTATAAAAAATGATTTAAACACGATAAATACCGCTATTGCAGGTAATGGAGTTTGCACTTTATCAAGTGCTTCGATTAATCTCATCATTTCTCACATTGAAACAGCAAACACTTTAATTGGAACAAGAAAGAACCATGATATCAATTTTTATCGAAACTCTAGACTTGTATTGGCAGACTATTCAGAGGTCAATAAATTTTCCAATATGGGTGAAACTAATACGAGATTAGCTAAAGAATTGGTTGGAACAGATAAATTAATTACAAGGTTAAATTCTTAAAATGGCAGAAGCAGTTACAACTATCGTAAGAGATTTTAGTGATTTGGATTTGAATTTTACTATTCATCCAGTGAAAAAAGACATCAACAAAAATCTTGGTGCTTTGGCGGTTATTAATTCAATTAAAAACTTAATCTTAACAAATAATTATGAGCGGCCATTTCAACCAGAAATTGGATCTAATGTTCGCCGACTTTTATTTGAAAATTTAGATACATTAACTGCTTCTACCATAGAAACTGAAATCAATCGCATGATTGAAAATTATGAGCCAAGAGTGAGTATTATTAAAACAATAGTGGAAGCAGATTTTGATAAGAATGGATTTAAAGTTTACATGGAATTTTATATTGTAAATATATCCGCTCCTGTCACAATTAATTTTTTCTTAGAACGGATTCGATAAATGGCTAACGCTAGATTACAAATTACAGACCTTGATTTTAATACAATTAAGACTAACTTAAAAGCTTTTTTAAAACAACAATCAGAATTTCAAGATTATGATTTTGAAGGATCTAGTCTTTCAATTTTAATGGATCTGTTAGCTTATAATACACACTATAATGCTTATTATTTAAACATGGTGGCAAACGAGGCGTTTCTTGATACCGCTTTATTGCGAGATTCGGTTGTATCACATGCTAAAACATTAGGCTATACTCCATTTTCAATTTCTGCGCCTAGCGCAACGATTAATTTAACTGTTGAAACCGCTTCAACAACTCCTGCAATTGCAACATTACCAAGAGGTTTTTCATTTAGTTCCAATTTAATTGATGACATTTCTTATAGATTTGTTACAATTGATTCTGTTACTGCAACAAAATCAAATACACAATTTATATTTGAAAATCTTAAAATTTATGAAGGTGAGATAGTAAATTACGCATTTTCTTATACCAAAGCTTCAAATCCAAAATCTGTTTTTATTCTACCTGATCCTAATGTGGATACGAATACACTATTAGTGACTGTAAGTGATAATACAGGAAATACTGCAACAGAAATTTACAATCGTGTTGTTGATATTTTAGATGTAGAATCAACATCAAATGTTTATTTTTTGCGAGAAGGACGAAATGGCAATTTTGAAATTTCATTTGGCGATAATGTGATTGGAAAAAAATTAGTTGATGGTGCAACTGTAACTATAAGTTATTTAATTACACAAGGTGATGTGGCTAATAAAGCAAACGGATTTATTCCAGATTCACCCATAGAAGGTTTTTCTCAATTTGATGTTGTTGTTCTTGGTGTTGCTAGTGGTGGAACAGCTCGTGAGTCTGTTGATTCTATTAAATTTTCAGCACAAGCTCAATACGCAACACAAAATCGTCTTATAACTTTTAAAGATTATGAAACATATATTCAAGCAAATTATCCTAACATAGATTCTTTATCTGTTTGGGGTGGAGAAGAAAATATTCCGCCAGTTTATGGTAGAGTTTATATTGCTTTAAAACCAAAAGATAATTATTTTATTTCAGAAACAGAAAAAAAACGAATTCTTGAAGAAATTGTTAATCCAAAATCCATTGTGTCGGTAACTGCTGAAATTAGAGATCCTGAATTTCTTTATTTATTGATAGATGTTAAAGCTGAATATAATTCTAACAAAACAACAAGCACAGAAACAATTTTAAAAGAAAAAATTCGTACAGCTATTTTATCATATCGTAACACATATTTAAATAAATTTGCTTCTAAAATTATTAATTCTAAAATAGAAGCTGATATTGATAGTGTAGATTTGAATGCTATTGTTGGAAATAAAATAATCACTAGAGTTCAAAAACGATTTGAACCAGAATTAAATACACGACAATCTTATACAGTTAACTTTAATGTTCCAATAAATCGTGGTACCGTAACAAATAAAATAACATCAACTGAGTTTGATGTGATAGATAGTGATGGTATAAGAAGAACAGTTTTCTTTGATGAAGTGCCACAATCATTTACTGGTATTTCTAACATTGAAGTTACCAATCCAGGCTCTGGTTATCTCAGCGCTCCAACAGTTACAATTACTGGTGATGGCACAGGTGCAACAGCTCAGGCCACTATTGTGAATGGTGCTATTCAAAGTATTAGCGTAACGAGTCGTGGTATTGATTACACTCGTGCTATTGTGACCATATCTGGTGGTAATGGATTTGGTGGTGAAGCCTCTGCAATTATTGATGCTGCCACAGGTACATTAAGAACCATTTATTATGATAGTAATGCTCAAAGGCAAATTGTGAACTCTTTAGCAGGTGAAATCAATTACAATGTAGGCACAGTAACAATATTTGATATCAACATGTTATCTGTTTCTTCACCTGACAATTTGATTCGTTTATCATTTGAGGCTGAAGAAGGTATCATTGAGTCGGCTCGTAATACAATTATTACAATTGATGAAAGTGATCCTGTGGCCATTACTGTTAATTTAACTAAAGTAGCCTAATGTCTTTTGCCAACACTTCAATACTGATTAACCGTCAGGTTCCTGAATTTGTTCGAGAGGAATATCCTTTATTCATTACTTTTTTAGAAGCCTACTATGAGTTTTTGGAACAAAAACAAACAGGCCAATTAAATAACTTAACAACAAAAGCAAAAGATTTACGATATCTCTCAGATGTTGATTATTCACTTAACGATTTTGAAAATAACTTCTTCAACACTTACGCCTCTTTACTACCTAAAGATGTTGCTGTTGACAAAGAATTTCTCATTAAAAATGTTTTACCACTTTATTTAGCCAAAGGTAGTGAAGCATCATTTAAATTTTTGTTTAGAATGTTGTTTAATGATGAAGTTGACATTCTTCAACCCCGTAATAATGTTTTGCGTGTTTCTGATGGTAAATGGACAGTCGATAACATTCTTCGTATTGAAACAGACATACGAAGCACCTATACAGGTAATGGTTCAAATAATACTTTTCTTCTTGCTCAAACTTCAGGCTCTGGTGAAATAGATGTTGAAGTAAATGGTGTAATTAAAACTGAAGGTATTGATTACTATATTCGTAAAGAATCTCGTAAAGTTATCTTTATTACTCCGCCTGCAGCTAATAGTTCAGTTAAAATTTTCTATAATAATTTTGACATTACTGGAATTACAAATCGTAAAGTTA
>Ga0164293_10006383_pt1 | contig 10030 bp, 5 predicted proteins | sample GEODES118metaG_FD_111487 | JGI IMG/M metagenome (GOLD analysis project Ga0164293, IMG submission 111487) | Eutrophic lake water microbial communities from Lake Mendota, Wisconsin, USA - GEODES118 metaG | ecosystem: Environmental > Aquatic > Freshwater > Lake | place: USA: Lake Mendota, Wisconsin...
TCAAAGTTCATGATGCCGTGGAGCGAGGCGAGATGCCGCCGAAAAAGAAAAAGCAGCCTTCGGAGGCGGACAAGGCTGCGTTTGTGAGTGAGATGGACGCAAAGCTGATGGCGCTGGCGAAGGCGGGCGATCATGGACGCATTCGGATGCGGCGGATGACGCGGGTGGAGTTTCAAAACACGCTGCAGGACCTGCTGGCGCTGCCGAGGCTCGACATCACTGCGCTGCTGCCGGCGGATGGTCGCGTGGCGGGCTATGACAAGATGGCAGGTGCGTTGGACATCTCGCCCGCGCATCTCGCGGCGTATGAGGAGGCGGTGGAGAAGGCGCTGTATGCTACGATCGCCACGAGCAGCACGCCGCCGCGAGTCTTCAAGAAGCGCATCTATCCAGCGGGGTTGTTCAAGTTTGGCGGGAATCTGCTCCAGGGACAGTTCGTGCTGCTGAAGGACAAGCAGCCGGATCCAGCGCTGCCGGTTCGTGGCGGCTTTGAGGACAAAAAAGGGCATGTGGGCGATGTGGGGCCGGACTTGGAGGAAAGGCGCAAGCTGCTCGAAGCTGTGAAGAAATCGCAAAGCGCGGTCGGTTTGCTCAATCCGAATCTCGCGGGCTATGAGGCGGCGATGAATGTGTCGCCGATCTACGCGGGGATGTATCGCATGAAGCTCTCGCTCTGGGGCTTTCATTGGAACGCGGGCAAACCGGAGCCTTGCACTGCGCCCCAGGCTGCGGTGCTGCGGGCACATGAGGAGGGCAAGCAACAAGAAGGCGGTCGATTGCTGCGGGCCTTCACCGCGCCGTCGATGAAGTCGAACGAGGCGGAAATCACCGAGTGGCTCGATGCGCATGAAAGCATCGTCTTCGATCCGGTGTCGGTGCCGTGGACGGGCCTGCGTATCGGTCAGGTGGCGGGTCGGGCAATGAAACATGTGGGGCCGGGCGTGGCGATTGATTGGTTCGAGATCGAGGGGCCGATCAACACCGTGTGGCCGCCGGAGAGTCACAAGCGGCTCTTTGGAGACCTGCCGATCAAGCCTTGGCTACAAGGCGGTGAAGCGGTGCCGCCGCAGCGCGAGGAGGTGCGCAGCATCGGCGGCTATGTGCCGAGCATGCATTTCGACCTCACGCCGCAGGAGCGCAAACCGCCGCTGGAGACCGTGCAGTCGGCACAGCCGGAAGAAGATGCCCGCAAGCTGCTCACGACGTTTTTGCCGAAGGCGTTTCGACGCGACGTGAAGGCCGAAGAGATCGAGCCCTATGTGGAGCTGCTGCGCTCACGCATTGCGGCGAAGGACTGTTTCGAAGACGCGATGCGCCGCGTGTATGTCGCGGTGCTCACCTCGCCGGAGTTTCTGTTTCATGCGCCGGACTCGCTCGCTTCGCGGCTTTCCTACTGGCTCTGGAACGGCCCGCCCGATGCCCCATTGCTCGCCGCAGACCTCCAAAACCCAGCGGTGCTCCGCAACGAGCTGGATCGACTGCTCGCGGACAAACGCAGCGAGCGCTTCATTGAGGACTTTACGAATCAATGGCTCGAACTCAGTCGTCTCGATGAAACCACGCCCGATCCGCAGCTTTACCCCGAGTATCGCTTTTTGCTCCACGAAGGCATGGCGGCCGAGACCCGTGCTTTTTTGCGCGAACTCATCCAAAGCGATCTACCGATTACCGCGCTACTCAAACCAGGCTTTGCCATGGTCACGCAGCGCCTCGCCGAGCACTATGGCATGAAGAACGTTCACGGTGTGGAGCCGCGCAAAGTGCCGCTATCACCGGAAAGCCTGCGCGGCGGCCTGCTGGGTCAAGCCGCTATCCACAAGCTCACTGCCAACGGCACCACCACCTCGCCCGTGACGCGAGGCGTCTGGGTGATGGATCGGCTCTTGAACAACCCGGCCCCGCCACCGCCGCCCAGCATCTCCGCTGTCGATCCCGACACACGCGGCACCACCACCGTGCGCGAGCAGCTCGAAAAACATCGCGCCGATGCCAGTTGTGCCACCTGCCACGCAAAGATCGACCCCGCTGGCTTCGCCCTCGAAGCCTTCGATCCGATTGGAGGCTTGCGTGATCGCTACCGCTCCAACGGAAAGGGAGATGCGCCACCCGAAAAAGGCAAAACCGACTGGCACGTGCAATACAAGCTCGGCCCGAAAGTGGACCCCAGCGGCGCCCTCAGCGATGGCCGCTCGTTCAGCGGCCCCAAGGATCTAAATACCCTCCTCACCAGCGATCCCGCCCGACTCGCCCGCGCCTTCATCGCCCACCTCTCCCGCTACGCCACCGGAGCCGAAGTCAGCTATGCCGACCGCGCGGAAATCGAGCGCATCGTCGAAAGCACAGCAGCGAAACATTACAGCCTCCGCTCGCTCATCCATGAGCTGGCTGAGAGCAAACTCTTCATCTCACAAAATCCATCCACGAAATGAACCGCCAGCTTACATCCCTCTTCTGCTCTCTGGTTGTCGCCTTCACGGTGCACTTGGCGTTTGCGCCAGCATCCTTGTGGGCTGCGGCGACGACCTACTACGTCGCCACTGATGGCAAGGACACGCATGACGGACTTACCTCGCAGGCTCCTTTCCGCACGATTCAAAAGGCCGCGGAGGTGATGCAACCCGGCGACACCTGCATGATTCGCCGTGGTGAGTATCGCGAAAAGATCGTGCCGCCGCGTGGTGGAAGCTCGGGGGAGGCGCGGATCACTTACCGTGCCTACCGCAATGAGAAACCGGTCATCAAAGGCTCGGAGCGGGTCGCCGGTTGGACCGACGAGGGCGGCGGCGTTTGGAAAGCGGTGCTGCCAGCGAAGTTCTTCGGCTCTTCGCCCTACAATCCTTTCACCGTCAAAGTATCCGGTCATTGTATCGGCAACGTGGGAGGCAATCACACCCTCGGCATGGTGTATCTGAACGGCGAACCGTTTGCCGAGCGGCTTGCCATGGCGGAGGTTAAGCAGACCGCAAAGACGTGGTGCGCCGCACAGGAAGGTGAGAGCACGGTCATTCACGCACACTTTGACACCGATCCGAACCAAGCAGTGGCCGAAGTCAATGTGCGGGATGGTTGTTTCCATCCGGGGCAGAAAATCTTGAACTACATCTCCATCGTCGGCTTGACGATGAAGCAGGCGGCACCACAGGGCAGCGGACCTATTCATCCGCAGCAGGGAATCATCACGGCCTACGCAGGCAAGGGCTGGGTCATCGAGCTCTGCACACTCTCGGATTCCGCGTGCTCGGGGCTCGCTTTGGCGACCGGCCCCGAGAGTTGGTATAACCCCCAATCCTCCACGCAGGACGTGAAGGGCACTGCGCCGGACTTCCACGCCAGCGGTTTCCATGTCGTGCGGCACAACACCATCGAGCGCTGTGGCCAGGCGGGCATCATCGGGATGATCAACGGCCATTCATCTCTCATCGAAGGCAACTTGATTCAGGACATCAACGTGGAGCGGAAGATCAACGGAGCCGAGACCGCAGGAATCAAGCTGCATTGGGCCATTGACACCGTACTCCGGAACAACCTAATCCGGCGTATCTATAACGCGCGGGAAGGCGGGCAGAACTTCGGTGTTTGGCTGGACTTTTCCTGCCAGGGCACACGCGTCACCGGCAATGTCATCTACGACATCCTCGACCCCGCGAGATCGTCGCCGAAGTGCTTCCCTCTCTATCTTGAGGCCAATGTCGGTCCCATCGTCGTGGACAACAACATCCTGATTCATGACCCCAAAGGTCCTTACAACAACGAGCTTGGCTCCCTGCATCAAATCACCGCGCACAACCTCATCGTCGAAGGACGCCTCCTGCATTTCAACGACCCGTCGCGAAACGTTCCTTATTACCAGCCGCATTCGCTGAAGTTTGTCGCTCGGCTTGATGCTGCCGCCGCCAGCAACAAGGTGAACTGGCGCTATATCGACCGGAACAATCTCTTCATCGGCCCGTTCAGCGACCAGGACAGCGCGACAGAGACGGCGGGAAATGTGAAGCTCGACTACAACGCGCAGCAGGCCCTGCAACTCAAGCGAACCGACACTCCCGACGGCGTCACCTTTGAGTTCCAGCTCTCCGACGAAGCACACGCGAAACTGACCGGCGGCGACCTGATCACCTCCCCGAGCGTGGGCGAGTTCCCACTCGTCAAACAGCGCCTCGAAGACCGCGACAGCAAGCCCTACGACTTCGCCACCGACATCGCCGGAAAGACGCGTGAAGCCAAAGCTGGCGCGGTGGTGCCCGGTCCTTTTGCCAAGCTAGAGAAGGGCAGAAACTTCTTCCGATTCATAGCAGGACGTATTGCTACCGGTTCGGAGTCCACGCAATTGCTTAAACCATGACAACCCGCCGAAACTTCCTCCGCGCTGCTGGCGCTTGCCTCGCTTTGCCTTCCATCGGGCGTGCGGCTGAAAAGCTGCCGCCGAAGCGGCTTTTCGCCATTCATGTGCCGCTGGGCATGATGCCGCAGTTTTTCTTCCCAAAGGCGGGTGAGACCTCCAGCCCCTATCTCGACCTCATCGCTGCGCATCGTCCGCACTTCACCACTTTCAGCGGCCTCTCGCATCCGGGTGTCGATGGTAATCACCATGCCGGGCAGTGCTTCCTCACGGGTGCGCCGCATCCGGGGCAGCCCACGTTTCGCAACAGCCTCTCGCTCGATCAACTTGTCGCGGAGCAGATCGGGCTCGACACCCGCTTTCCCTCGCTCGCTGTTTCGGTGCGCAAGGGCGAGCACTATGCCGACTCCATCGCCGTCTCGCGCTCCGGCGTTGTTTTGCCGTCGGAAACGAGCGCCGAGAGGCTTTATCGACGCTTGTTCGTCGCCGGACCGCCCGAGGAAAAAGCCGCGACCATGCGCCGCATCGAAGCCGGTGGCAGTGTGCTCGATCTGATCCTCGACAAAGCCAAGCGACTCGAAAAAGGCACCGCCGCGGAGGATCGGGCGCGACTTGATCAATACTTCCAAAGCGTGCGGGAACTCGAAGACCGCCTCCAGCGCAACATCGAGTGGGAAAATCGCCCCAAACCCAAAGTGGACTACCCGCAGCCCAAAGACATCGCCGATGCCAATGAGGTCATCGCAAGGTCCAAGCTCATGTTCGACCTGATCCGCCTCGCCTTGCAAACAGACAGCACGCGCGTCGTCACGCTCTCGCTCAGCACGTTCAGCGTCGTGCCGCATGTGCCCGGCGTGAAGAGCGAAACCCACGGCCTCACCCACCACGGCAACGAACCCGACAAGATCGCCGAGTTGAAGAAGATCGAAAAAGCGCAGATGACCGCCTTCGGCGACCTCCTGAAAGCATTTCAATCCGTCAACGAAACCGGCGGCACCTTGCTCGACCGCACCCAGATCCTCTACGGCAGCTGCCTCGGCAACGCCAACTCCCACAGCAACCAAAACCTCCCGCTCATCCTCGCCGGTGGCGGCTTCAAGCACGGCCAGCACCTCGCCTTCGACACCCAAAACAACACACCAGCGGCTAATCTCTTCGTGTCCATGCTCCAAAACCTGGACATCGAGGCGGACAAGTTCAGCAGCAGCACTGGCACAATGAGCGGAGTTTGAGCACCTAGAGATTCTCTAGACCGCATTTGACGAATCGCTTTTTGAGACCCTATTCGTTGGGCTAGTAATAGATCTAAACAAAAACTGATGGAACGCAGCGAATCGAAAAACAGCTTGTCTGCCGTGCAGAGCCAAAAACTACTCTGCGACTTGAAGTCACGCTTCGAAACGCACAAGCATCGCCACTTGAGTTTATCGTGGGCAAAACTAGAAACTAAGCTCAGCGCCAATCCTGGCAAACTTTGGTCTCTTTATCAAATGGATCAGACGGGCGGAGAGCCAGACGTCGTGAGTTACGACGAAAACACGGGGGAATTTGTATTCATGGACTGCTCACCCGAGAGCCCAAAAGGCAGAGTCGCGGTTTGCTATGACAAAGAAGGCCTGGAATCTCGGAAAGAACACAAGCCTAAAACCAGTGCGATCGAAATGGCAAACCGCATGGGAATTGATCTCCTAACCGAAAAGCAGTATCGCGACTTGCAGAAGCTTGGTGAATTTGATCTCAGAACGTCTAGCTGGGTGCTGACACCTGCTGGAATTCGAAATCTGGGCGGCGCCCTTTTTGGTGATCGTCGCTTTGGCCACGTCTTCATCTACCACAACGGAGCTCAATCCTATTACAGTTCAAGAGCATTCAGAGGCTCATTAAGAGTGTAGCTCGTTCCCCGATAAAATGCCGACTATTGCGGATCGATTTGGATAAACAATCGCTTGGTCATATCCTGAAATGTCGAGTTCCAGGCCCCACCCTCTTCCCTCTCCAACCACAGCCGCCGGGGCACCTGAGGAGTCCAAAAATCTTGCCACCCGAAGGCCGCTTCCATGCCATCACGCTTAAGCAACAAAGCCTCGCCATTCCGACCGCAGAAATGGGTACTCATAACAATCGTTCTTGTGCCCTGGGGAGGATGTAATAGCGAGATACCAGGAAGACCCTCCCAGGACACAGGATCCGCTCCAAAGGCATCAAGCAGTGTCGGCATCAAATCAAGATGGGATGCCGAAGCTACCTCCGGCCCTCTACCAATACCCATTTGGATAGGCCACTTGATCAGAATCGGAACCCGAGTTTGCGGTTCGTTTAGCATGGTTCCGTGAAACCAACTTCCCTGCTCCTTGAACTCCTCCCCATGATCACCTGTCACAATGATCAACGCGTTGTCGTATCTCCCCTTGGTTTTTAGCCAACCAATGAATTCGCCAAGTTGCAAGTCCACCCATGAAACTGAATTCCAAAACCGATGTTTGATGCGTTGCGTCTGCTCATACGACGGCCTCATAGGGAAGATCGGATTCTCCTCATAATCAGCAAATGGCGGCCTAAAACTCACTCCCCACTTGTAGTTGTAGTGCGTGGAGTCCATACTAGAAATCGCGAAAAGCCCCCCCTGTTCCCGACCAGCAATGGACTGCTTTAGCCGATTCAGCATTCGCACTTCCCGTTCAGGGACCTTGAAAAAATTTTCCGAACTCTCACCGTCCACATGCTCCATCACATCAACTTGGTGAGGCTCTCCAAAGTTGCCCGCGATCATATCCATGTAGTCAAAGTTATTGACCATTCGCACTTCGATCCGATAGCCCGCTGACTTTAACATCATTGGCATCGGAGCCAGCTCTCTTCGTGATCGAGCCTCCACCATAAACACCGGAAGGCGCCCGCTCAATACCGAGAACCACGACTGATGAGTGACATTAGAAGCAGCCCAGGTTTCCCCTAAATCTTGGCACTCCTTTTTCTTCCATTCGGACAGGAAAGGCGCAATCTCGGGATTCAAGACATCATCGCGAAGCGACTCAACAAAGAACAAAAAAACATCTGGTTTAAGCTTCCCCTCAGGAAGGATGACATTTGGTTTCGGGTTAGCCCATTCCACCTCGTAAGAAGCTAGACCCGGCTGGGGTTCCACCCATGTCATCCGCCGATGAAACGCCTTCCTCTCCCACCAGCGCCATGCACGATCTTTAAACACAGATCCTGCAACCTGGTCGACCTGAAGCACCAACCACGCTGCGCAGGTGATCACCCCTAACCTAAGCGGACTAACCCTCCAACCTCCCTTCTCAGAAAGCCAACCACAAAGCCGGAACAAGCCCCCTGTTAACGCCAGCACAGCTATCAAACCGAGCACTGTTTTCTCGTTCAGTTCCATGCCTCCCGCTGCCCATGCTCGCTCGACTTCAAATCGCCCTCCAACCTCCAATTCGCCAAACATCTCCATGATCCCCTTCCCCCACCAAATCCTCAAGGCCGTATTGATGATGACCACCACTGGCGTCAGCATGACTACCGCCCACGCAAGAACCCTTCCCAACAACGGAGTCCAGCGATCATGCCAAACCATCAGCAAAGCAACGCCACCGGTAATCACCGCATGCGTCAAGAATCGTGCCAAAAAAGCATCCGCCATTTCAAGCCAACCTGGCGGTGCCTCTCGAAGCAAGACAGTATCGCAAAGCACCCAAACACCAAACCAGACCAGCCAAAACCAGGTATTCCAAGGCTTGGGTGTCATCCAAAATGCCATCAAATCTCGCCAACGTTTCGGAAGCTCAGTTATCGCCCCTGCTAAGGCGGGCAAAGTCCACGCCAGCCAGCCTATCCAAAACAAACCTCTCGAAACCCACGCAAGTAGACCCGCCACACTCCACAGACAAATCAGCACCGCCCCACTTCGCTTTCCCTCCCGAGCCGCATTCCACCACCAACCACCTAGCAAACTTCCGATCAACGCCCACTTGATGAGTTCATAGCCCTCCATCATCAAATGGCCCCGCTTTGGTCGAAGATCGATTTCCAACCAAGGAATCGACCAATCATGACGAAAGCTTACCAGCATTGCCAAGACAGACCCAACCCACGCAAGCAACCGCCAAACACAAAAGTTTCTGTCGTTTTCGGCATCCATACCTTAGTGAACCGTCACCCCTAGAAATCGTTTACGCCATAACGCCCGAGGTAACTTGCCGCGTTCATCAGGCAATACTTGGCTCGTTTTCCACCATCGTCGAGGCACCTGCCAGCTAGGTAACGTTTTTCCTATCTCCGTCTGCAATGCCTCATGACTCATTCCTTCGTCCATGTTCACACAGGCGACAATTTCTTCCACTCGAGTTGTATCGGAACTCGCCACTCCAAACACCACACAATGGCGAACACCAGGGCACCTGAGCAAAGCCGCTTCGATCACTTGGGGAGAAACCTTTCTTCCCGCAACATGAATGGTATCCGTGAGTCGTCCCTCTAAATAGACGGTATCATCCTGCAATCGCGCTAAATCAGTCGTTCTGAAGACACCCCCGCTAAGCGATTCGCTGGCACCATGATAGGATCGCGCCACCGCTGCGCTCTGAACCTCCAAACAACCATCATCGCCAATTTTGAGTGCCACCCCTTTCATTGCTCGACCCGCCAGGTCAGCCGACTCACGAGGTGTACTTGTCGAATCATAAGCAATGCCTCCACATTCACTTGATCCATAGAAATTGTGGACCTTCAGCCCTGCACGATCAAAAATCGAAATCTCCAACTCCAATGGCATAGGAGCACCAGCTGTGATCGCACAAGAGATATTGGCTGGCAACAAAACCCCTGCCTGATGCCACGCCCTCCACATGGCAGGAACCGCTGGCAAAGTCACCTTGCCCATCTCTGCAAACGCTCTCCGCAAGGTGCCGGGCAACGGGTCACCAAGGGCAATCATTGGCATTCCTTTCAGCAGCATGGGCAACACCAGATTGGAGAACCCGTATGAGTGCGCCATCGAGATCACCCCCAAGTTCGGCGCTGTTCTCTGCAAACCCATCGTCTCCCAGATCTGCTCACAATCTGCCACCAATTGACTTGCCTCAAAATACACGCGCCGCGGCTCGCCGGTAGATCCTGATGTTGTTTTGATATGAACGACACCCTCTGGCACCTCCTCTGAGTCATCTACCCACTCGAAAGCCCGCTCCATTGGCACCAAAACAGCCCCATCTCTCCAAGCCTGCAAAGTTTTCACCACGAACGCCACGGCACCACATTCAACTGCGTTCGGAACCGACCGACCCACTTTTATTCTCGGTAACCCCCGGACCGCTTCATCCAGCTGCCCAAATGTCCACGACTTTCCCGTAGCCTCCTCTCGGATGGCCCAAGCCCCCCGATTCTCAGCACACGTATCAAGCCACCGCTCGTAAAGCTCCATAGACCTCACCTTCGCGAAACTTCGCGCTAGAATCAAGCATCCTTGACACGACTTTAGTTGCCTGTTGGGATTCCAAACGTAGAAACAAGGATGGCTTATCGACACTCACACACACCCTCACAGCCACATCGCGTCGCGATCACGGCAGCGGGTGTCGTGTCGTCCCATGGCATCGGCTGGTCTTCAAACGAAACAGGTGTCCGCAATGGACTCCGAGCCATCAGGCCCATCACGGTATTCGACACCTCCAGCCAACGTGTCCATCA
>Ga0164293_10006384_pt1 | contig 10029 bp, 9 predicted proteins | sample GEODES118metaG_FD_111487 | JGI IMG/M metagenome (GOLD analysis project Ga0164293, IMG submission 111487) | Eutrophic lake water microbial communities from Lake Mendota, Wisconsin, USA - GEODES118 metaG | ecosystem: Environmental > Aquatic > Freshwater > Lake | place: USA: Lake Mendota, Wisconsin...
CTCGGCAAGGTCGGGCACGCGGCCGGGGATGGTGGCGAGCCGGGTGCCGCGCGCCAGACCCAGGCGCGGCCGCGCTGCGAACAGGCCGCGCGTGTAGGGATGGGCCAGGTGGCGGAAGACCGCCGCCGTGGGGCCGCTCTCGACCACGCTGCCGGCGTACATCACCAGCAGCCGCCGCACCGTCTGCGCCATCACGCCCAGGTCGTGGCTGATCAGCACCAGGCCCATGCCGTCGGCGGCGACGAGCTCGCCGATCAGGTCCAGCACCTCGCGCTGTATCGTCACGTCCAGCGCCGTCGTCGGCTCGTCGGCCACCAGCAGGTCGGGCCCGCAGGCCAGCGCGATGGCGATGACGACGCGCTGGCGCTGCCCGCCCGAGAGCTGGTGCGGCCAGGCGTCCAGGCGCTGCGCGGCCTGCGGCAGGCGCACGCGCTCGAGCAGGCGCAGTGCCTCGGCGCGCGCCGCCGCGGCCGACAGGCCGCGGTGCAGGCGCAGCGGCTCGGCGATCTGCCGGCCTATCGTGTGCAGCGGGTTCAGCGCCGTCATCGGCTCCTGGAAGACCATGCCGATGCGCGCGCCGCGCAGCGCGCACAGCGCGCGCTCGTCCAGCGTGGTCAGCTCCTGCCCGTCCAGGCGGATCGAGCCCGAGACCTGCGCGCCCTCGGGCAGCAGGCCCATCAGCGCGAGCGCCGTCATCGACTTGCCGCAGCCGGACTCGCCGATGATGCCCAGGGTCTGCCCGCGCGCCATCGTGAAGGAGACGTCGCGCAGCACCTGCACCGGCCCGCGCGCGGTGGGCAGCGTCACGCTGAGCCCGCTCACCTCCAGCAGCGGAGGGGCGGCGGCCGGGGCGGCCTCGCGCTCAGCCCCAGGCCCGTAGCCTGCAGCCGTCGAGGACACGTCGTCGAGCATCGTGGGTCCGCTCTCGCCTTGTCTCTGGCGCTCAGGCTGCGTGCGCCAGCGGGGGCGCGAAGGCGGCCTCGAGCTCGCGCCGCAGCGCGTAGGCGCGCGTGCACGTGTCCACGGCGACGTCGGCCCAGCTCAGGCTCTGGCCCCGCGCCACCGGGCGCACGACGCGGATGCCGTGCGCCAGGCCCAGCGGCAGCCCGCCCCGGGCCACCGAGGTGGTGGCGGGCAGCAGCTTGCCCCACACCGTGTAGCCGCCCTCGCCGTCGAGCAGCTCGCCGGGTGCGAGGTCGCGCTTGGCGGTGGCCACCACGTCGGCGTTCCAGCCCGTGGCCACGCCGGTGGGCTCGCGCCGCAGCGCGACGCTGGCCACGCTCAGGCCCACCTCCAGGCCGATCAGGTGCCAGCGCTTGTAGAGCGTGAAGTAGCGCCCGCTCGGGTCGGTGTGGGCGTTGTACTCCTCGAAGCAGTGGCGCACGTAGTCGGTCTCGCCCTCCACCGTGACCCACACGCCCATGCGTATGTCGTAGGGGATCCTGCGGCCGTCGGGCTCGAGGCTGGAGATCACCTCGACTATGCCCTTGCGCTCGAGCACGCCGCCCTCGCTCCTCGGGCGCGTGACGTAGGGGATGTCCTCGACGCTGGCCGGCGGGTAGAGCAGGCCGTCCGAGGGCACGGCCAGCCCGGTGGCGTTGCTCACCGCGGTGCTCTCGATCGCGGGCTTGGAGCCGTCGAGGAAGCTGTTGAACATCTTCGGGTTCAGCCCGCCGCGCGCGGCCTGCTCGGGGGTGAGGCCGTAGTGGCCCCAGACCGTCTCGGGCGTGGACTCGCAGAAGTGCGGCAGCCACTTGTGCCCGCGCCCGGCCGCCACCACCGGGAAGCCGCAGGTGCGCGCCCAGTCGACGAGGTCGCAGATCATCGCCGGCTGGTCGCCGTAGGCCAGCGAGTAGACGACGCCGGCCTGCTGCGCGCGCCTCGCCAGCAGCGGGCCGCAGAAGGCGTCAGCCTCGACCGTGACGTTGACGACGTGCTTGCCGTGGGCGAAGGCCTCCAGGCAATGGTCAACGGCGGCGATGGGGTGGCCGGTGCACTCGACGACGATGTCGATCGCCGGGTGCGACACGAGCGCGCGCCAGTCCTCGCCGACGTGGGTGCGGCCGTCCTTCAGCGCGGCGTCGATGGACGTGGCCTGCGCCTGCTCGGGCGCCCAGCCCACGCGCGCGAGGTTGGCGCGCGCCGCCTCGGGGGAGAGGTCGGCGATCGCGGCCAGGTGCACGCCCGGGGTGCGCGGCACCTGGGCGAGGTACATGGAGCCGAACTTGCCGGCGCCGATCAGGCCGACGCGGATGGGGCGGCCCTCGGCGGCGCGTTGCTGGAGTTGGCGGTGCAGGCTCATGGGGGCGTTCCACGGGGGGATTGCGGGGAGGCGCCAGGGCGATCGATCCCTTCTTGGCGCGGCGTGTACGGTGGCAGGTTGCTGCCGTCTGTCGGCGTTGCGCGCCGACGCGCTCAGGCGGCCTGGCGCTGGCCGAAGTCCACCGCCTCGGGCGAGGTCTGCAGCGCGCTGGCTGGCACGCCGTCCTTCCACGGCAGGTCCACCGGGTAGTCCCGCAGCAGGCAGTCGTCGGGCAGGCACTCGATGGGCGTGAAGTCGCGGTGTGCGATGTACTCGGGGCGCTTGTGGCGGCGGATGTGGTTGGACACCGCGCACAGGCTCAGGTAGACGCTGACGCGGTCCCAGGGCGAGAGGTTGCTGGTGGAGGCGTGCACGAGGCAGCTGTGGAACAGGATCATCGAGCCCGCCGGCCCGGTGGGGCTGACGATGCCACCCTGGCGGCCGCCGGCGCGCTCCACCAGTTCGGTGATCAGCCCGTTGCTGACCGTCCACAGCGGGTAGCTGGTGGTCGTGAGGTCGTGCTTCGCGTCCACCACGCCGCGCCGGTGGCTGCCGGGAATGAACATCAGCGGCCCGTTGAAGGTGTTGACCTCGTCCAGGAAGATGGCCACGTTCATCGCCCGCGGCTCGGGCATCCAGTCGTCGTTGAGCCAGGTGCCGTAGTCCTGGTGCCACTGCCAGACGTCACCCTCGAAGGCTGCCTTGCCGTTGATCTTGAACTGGTGCATATACAGCTTCTCGCCGAACAGCTCCTCGACCGGGCGCACCATGCGCGGGTGGCGCGCGAGGCGGGCGAAGGGGGCGTTGTACATGTGGGCGGCGAAGTTGGTGCGCACCGCGTCCGAGCCTTTCTCGCGCACGTTGTAGGCCTCGCGCCGGGCGTAGAGCTCGGGCACGGCGGCGTTCAGCGTCGCCACCTCGGCCGGAGAGAACAGGCCGGGGAAGAAGAGATAGCCGTCGCGGTCGAACTGCGCGCGTTGCTCGGGGGTCAGCTGCATCGGGGGTCTCCAGGGTCGGGTCGGGCGGAGGGCGGCGAGGGGGCGCTGGCGGAGCTGCCGCTCTCGGTTGCCGCGGCCTGCGGCACGAAGTTCGCCGAGGATACGCCGGCGGCGCGCAGCAGGTCGAGGTAGGCCCCGGCCAGGCGTGGGGCATCGGCCAGTCCCAGCGCCTGCATCAGGGCCTGCGCGATGGCGGTGCCCTCGGCGTCGGACTGGCCTTCGCGCAGCACGACCTCGAGCTCGATGAAGTCGCCCAGGCCCTCGACGCGGTCCAGGTGGATGCGCGTCTGCCCGGCGCGCAGCAGCCAACGCTGCTTGCGCACCCGCCCGGTCACGCCCAGGCCGCGCGCGAGCGCCTCGCGCAGCGCGCCGGCGTCGGCCACCGGGACGCGCACGTAGTCGCTGGCGCGGGCTGTGGTAGCGTCGGCGCGCTCGTAGTGGATGAGCTCGCCCGGGACGGTGCCCGTGCAGCTTCCCTCGGTGCGCAGCTTCAGGCGCCCGTGCGGTGCGGCGAAGAAGGTGTCGTCCTGCTCCAGGAGCCGGGGCGGGCCGTCGGCCAGGGCCTGGGCGCGCGGGCGCAGCGCGTCGATGCCGGGGACGCGGGCCTTGATCTCGATGTTGCGCGGCATGGCGTCGATGCGGCCAGGGCGCGTGCGCCGAGCGTGCGGGGTTCAGCCCTGTGCGGCCGCAGCCAACTGCCGCAGCGCGCGCTCGAAGACCTCGGGCGGCTGCCCGCCCTGGATCAGGTGCCGCTCGTCGATCACGACGGACGGCACCGAGCGGATGCCGGCCTGCTGCCAACGCGCCTCGGCGGCGCGCACGTCGGTGGCGAACTCGTCGTGCTCGAGCACCTGCTGCGCGCGCGTCACGTCCAGCCCGGCAGCCTGCGCGCACCCCAGCAGCACGGCCGTATCCCCGGGGTTGCGGCCCTCGCCGTGATAGGCCTGCAGCAGCGCGTGCTTCAAGGCGCGCTGCGCGCCGGGCCCGCACTCGAGCCCTGCCCAGTGCAGCAGGCGGTGCGAGTCGAAGGTGTTCCAGATGCGCGGTCGCTCACCGAAGGCGAAGCCCACCTCGGCTCCACGCGCGCGGATCGCGGCCTGGTTGCGCGCGATCTGCGCCGCGTCGATGCCGTACTTGGCCGACAGGTGCTCCACCGTGTCCTCGCCCTCGGGCCCGAGCGCGGGGTTGAGCTCGAAGGGCTGGAAGTGCAGCGTCACCGGGATGTCAGGCTCCAGGCGCTCGAGCGCGCGTTCCAGGCTGTTCAGGCCCACGGCGCACCAGGGGCAGGCGATGTCGGAGACGAAGTCGATCTGCATCGGGGCAGTGTAGGGGGCTTCAGCCGCCGCCGCGCTCAGGCAGGAAGTCCTGCCAGCCCAGCGCCCGGGTGGGCTGGCCGCAGGGGAAGGGCGGTGGCGGCAGGGGCTGACCGTCGGGCCCGGCGGTTGGCCTCTCGCACGGGGCGAAGAAGGCGCGCGCGGCGGGGTTGCGGAACTCCCGCAGGCGCTGGGCGATGTACAGGGCGCGTTCGCGGTCGCCCGCCTGCTCGAACTCGCGCGCCCAGGCGATCATCAGCCGCGTGTCCAGGATGTGGCGAGAGGCCACGTCGAAGCCCTGCCGGCGTTGTGGCGGCGGCAGGGCGGCGGTGGTGGCGGCGGCGTAGTGGGCGTGGTGGGCGAAGAACACGCTGCCCCGGCCCTCGTCGATGCGCTCGGCCAGCGGCGGCGCGTCGGGCCAGGTCTGGAAGACCTGCGCCACCCGCAGGTAGTCCTGCACCGCGAAGCCGGCGCCGAGGGCGCACAGCAGCCCTGCCCCGGCCAGGGCCCGCGCGGGCCGGCCCCGCCCCGCGGCAGGGGGCGGCGGCGCCGGCGGAGCGGGCCGTGCCCAGGCGCGCGCCTGCGCATGGCCCCAGGCGAAGGCCGCCGGCAGCAGGAAGTGCGCATACCACAGCGGGTACTCGAGCAGGCTGTGCAGGCCGACGACCAGGACCATCATGAGGGCGCAGCGCGCCGCGCCCTCGCCTGCGCCCGCGCCCCGGCTGCGGCGCCAGGCGCGCCACAGGCCCCAGAGCGCGAGCGCCAGCAGCCCCGCGGCGGCCGGCACCCCGAGTTCGACCGCCCATTGCAGCGGCAGGTTGTGCGTGTGGTCGAAGAAGGCGACGGGCCGCGTCGGGAAGGGGCTCAGCGACCAGGCGAAGTTGAACTGCCCCCAGCCGACCCCTGTCCAGGGGTGCTGCTGGAGCAGGGCCCAGGTGTCGGACCAGATACCGAAGCGCGAGGCCGAGATGTCGCCTTCGGCCAGGCGTTGCCGGGCGCCCAGCGCGGTGCCGTGGACGACCGACCACCACGAGACCCCGCCCCAGGCCAGCGCGCACAGCGGCGGCGCGGCCAGCAGCGGCAGCCGCGCCGGCCAGGCCAGACGGCGGTCGAGCAGGCCCCAGGCGGCCAGCAGCGCCAGCCCGACGAGGCCGGTGCGCGAGCCGCTGAGCACCAGGGCCAGCATCAGCGCGGCGACGAGGGCCAGTGTGGCCGCCGTCTCCACCCTGCGCTCGCGCGCGAGGCCCGGCTGCCCGGCCGCGGCCAGCGAAGTTCCGTCCCGGGTTGCGTGCCGGGCCTGCAGCCAGGCCACCAGGCCCGCCAGGGCCCACAGCAGCACGGTCGCCAGGTGGTTGGGCTGGCGCAGGTTGCCCACCGCCCGGCCCGGAAGGCCCGAACGCGCGATCCACCAGCTCTCGCCCGCCGGTGGCGCGAAGACCTGGATGACCGCCACCGCGGCGCAGGCGAGCCCGGCAAGCGCCCAGGCCGCGCCGAAGGCACCGAACGCGCGCGGGCCGTCAGGGCGCGTGGCCGTCCAGGCGCCGGCCGCGGCGGCCACGGCGGCTGCCAGCAGCAGGGCCTGTGTCGTCAAGGCCAGCGACAGGGGCAGCGGGTGCACCGCCCAGGAGGCGAGCGCGCACACGGCCACGGCCAGCGGCAGCGCCGCCGCACCGGCGATGGCGCGCACAGAAGGGCCACCTTGCTCGTGCCCCCACCCGCCCGGGGTTGATCCAGGCAGGGCGACGATGGCGCAGGCGACCAGACCCCACAGGCCGACCGCCAGCAGCTGGTTGAGCGCGGTCGTCGACGGCGGGACGCTGTAGGCCAGCAAGGCCGGCACTGCGGCGGCGGCCGTGAAGGCAAGCACCAGGGCTCGCAGGGTGCGGTCTGGGCTGGGCGGTCCGGTCAAGGGCATGCGGTTCTTCGGCCGGTCCACGGGGCCGACGGACGGGCGCCGCTCAGAAAAGCGCAAGGGCCCACCAGGGCCCTTGGCGCCACGGTCTCGCGGACCGCCTTACTTCACGTAGCCGTTGTCGACGCACTTGCCGGAGTGCGCCCAGGTCAGCGTCCCGGTGCCAGCCGTAGGCGTCAGGTCGCAGGTCTCGTCCGTGGCGATGCCGCGGTACGCCTTGGGCGTCATCGTGATCTTGGCCGTGCTGGACGCGATCTCGATCTTGTCCAGGGCGTTCGTCCCGGCAGGCAGGGTGACCCCGAGCTTGGCGGCCGTGTCGCAATCGCCGAGCGAGCCCTTGACATTGAAACACTCCGAGATGGCCAGCTTCACCGGGTTGGCCCCGGCCAGCACCTCGGTGTAGGCCGCCTTCTTGACGTAGTTCTGGTAGGCCGGAATGGCCACGGCAGCGAGCACGCCGATGATCGCCACGACGATCATCAGCTCGATCAGCGTGAAACCCTTCTGTGCCTTGCGCTTCATGTTCATGAATGTCTCTCAGATTGACGATGCCACCGCCGGGACCGGCCCGACCTGTGCGGCAAGTATGCTCCCCAAACCGCGTTTGCGGTGCATTTTAGTCCCCGGGAAATCGGGTCGAAATGAATGCGCTGTGACGAGCGCGCGCCCGCGTCGGTCTCAGGCTCTCAGCCGCCGATGAACTGCAGCCGCGTGCCCATCAGGTCGACCAGGTCGCCGTCGTGCAGCGGGGCGCCGGCCCCGGGCAGCGGGGCGCCGTTGAGGCGGGCGCGAATCTCGCCTTCGACCTGGCTCAGCACATGGGCCTGCCCCTGCCTCTCGATCGCGACCACGAGCACGCCCGGCTTGCCGAAGGTGGTGCGCTCCTTGGTCAGCAGCACCTCGCGGCCGGCGGCCGCACCGTCGAGCACGCGCACGACCGCGGGCTGCGCGACCGCGTCTGCGTCCGCCTCGGCGCGGGCAGGCGCGCCGCCTGCGGCCGGCAGCGTGACCGGGCCGTTGCTGTCGGGCAGGGCGTCCTGCCCCGCCGCGGGCTCGGCATCGGCGACGAGCAGACGGAAGCGGCCCACGCCGATCGCGTCGCCCGGGCGCAGCAACTGCTGCTCGACCGCCTGGTCGTTCACGTAGGTGCCGTTCGTGCTTTGCAGGTCCTCGACGCGCAGCCCCTGCGGCGACTGCACCACGGCCGCGTGCTCGCCGCTGACGCCGAGGTGGTCGATGACGATGTCGTTGTAGGCACGCCGGCCGATGGTCGTCCTCGGCTTCGAGAGGGGAACCTCGTCGAGCACCTTGCCGTCCAGGGAAATCACGAGCCGCATCACGTCACCAGGTCTCCATCGTCACGGGTCAGCACGACCGACACGTTGTCCGCCCCGCCGGCGGCGTTGGCGGCGTCGATCAGGCGCGCGCACAGCCCCTGCAGGGAGCTGTCGGTGGCCAGGATGGCAGCGATCTCCTCGTCGCCCAGCATGTCGGTCAGGCCGTCGGAGCACAGCAGCACGATGTCGCCGGGCTGCGCCTGCAGTGCCAGGGTGTCGAGCTGCACCCCGGCCTCGACGCCGACGGCCCGCGTGACGATGTTGCGCTGGGGTGCGGTGGCCGCCTGCCGGGGCGTCAGCAAGCCGGCATCCACCTGCTCCTGCAGCAGGGAGTGGTCGCGTGTCAGGCGTTCGAGCCCGTCGCGGCCGAAGCGGTAGGCGCGCGAATCGCCCACATGGCCGACGAGCACTGCGTCCCCGACCACGAGCAGCACCACCACGGTGGTGCCCATCCCCCGGCACTCGGGGCGCGTCAGGGCGGTGTTCAGGATGGCCTGGTTGGCATGCGCCACGCCGCGCGCCATCGCCTGCAGCGCGGCGGCCTGTGAGATCGTCTCGGGCCAGGCGCGGCGCCAGCGCACCAGATCCTGGCAGACGATGGCGCAGGCCATTACCGAGGCTACCTCTCCGGCGTTGTGGCCCCCCATGCCGTCGGCCAGCACGGCCACGCCGGCCATGGCGTCGATGGCCACGGCGTCCTCGTTGTTGCGCCGGGCGCGGCCCGCGTCCAGGGCCGAGGCGAATTCACGTGCCACGCCTGCCCCCGGTCGATGTGCTCTGGTCGAACCCGCGGGGCCGGCAAGCCTGCGCGGCCTTCAGGTGGCGGCGCGGCGGGCCATGCCCTTGCCCACGGCCAGCACCAGCAAGGCGCCGGCGATGCCCGCACCGTAGCGCACCAGCGCTTCGACTTCGGGCATCTTCCCAGGTTGTGCCGGGCCGGCCAGCGGCATCCAGTCCACCACGGCCGGGTCGGTGACGGCCATGGTGCCGGCGATCCAGCCCAGCAGCATGCCGCCGGCGACGATGACCATCGGGAAGCGGTCCATCAGCTTGATCACGAGCTGGCTGCCCCAGACGATGATGGGGATGCTGACCAGCAGGCCGAAGATGACCAGGGGCATCGTGTGGTCGCCGCCGGCAGATTCGGCCGCGCCTGCGATGGCGATCACGTTGTCCACGCTCATCACGAGGTCGGCGACGATGACGGTCTTGACCGCGGCCCAGAGCTTGTCGCTGGCCTGGATCTCGCCGTGGGTGTCCTCTGCCTCGGGCAGCAGCAGCTTGACGCCGATCCAGATCAGGAGCGCGGCGCCGACGAGCTTGAGGAAGGGGATCTGCAGCAGCGTCAGGGCGAAGAAGATCAGCACCACGCGCAGCGCGATCGCGCCGGCCGTGCCCCACAGGATGCCCAGGCGGCGCTGCGCGGGCGGGAGCTTGCGGCAGGCCAGCGCGATGACGACGGCATTGTCGCCACCGAGCAGGATGTCGATCATGATGATCTGGCCGACCGCGATCCAGAACTCGGGGCTCGTGAACATGTCCATCTTCGGTGCTCTCAGGGTCTACGGCTTCAACGGGTGCGAGTGTAGTGGCGTCCCCATCAACGCGAACGCCCCGTCGGGGCGGGGCGTTCGCCAGGGCCTCGGGTGCGCCGTGTCAGAGCAGGCTCTTCAGCAGCCTCCCCATCTCGGAGGGGTTGCGCGTGACCTTGAAGCCGCAGTCCTCCATGATCGCGAGCTTGGCGTCCGCCGTGTCGGCACCGCCCGAGATCAGCGCGCCGGCATGGCCCATGCGCTTGCCCGGCGGGGCGGTGACTCCGGCGATGAAGCCGACCACGGGCTTCTTCATGTTCGCCTTGCACCAGCGCGCGGCCTCGGCCTCGTCGGGGCCGCCGATCTCACCGATCATGATGACGGCGTCGGTGTCGGGGTCGTCGTTGAAGAGCTGCATCACGTCGATGTGCTTCAGCCCGTTGATCGGGTCGCCGCCGATGCCCACGGCACTCGACTGGCCCAGACCGATCTCGGTGAGCTGAGCCACGGCTTCGTAGGTCAGCGTGCCCGAGCGACTGACCACGCCGATGCGCCCCTTGCGGTGGATGTGGCCGGGCATGATGCCGATCTTGATCTCCTCGGGCGTGATCGTGCCCGGGCAGTTGGGCCCCAGC
>Ga0164293_10006385_pt1 | contig 10028 bp, 9 predicted proteins | sample GEODES118metaG_FD_111487 | JGI IMG/M metagenome (GOLD analysis project Ga0164293, IMG submission 111487) | Eutrophic lake water microbial communities from Lake Mendota, Wisconsin, USA - GEODES118 metaG | ecosystem: Environmental > Aquatic > Freshwater > Lake | place: USA: Lake Mendota, Wisconsin...
TCATTAGGTTGGATGGGCAACAAGTAATAACAAAAAGGGGATGGTTCTGCCATCCCCTTTTATGGAGTAAATATGGCTAGAAAAGAACTTAATGAAGCAATTGATAAAGATCAAGAGCGTTTATTAAAACAAAAACTTAAGGCTTTGGGCATTGACGAAAAATGTGTAAAGTCTGGTGACGTAGAAAATATTGAATTTATTCCTACTGGAGTTTTTGAAGTTGATTCAATACTTGGTGCAGGAATGGGAATTCCAGCTGGCACTTTGATTGAATTTTGCGGAGAATCTCAATCCGGTAAGACTTGGCTTGGATACAAACTGATTGCTGAAGCTCAAAAATTAGGCAAGAAGTGTGCTTTCTTCAATGTTGAGAATTCATATTATCCTCTACGTGCTTTATCTTGCGGTGTCAATACTGCTCAACTTTTGCTTGTTGAGAATGTTGGATCAGCAGAAAAGTACGGTGAATTACTCAAGTTTATGGTTGAAACTGGAGACTATTCTGTAATTATTGTTGACTCTATTTCAGCAATGATTCCAAATGATGAATTAGTCAAGTCTATGGAGCAAGTTCAAACTATTGGACTTCACGCACGTTTTGTAAAAAGACTAACTAAAGATTTAACTGCCAAAACTGCTGCATCTGGAACTATTGTTGTACTTATTAATCAGCTGTATATGGGTGCCGGGGTGATGCCTGGAACAATGGCAAAAACTGCTTCAGGCGGTAATGCTATGAACTATTTTACTCATATGCGTCTTTGGATTAATAAGATCAATGGTGCTGCTGGACAAGTCACCAAGAAAGATGCAGAAGGTAAGGATGTCATAATTGGTGGCAAGAGTAAAGTTCTTGTCATGAAGACTCGTTATGGTCAGCCTGGTGTCACTGGTGAATTTAAGATTATGTTCACTGATGATGAAACTACTAATCCTGTTGATGAATTTCTTTATAAGGCTAAGGCCAAGGGATTCGAATACGTCAAGGAAATTCGTAAGAAGTTTATTTATACGAACATTGATACTGGAGAAGTTATTGAATCTAAAGATGCATATGAATTCTGTAAACTCTTAATGGTTCAACCAGCTCCTGAAAAGCGTACTCGTAATGACAATTCTACTACAGCATTTGAATTTATCTGTGGACGTTTGAAAGTAATTGGTAAACCACTTGCTGATCTTGTCGAAGCAATTAGTAAAGGTCCATCTTCTGACGATATTGATGAAGATGACGATGATGATGATGATGGTGGAATTGCTTTTGATATTGCTGCAAAAGAGATGCTTGATTAAATAAAAAACCCCTCTTTCGAGGGGTTTTTTTATGCAGGACGATTTTGAGGGAAATTCTTAGAAACTAACTTTTGAAATTGATCTGCAAAAGCTTTTTTTCTTCTTTCGTCTTGGAATTTTCCAATTGTTTGTTCATAAATATTTTGTGCTATGATTCTATTATTTGGAACTCTAGTATTCAATAAATTAGCGATTTTTTTGATTGCTTGTTGATATATGGGATCCTCAATTTGCTTCAAATTTGGCACAGTATTTTGTTGTTGAACGAAACTTGCTGTATCACTTTGCTCTGTAAAAAAATTTCGAAAATTATCTTGAGCTACAGGTTGTTGCTGCGTTTCAGTTGGATCTGGTCTTTCAGGCATGGGTTCAATATTATTAGGCGTACTTGTTGCCAATTGTGCAGGACCCATTTTTGGCATTCTAGCAGGTGTTGCAGGAGTATCTTCAGCTGTTTGGTAACCAGTATTAGGGTATTGGCTATTAAAATCATTGTTTGATTGAGTTCTAATTTTAGCAGCATGATTTTTCAAAGCTTGCAACTCTTGAGGAGGCAGACCAGCTCTTTCTGCTTTTTGTATTACACCCAAAGTGGGTTGACCAGAGTTAAATGCCTTATCTAATTCCATCATAAAGTTTTTAGCGTCTTGGGTAACAATTCCGCCAAATGCACCTTGGGCTTGTGCTTCTTTCACAAACTTCTTATGCAAAACATTTGCTGCTTTGTATAATCCAGCAGATTCGAGTACTTCTATATCACTATAAAGTTTTTTTAAACTATCGTATCTATTCATTTTTTTTCCTTCAAAATAATTATTGAGCAAACAATCGCATAAGATCATCAAAAGTTTTTTGATCAATCAATTTATATTTATAAAATTGATCGTAAATTTGTTTCTTTAATCGATCAAGATATGCTTGTTGTTGTTGTGGATCTTGGATATTAAAACCTTGATCTATTTTTCCATAATAAAAGTCAAATCTGTCCTTGTAAGAAGGTATGCCCAGATCGAAAGTTGGTGGTGTATTGCCAGGTGCTGGTGCTGGAGTAGGTGTTGGTGTGGGAACTGGATTTATATTCATTCCCGTAGTTGGACTTCCAGGAGGTCCAACTGGAATACCTTTTCCAAGCTGACCTTCAATAGGTTGCATAGTGCCAGGGTCTACAAAAACTGTCCTTCCTGTTCTAGGGTCTTGGTAGTAATTGTCATATGCATTATAATTTGGTGGTAAAGATGGTTGGACGGTTTGTACTGGAGGCGGTGTTTGTGCTGGTGGAGGTGTTTGCACAGGCTTAATTGCTTCAATACCTGCATTTGTCATATAACTTTGAGGACCAGGTTGAGGAGCAGCTTGTGATTCTTTGATGAATTTCTTATGTAAAACAGATGCCGCTTTAATCAACCCAACACTTTCTAAAAGTTCTATTTCTTGATTTAATTTTAATAATTCTTGTCTATTTGCCATTTTTACCGTACCTTAGATAAAATATTTTTCCACTTTATATTTTTTTTCACCTTTTGTGATAATATGTTTGTATGAACGTGTCTGAGCTTGAATTCTCACAATTTCAAAGAAACTATCACGAAAGTTCTCTGGCTCAACAATATTATAAAACAAGAAATTTATCCCAAAAACTCATAGAGCAAAATCTTATTGGTTTTTGCCCTCCATATTCTAGATATGAGTTTAGTCACTTAAGAGGCAGATTGATTGTTCCCATAAGAAATGTTTATGGTGATTTGATTGCAATGGCTGGTCGTCAAATACCAGAATTAAAGGACTTAACAGTTCAAGCAATGTGGGATAGTTATGGGGATAAACCTGCTCAATGTCAAAATAAAATAGAAAAATGGATAAGAGGCAAGTGGATCAATGAGCCTTATCAAAAGAATAAAAACTTATTTTTTTTAGATATTGCTAAAACATCTGCCAGACATAAAAACTATCTTTTGTTTACAGAGGGATATTTTGATGTTTATTCATTTTATGACAATGGACTAGAAAATGTTGTTGCACTTTGCGGCACATCTATTTCTGAATATCAAATATCATTAGCATCTAGATTTTGCGATAATATTGTTTTACTAATGGATGGAGATGAGCCAGGTTTTATAGCATCCAACAAAGCAGCAGAAAAAATTACTGAACTTGGACTAAATGCTATACAAATATTCTTGCCTCCAGGAATGGATCCTGATGATTTTGCAAGAGAAAATGACGTTGATTTTTTAGATACCAAAATCCAAGAGATGATAGAATCTAAAAAGACTAAGCTGTATATAAGAGTAAATAATGGATAGAATTGAAACATTGTGGAAAATGCGTGATTGTGATATGAGTCATGCTAAAGAATTTGCTTGTGAATTAGAAATACCATTACCAATAGCACAAGTAATGCTGACTCGTGGGATTGATTCCGTCCATAAAGCCGAACAATTCTTAGATTTAAAAATAAACAAACTTCATAATCCATTTGATTTACCTGATGCTCAAATTGCTATAGAAAGAATTAGCAAAGCAATTGATTCAGGAGAAAAGATTTTTGTATGGGGAGACTATGACGTAGATGGGATTACATCTACGGCTATTGTTGTAACTGCTCTTGAAAAAATGGGAGCAAATATGGAATACAAAGTTCCTCATAGGATGGAAGATGGATATGACATCAAGGTTCATTCTGTAGATCAAGCATTAGCATCGGGTGCATCACTTCTTATGAGTGTTGACTGTGGAATTGTTGCTTTTGAAACTGGAGCATATGCAAAAGAGAAAAATCTAGATTTGATTATTACAGACCACCATCATCCTAGTGAAGATGGATCTCTCCCAGAAGCAATGGCAGTAGTAAACCCAAACAGAGATGATCCTTTTTATCCAGGCGAGCATTTTAAGTCTCATAAGAAAGATGATTTTAGTAGATATCCATTTGACTATCTTGCTGGCTGTGGTATTGCTTTCAAATTAATGCTAGGTCTTGCAAAATATAGAAAACTAAATGTCTATGAGTTTCTTGATGAACTTATTGAGTTTGCTGCTTTGGGAACTGTTGCTGACGTAGCACCAATGATTGATGAAAATAGAGTCATAGTCAATTATGGCTGTTCTATTTTATCTAGAAGTAGCAAACCTGGAATTAAAGAACTACTGCGAATTGCTGGTGTCAAAGACGTTACTCCGACAACTATTGGCTTTCAAATTGGGCCTAGAATTAACGCTATAGGTAGGCTTGCAGATGCTGGAACTGCTTTGAGTTTGATGTTAGCAAAAGATGAGATTACTGCTGCAAATCTTGCTAAACAAATGAACAATGCAAACACTCGAAGGCAAGAACAACAAGAGAAAGCAACTCAGCAAGCTATAGACTTTGTTCAAAACAATTTTGATTTAGAAAAAGAACATATATTAATCCTTGGAGCAGACGATTGGCATCCAGGATTGATTGGTCTTATTGCGGGTAAAATTGCAGAAGTTTATAACAAACCCACTCTCGTTTGCTCATTCAAGAAAGATGGATATGCCAAAGGTTCTTGTCGTTCTACTAGAGATTTTAATATTCTTGAAGCTTTAAAGTCTGAAGAGGCGTGGAAACTATTTAAGAAAAGAGCAGATGGAAGTACTGTTTGTGGAGGACATGCTTTTGCTGCTGGTTTTGAACTTTCTATAGATAATATTCCTGCAATGAGAAAAGCCCTAAATGACTATGCTCAAGACAGACTTGGAGAACCAGTCAAGGAAAGAGTGATTGATATTGATGCTCGTATGTCGTTTAGTGATTTGAATATAAAGACATATGTTCATTTGTCAAAGATTTCACCTTTTGGAAGTATGAATCACAATCCTATTTTTATATCCAAAAATCTGACACTAGTAGAAGCAAAATCTTTGACTCAAGGAAAACATGCAAAACTAAAATTGTCTAATGGAGAAAAAACTTGGATTGCTGCAAATGCTTGGAGAAAAGGGTATATTTGCAACGAGTTTTCTCCAGGGCAAAAAGTTGATGTTGTTTACACACTAGAGTTAGACAACTGGTCTGGTAATAATAATCTCGTAATGATAGTAGAAGATATAAAGCCAACTTAAGTTTACTTTTAAAATAATTAAAGTATAATTGTAATATCTCAGGAGTAAAACTGTGGAGCAAGATATTACAAAGCAAATCAAGTTGAAAAATCAAGAAAACTTAGAAAAATCAATACTTCGTTATCAAGATTCGTTATTAACAGGAAATAAGTGGAAAATAGACAGAAGCTATAAGGAAGTTTGCAAGCTTTACCCTCCCTATTTACATATGCAGGAGTGGTGGAGTCAATATCATTATTTGTATGACTCTCAAGAAGATTTTGCCTCTGATTATATAAAAATATTTTGCAATGTTTTATCAAATTGGAAGCCAAGAAATACAAGAAAAATATCAAGATATGGTGGAAGTGGAGAGTTTAAGAATTACTTTATTGGCGCTCTTCAACACAACTATATTAATCTAGTTAAAGCTGACAATGCTGGTAAAAGAAATCCAACACAGAAATGCCCAATTTGTGAAAAGTGGGTCAATCCTTTATCTACTCATATCTTAAATCACCATCACCATATTCTTTGGGATCACTTAAAGAATACTGGAATTATTTTAGAAGAGTTAGAAAGATGTCCTTTTTGTAAGAATCACAAGATGCCTAGATCTTATGATTGTTCTGAAGAATGTACGAGTAAACAAGATGGTGCTTGTGAAAGTTGCATGATTGAAAAAAGGACTGCTGTTATTAAGAAACATATTCTTTCTAAACATTCCAGTATGCTTTTCCAAAAATTCAATGAACTCTATCCTGACCATCAAACAGTTTCTCCAAGAGCACTAAGTGTTTACATGTCTGAAGATGATGATAGTGAGGATGTGTGTTTTTACGACAACATCAAAGATTCAAATAAGGTTAATGATTTACTCAGTCTAAGCATGACTGATATTGAAACAAAAATAGTCAATAATATTTTGAACGGTTCATTGAAATTAAAATTCGATTCTAAGCTATACAATTGCACTGCTTTAGAGTTTAACAACGCTGTAGAAAATATTAAGTCAAAGCTATCAATTATTGGCTTAGAGGAAAATTAAAGATGGAAAAAATTGAAGACCCTGTTAGCATTATTGCAACAAATGATAAATCAAAGAATGTCACAAACGATCCAAGAATTTTAAAGGCAAGAGGTGGAGATCCTACCAACCAAGATCCTTCACGCAGACCTACTGATCCTGTTGGCTTAAGTCGTAGTGTTTTGCATGTTCTGAAAGACCATGAGTATGTTAGAATCCTAAGTGTTGGACCTACTGCACTAAACTCAGTTATGTCTGCTTTTAGATTAGCAAGTAGAGAAGTAGAAAGTCTTACAAATGGTTCAGTTCTTGTATGCAGACAGTCCGAATATCATGCAGAAGTAGCTGGAAAGAAGACTAAAGGCATCTCTACAAGAATCTTCGCTATTGATATCAAGTTTGCCTTGTAGATATGACTAGATATTCTTGGCTTCAGCAAAAAAAACAATTTTTATCAGATTATTTTTCAAAGAAAAACGATGGAATTATTAAGGCAAATATTCAGGAAAATCAGTATACAAAACAGAATATAAATATCACAGTAAATCAGTCTTGGACTCATCTTGTGGAACAAGCAAAAGGCATTAGGTGTTATTTTGTTTTGTCTTCATTGGACGTAAATCCAAGTGGTTTTAAGACAGATGATCTAAAGGCTCAACATCTTCTTGACAGTGCATTTATCAAGAAAGTTAATGAAATTTTAAGTTTTGGCGATGATGAAGATATCGATGTCGTTAAAGAAAATCTCTTAGACTATATGATTGCAAATAGGTTATATAAAAAGAATTTAGATGCAATAATACAAAAACTCAAAAATATAGACCCGGAAGAGTTGCAAAATTTTGCTTAAAGCCTCATACTAAGAAAAGGAAGGGATAAAAAATATCTGATAGTTTACTTTCAGATATTTTTTATTGTCGAAAATTATGGAAAAGATATTACAAGAAAATAAAAACAGGTTCGTTTTATTCCCAATCGAACATCATGACATTTGGGATTATTATAAGAAAGCACAGCAGGTTTTTTGGACTGCTGAAGAAATTGACCTAGCACAAGATCTTACTGACTGGGTTAAACTCAATGAAGGAGAGCAACATTTCGTCAAGCACATTTTAGCATTTTTTGCTGCGTCCGATGGAATTGTAAATGAAAATTTGGCGGAAAACTTTGTTGCAGAAGTTCAATATACAGAAGCAAAGTTTTTCTATGGTTTCCAGATTATGATGGAAAACATCCACTCTGAGACATACTCCCTCCTTATCGACACTTACATCAAGGACAAAGAAGAACAGAATCATCTTTTCAATGCAATTGACACTGTTCCAGCTGTTCAAAAGAAAGCAGAATGGGCTCTTAAGTGGATTGGCTCTGAGTCCTTTGTTGAGCGTCTAATTGCATTCGCTGCTGTAGAGGGAATTTTCTTTTCCGGTTCCTTCTGTTCAATTTTCTGGCTCAAGAAGCGTGGGTTGATGCCAGGTCTTTCTTTCTCAAACGAATTGATTTCTCGTGATGAAGGATTGCACACAGACTTCGCTGTTCATCTTTACAAGAATCACATTGAGAATAAACTTTCTCGTGAACGTATTCTTGAGATTATTGATTCTGCACTTATAATCGAAAAAGAATTTATCACTGAAGCATTGCCTGTTTCTTTGATTGGTATGAATTCTGAGTTGATGAAGCAGTATTTAGAATATGTTTCTGATCGCCTGTTGATGGATTTAGGCGTAGGAAAAGTCTATAATACAGAGAATCCTTTTGACTTCATGGCTAATATTGCTTTACAAAATAAGACCAACTTCTTTGAGAAGCGTGTTGCTGACTATGTAAAGAGTGGTGTTGGTGAAGTTCAAGAGCAGATTTCATTTGATGAGGACTTTTAGTTATGGATATCCTAAAGCGCAATGGTTCAAAAGAACCAGTAAAATTAGAGAAGATTTCCTCACGTATCAAGAAGCTTACATATGGGCTTAATGAACGTGTTGATCCAGACAAAGTGAGTACTAAAGTTGTTTCTGGACTATATGATGGTGTTTCTAGCGCTGAGCTTGACCAGCTCAGCGCAGAGACTGCTGCATCTATGGTTACTGTTCATCCTGACTTTGGAAAATTAGCTGCTCGTATCGCTATTACTGCTCTATACAAAGATGTTGAAAAAGACTTCTCTGTAATTGCAAAGAAGCTCTATGAATACATTAATCCAAAGACTGGCGATAGCGCTGGAATGATTTCTGATGAAGTTTTTGCTGTCATCCAGAAGTATTCCCAAGAACTTGATGCAATGATTGTTCACGATAGAGATTTCAATTTTGATTACTTTGGATTTATGACTTTACGTAAATCATATTTGCTCAAGATTGACAATGTCCCAGCAGAAACTCCACAGCATCTTTATATGCGTGTGGCTGTTGGAATTTGGCGTGATAACTTAGAGATGGTACAGAAGACTTACGATATGCTTTCTCAAGGTCTTTTCACTCACGCAACCCCAACTCTTTTCAATGCTTCAACAAATCGTCCTCAACTTTCATCTTGCTTCTTGCTTGATATTGACGATGACAGTATTCCTGGCATTTATAAGACACTTTCAGACTGTGCATTGATTTCTCAGTCTGCTGGTGGAATTGGTATCAACATCCATAAGATTCGTGCTAAGGGCAGTTATATCAAGGGTACTAACGGATATTCTAATGGTATTATCCCAATGCTCAAGGTATTCAATGAGACTGCTCGTTATGTTGACCAGGGTGGTGGAAAGCGTAAGGGTTCGATTGCTGTTTATCTTGAGCCTTGGCATGGTGATATCTTTGACTTCCTTGAACTTCGTAAGAATCAAGGCAAAGAAGAGTTACGTGCAAGAGATCTATTCTTAGCCCTTTGGATTCCTGACTTGTTTATGCAGCGTGTAGAGACTGATGGAAACTGGTCTTTATTCTCACCTGATCAAGTTCCAGGTTTGATTGATGCTTACGATTCTCCAGACAAGAAAACTTTTACTGAACTTTATGAGAAGTATGAAGCTGAAGGTAAAGCGCTTAAGACAATCAAGGCTCGTGAGTTATGGGAAAAAGTTCTTGATTCACAAGTTGAAACTGGAACTCCTTATATGCTTTACAAAGATGCGTGTAATTACAAGAGTAATCAAAAGAATCTTGGAACTATCAAGTCTTCAAATCTCTGTACAGAAATCCTAGAATATACGGAAAAGAATGAAATTGCTGTATGTAATCTTGCTTCAGTTGCTCTTCCAAAGTATGTAATTATTCCATCTGGCAAAGTACGTGAGAAGGACAAGAAATTACGTAGATATGACTTCAAATTCTTATATGAAGTTGTTTATCAAGCAACAGTAAATTTGAACCAAGTTATTGATGTAAATTTTTATCCTACACCTGAAACAAAAAACTCAAATCTCAAGCATCGTCCTATTGGCTTAGGTGTTCAAGGTTTAGCAGATACTTTTGTTATGATGGGTCTACCGTTTGAATCAGAAGAAGCAAAGAAATTAAACAAAGATATTTTTGAAACAATTTACTTTGCTGCTCTTACTGCATCTAAGGATTTGGCTAAGCAACATGGCTCTTATGCGTCTTTTGAAGGATCTCCAGCATCTCAAGGTTTATTACAATATGACCTCTGGGGA
>Ga0164293_10006386_pt1 | contig 10028 bp, 10 predicted proteins | sample GEODES118metaG_FD_111487 | JGI IMG/M metagenome (GOLD analysis project Ga0164293, IMG submission 111487) | Eutrophic lake water microbial communities from Lake Mendota, Wisconsin, USA - GEODES118 metaG | ecosystem: Environmental > Aquatic > Freshwater > Lake | place: USA: Lake Mendota...
CAGGCGGGGATGCGGTGGCCCCACCACAGCTGGCGGGAGATGCACCAGTCGCGGATGTCGGTGAGCCAGTCGCGATACACCTTGGCCCAGCGCTCCGGCACGAAGCGGGGATCGGCGTTTTCGAGCGCCTCACGGCAGCGGGCGGCCAGGGGCTCGGTGCGCACGAACCACTGGGTGGAGAGCAGCGGCTCCACCGGCACCTTGCCGCGATCCGAGAACGGCACGCTGTGGCGGTAGGGCTCCACCTTCACCAGGAAGCCTTCGGTCTCCATGGCAGCCACCACCGCCTTGCGGGCTTCGAAGCGATCCAGCCCGGCGAAGCGGCCGGCCGCCTCGTTCATCGTGCCGTCCTTGGCCATCACCGTGATCAGCGGCAGGTCGTGGCGCTGGCCGATGGCGAAGTCGTTGGGGTCGTGGGCGGGGGTCACCTTCACGCAGCCCGTGCCGAACTCCGCATCCACGTGGTCGTCGGCCACGATCGGGATCTGGCGGCCCACCAGCGGCAGGGTGAGGGTCTGGCCCACCAGATCGGCATAGCGCGGGTCTTTCGGGTTCACCGCCACCGCCGTGTCGCCGAGCAGGGTTTCCGGTCGCGTGGTGGCCACTTCTAGGAAGCCCCCGCCGCTGCTCAGGGGATAGCGGAAGTGCCAGAGGTGGCCGTCCACCTCCTTCATCTCCACTTCCAGATCGCTCACCGCCGAGCCCGAGGCGGGGCACCAGTTCACCAGGTATTCGCCCCGGTAGATCAGGCCCTGCTCATGCAGGCGGTTGAAGGCCTCGATCACCGCGGCGCTGCAGCCGGCATCGAGGGTGAAGCGCTCCCGTTGCCAGTCCACCGAGTAGCCCAGGCGGCGCAGCTGGCCCACGATCGTGCCGCCGCTCTCGGCCTTCCAGGCCCAGGCCTTCTCCAGAAACGCCTCGCGGCCCAGGTCTTCCTTGCGCTGCCCCTCGGCCTTGAGCTGCTTCTCCAGGATCGTCTGCACGGCGATCGAGGCGTGGTCGGTGCCGGGCAGGCACAGCACGTTTTTGCCCTGCAGCCGCTGGAAGCGCACGATCGTGTCGATCAGGGCCGTGTTGAAGGCGTGGCCCATGTGCAGGCTGCCGGTCACGTTCGGCGGCGGAATGACAACTGAAAAGGGTTCTCCCTCCGCCGCAGGATCCGGATGAAAGGCACCGCTGCTCTCCCAGGCCTGCTGCCAGCGGCTCTCGGTGCCGGCCGGGTCATAGGTCTTGGGCAGGGCCGCTTCTGAAGCAGAGGGGGCGGCAGGGGGAGTCACAGCGGCGGTAGCGCGCAATCCCGCCATGCTCGCAAAACGGGCTGAGGCCAGGGATGATGGCCCCGCTGAGCAAGGTGATGCAGCATCCCCCGGTCCCCGCACAGGCACCGCGCCAGGGCCGAGCGCTGCGGCGGGCCCAGTGGCGAACCCAGTGGCGAGCAGGCTGGCGCTGTCTGCCGGTGCTGGCTGCGGCGCTGCTGGCGGGATGCGGCGCCGGCAGCGGCCTGCCCCGCGTGCTCTACCTGGGGGTGGGGGTGAACGCCGACCAGACCATCGACGCCGACCTGCTGGACGACACCCAGCAGCGACTGGGCGAGCTGGAGGCTGGCTACCGGCAGATCTACCCCAACACCAGCTTCCAGATCAGCCTCTATCCCGAGCGACAGCTGGCCTGGGCGATGCAGCGGCGCAATCGGGCAGGGCTGGGTCCCGATCTGTTGCTGATCAACGGCGACACGGCCCTGCGGTTGTTGGCGGAGGGCCTGATCAAGCCTTTTCCGCAGACCGGTGTCAACCTCAACATCTTCGAGCCCGAGGTGCTCGATCGGCTGCGCAACCCGGCCGGGGAGCTGGCCGGGTTGCCGGTGCTGGTGCACACCCAGGTGGCCTGCTTCAACCGTCGCCGACTGGCTGAGGCACCGACCACCCTGCAGGACCTGCTCAGCACGAGCGCCAAGGGCCATCCCATGGGGCTCTCGATGGAGTTCTCCAACCTGTTCTGGACCGTGGGCAGTCTCGGGGCCCTGGATGCCATTGAGACGGCCCTGGCCGGCAGGCAACCCACGCGTGGCCAGCAGCAGGCGATCGAGCGCTGGCTGAGCTGGCTCCAGAACGCCAGCAACCAACAGCGCATCACCTTCTACGCCACCCAGCCCTCCATGGAGGCGGAATTTCTGGCGGGACGGCTCGATTGGCTTCCCTGCCGCAGTTCTGCCATCCCCCAGCTGCGCAAGGCCCTGGGGGATGGGCTGGGGGTGGCGCCCCTGCCCCGCGGCGATGGCGGGGAGCCCAGTCCGGTCAATCAGCTGCGGGTGCTGGCCCTCGGCACCAACGCCAGCCAAGGCAGCCGCGAGCGGGCCCTGGCCTTCAGCCATTTCAGCGTGAATCCCCTGAGCCAGCGCAATCTCACCCTGGGCTCGCTGGTGATGCTTCCGGCCAACCGCTTTGTGCAGGTGCCCCTGAGCAGCTCGGCGGTGCTTCGCGCCATGGCCACGTCGGCCCAGCAGGGCAACCAGACCAACTCCCTGGTGGAGTTGATGCACAGCAACGACTCCCGGGTGGCAGGGATTCAGGCCCTGCTCACCCCTCTGGTGTTCGGGGAGCTGCCGGCCGCCCCGTCTAGTCGGCAGCTGGTCACGATCCTGCGGAGCCGGCCATGAGGGAGCTGCTGCTGGAGCTGTTGGGCTGGCTGGGCTACCTGGAGCGGCCCGGTGTGCTGCTGCAGCTGGCGGTGGTGATCGGCCTGATGGTGTGGCGCCGCCTGGCCTTCCGCCGCCACTGGCTCCCCCAGCTGCGGCCGTGGGCGTACACCCCCCTGGCCCTGCTGGTGCTGGTGGCCGCTTGCCTGCTGCTGGCCCTGCTGGGTCTGCCCTATGGACTCAGCGCCCAACTGGGCGTGCTCTGGCTTGGCTGGTATGGCCTCAACCTGCTCAAGCCCCTGCTGCAGCGGTGGCTCGGCATGGAACCGGCACGGCAACTCGACAGCCGCCTGCTGCGGCCTGGCTATCTGCTGCTGGCTGCCGTGGTGCTGATCAGCACCCTCGACAGCCTCCGGGATCTGGCTGTGGCCCCCTTAGGCATCGTGCTGGGGGTGAAGCTGAATGCCGGCCGGCTATTCAACGCCGTGTTGATCATCTACCTGGTACTGGTGGGCTCGGGGCCGCCGGCGGCGGGTGTGGCCTGGCTCGCCCAGAGGGCGGTCGGCACCAGCGATGGCAGCCGCAAGGCCCTCGAACTGATCCTGCGCTACGCGGTGGTGGGCATGGGCCTGGCGGGTGTCGGGGTGCACCTGGGCCTCAATACCACCGCCCTGATCGCCGTGGCTGGCGGCCTGTCGGTGGGCCTGGGCTTTGGCATCAAGGAGGTGTTCTCCAATTTCGTGAGTGGCCTGTGGCTTCTGTTTGAGGGCTCGGTGCGCCCGGGCGAGGTGCTGATGCTCGATGGCGATCCCTGTGAGGTGCGCAGGCTGGGGCTGCGGGCCACCCTGCTCTGGCGCGACCGCGACAACGCCGAGTTGTTGATCCCCAACCAGGCCTTCTTCACTGAGGCCGCCACCAGTTACACCGCCAGCGATCGCATGCGCCGCAGCCAGGTCATGGTGGGCGCCGCATACCACCACGACCCGGCCGAGGTGATCGCCCTGCTCGAGGCCACCGCGTTGCAGGTGCCGCGGGTGTTGCCGGAGCCGGCTCCGAAGGGCTTGCTGCTCAGCTATGGCGATTCCGCCATCAACTACGCCCTGCGCTTCTGGATCGCCAATCCGATGGACAACGTGAGCATCTGCAGCGAGGTGAATCAGGCCATCTGGCATGCCTTCAAGCGGGAGGGCATCGAGATTCCCTTCCCGCAGCAGGTGCAGTACGAACTGCCGGGACCGCCCGGCGCGATCAGCTCCCGGCCAGCCGTTTGAGGTAGCCCGCCAGGCTGCCGGCATTGATCCAGCCGGTGGCGATCGTTTTGGTGTGCTCCTGGCTCACCCGGCCGCGGTGGATGTGCGACGGGCCCGCTGGAAAGATCACCAGCTTGCCCCGCTCTGCCTCCTCGTGATGGCCCTGCCAGTGAAACTCGGTGCCGCCATCGGGCAGGGAATTGCAGTAGAGGATCCAGGCCAGCACCCGCGCCTGGGGCTCGGTGGCCTCGTCGCTGAGGGTCCAGTCGCAGTGCCACCGCTTGAAGCCCTCGCCAGGGGCGTAGCGCTGCAGGTTGAAGATCGGATTCACAAACAGGCTCTGTTCAGGGCAGCAGTCGCGCAGTAGCGGCCGCTCCTTGAGGTACTGGCCCAGGGCGGCGTTGACGCCGCGCAGAATCACCTCGGCGAGGGCGAAGGCCTCGGGATCGCTGCGGTCGATCGCCACCAGGCTGATGTCGGTGGAGATTTTGGCGGGCTCGGCGGCGGGATCTCCCGCACCCTCCGGCCCAAACGCCACCCCAGGGCGCTGCAGGTCAGCACGGCGATCAAAGAACGCCATCACGCCGGCGGCCAGGGCCTCGAAGCCGGCGTTGCGGTAGCGGGCGATCAGCTCCATCAGCTCCGCTCCCGCCAGGGAATCGCCACCAGGGCCTCCAGCTTCTGCCAGCGGCCTGCCTCGGCCACCAGGGGCTGCAACTCCAGGCGCTCCAGGGCCGCGGCCACCCGCTCCTGCATGAGCGTGTCCGCTCCTCCGGCCCTGTCTGCGCCTCCGTCCAGCGGCAGCACCAGCACCTGCTGCTCCGCGGGGTCGGCCATCACCTGCAACCCCAGGTCGTGGAGCTCCCGCTCGAAGAAGATGCGCCGCAGGCGGCCACTCAGCACGGGTCCCAGCGCCTCGGCGAAGGCGGTGAGGCCGGTCTCATCACCGCTGCAGCCGCAGTTGAGCGCCAGCCAGATCAGCAGCTTCGCCCAGCTCTCGCTGGTCCAGAGCGGCTCGAAGCTGGCGCGGTGCTGGCGCACCAGCTCGCCGATGGCGAAGTCGAACAGGGTGGCCTGAATGTTGGTGGAATCCACGCATTGAGCAGGCATCGGTTCCATCCTGCTCGCCAGTGGGCAAACTGCAGACACACCGCACAGGAGACGGGCGGCATGGCCCTTGATTTCAACGATCCGGATCTGGAGTTTTCAGACCTGGTGTTCGCCTACCAGAGCTGGGTGATGGCGGTGATCAACGACCAGAAGCTGGGCGGCGATCCCCTGCTCACCGACGAGATCGCCGATGACGCGCTCAACGCCATGCGTTTCCTTCCCGACGTGGTGACCAGTGCGATCGAGACCACCCTGGCGCGGGTCTACGACGTGGACCCCGACGAGCTGGCCGAGCTGCTCTACCCGGAAGCCTGAGCGCTGGGACCTGCAGCGGCTGGCCCGATCAGCTGGGGCCTCCGCTCACACGGTAGAGGCACTGCAAGGTGGAGCTGGCTCCAGGGGCCAGCTCCAGGCGGCGATCGCCGCTGATCAGCGCCTGCCGGGGAGCCGTCCACGGCTCCAGACACACCATCGGCCGTGGCGGGTCGGTCCAGATCACCGCCAGATCCAAGGGCGCGCTGGTCTCCAGGCTGAGGCGGCTGCCGCCATTCGCTGAGCCGGCTGGATCCACCAGGCTCACCGCCGACACCGGTCCGGCGAGCAGATCCACGCCGCTGGCGAGCTGCTGGAGCTGCTCCAGGGTGGATGTCTCCTGGTTGCTCACCTGATCGAGACAGCGCGCCGGCAGTCCCTCGATCTGCGCTGCCGTGAGGCTTGAAACCCTGAAATAGGGGTGCAGCCCCAGGCTGAACGGCATCGGCGACTGCGTGTCTTCCAGTTCGCCGTGCCGGGCGTGGTGCTCCACCGTGGCGGTGATGGCTAGTGCCGAGGGTTCCAGGCGCACCGCCAGCGTGAGCCTGAACGCAAAGGGGTAGTGGAGACGGGTGGCGGCATTGTCGCTGAGGGTGAGCTCCACGCCGCTGCCGTCGGCCAGCGGGGCCAGCCGCCAGGGCTGATCCCGTGCAAAACCGTGCTGGGCCATCGGGTAGCAGCTCGTGAGGCTGCCGTCATCGCCGGAGGGGAGTGGCAACTGATCCCCTGGCAGGCCACCACAGATCGGAAACAGCACGGGGATGCCGCCTCGCACCGACTTGCTGGGATCGGCAAAGCGCTGCTCATCGAGGTAGAGCCACTCCACCCCGTTGCAGCGCCATCCGGTGATCAGGCCGCCGCGCTCCGGCACCACCAGCAGCCGATCGGGCAGCTGATTGGAAACCGCACCCGGACCCTCCATTGCGGCACCGTCGACCGGTGCCGTGAACTCCCAGTGGCGGTAAGGGGCGTCCCGTTGAATCAATCCCATGGCAACCCAGCCAGCCGCAGATGCAGCTGGCATCACTGTGGATAGCGGATGATGGCGGGGCTCAATGGTGCTCGCGCAGGATCGTGGTGCATGTGGTGATGCACTCGCCGTCGTCGAGCGAGCAGCTGGTGATGCACTCGAAATAGGCCTCCACCGGATCAAGCCCGGCTGGCAATCCCGCCGCCAGACCTGCCACCCCCTGGTGCTCCAGAGACTGACCCGTAATGCCCTGCCAGGAACCAGCGTGATTGGGGTTGCCGATGGTCATGACAGCTCCTGCGGGGGATGCCTTTCACCCTATGGATGGCTCTGTGATGAGAGCAACACAAATGAGCAGACATGCTCAGACCGTGATTGCGCTGTGTAAAGCCCTCGCTGGTCCCGGGTTGGCTCTGCTGTTATCCCGCTCACTGTCTTATTAAGAATAATATGGTAAATCCTATAAATTTCTCGGCTGGCAGATGGTGGTTTTCAGTCGCTCAGTTTGTGTGTCGACGCGGCTGAAGTTTTGGCCTGTTGGCTGATTGCTATGTCAATCAACTGGATTGGTTGTCGTGTAGGCCGCTGAAGCCTGCTCGGTGAGATTTTCGCTGAGGAGCTTCTCTGTTGAGCGGCAGTGACGCTCGGTGCTGTCCATCTGCAGCTGATCCGCAACAGCCTCAGCTGTCTTGCAGCGCGGTGATCAATTGTGAGAGGACCAATGGGTTCGACGCACTGTGCGGAACTGGATGGAGGGCCGTGGGCGCGGCAGGGGTTTGGGCTTCCTTGAGGGGCTGGGAGGTGGCGGCGGGTCTTCGCCATCCCTTGGCCTTGAGGACTTACTCAGTCCGTATCTGCCACTCCTGCCGACTGAGCCCGATCAGCAATCAGAGCCGGAAGCATGTCAGCAGCAGATATCAGATCAGGACCCTGAACCCGGTGATCGTTCAGTGCCGGAGGCTGAGCTGGATGGCGAGCTTGCGCTTGTCGATGGAGGCGAGCCGGCAGCGGACCCCGAATCAGTCCCCACCTCCAGTGTCACCCCACTCTCGAGTGGATCTGCTGCAGCGTCAGTCCGGAACGTCGGTCGCAGCCCGCTGACGTCCAGCGCGGTGGTGTCCAGTCGCAGTAGTACACAGGTCAGGATTGCAGGTCTGGATCGCCTGTTCGGTACAGATCGCGATGATCGGATCAGGGGTTCGCGGCGGGTGGAGTTTTTCGTGGGACGCCGGGGTCGGGATGTTCTCACCGGTGGTGATGGGCCCGATCGATTTGGTTTTCGCTGGGGCGACTCGCGGATTGGGGCCCCTGATCGGATCACCGATTTCACCTTCGGCGAGGACAAGATCTCGCTTTTTGGCCGTCAGAGCCGACTCCACGGTCAGCCACTTCGCCTCAGCCGAGCGGCTGACAACAGCACAGCGACCAGTCTGAAGCAGCTGGCGGCAGAGGTCTTTGCTGATGCTGATGGCCGTCGGGCGGGAAATCAGGGGCTGAGAAGGCGTTCAGCTGTTCTGGTGCAGGCCACGAATCGCAGGATCCGCGGAACCTACCTGCTGATCAACAACAACAAGCCCGACCTGAACCTCCGCAGGGACCTGATGGTGAACATCACGGCTTTCAGTGGTGATCTGCCTGATTTCGGTCGGATCGATCCAGGTGCCTTGTTTGGCTGAACCATCAACCAAAGGTGGCTGTCATGGGAGAAGGAGCATGAGAAGGTAAGGAGATCGTTGCTCCCAGAGTCCAGCGTGCCCCTGCATAGCCCGACACGCGCTGGAACGGTGAAAGCCATGGCCAAAATGGCGGCTCGCCGTGGTCCAGGGGCCTGTCTGCGATGCGCGATGCCGGGTTCGAACCAGCGACATCCTGCTTGTAAGGCAGGCGCTCTACCGCTGAGCTAATCGCGCGTGGGCCGCAACCTACACCACGCGAATGAGGCTCTGGCCATCCGCCTGCGCTGGCGGGCGGAGGCGCTGGGTCTGGGGGCCCTGCTGCTGCTCCTGCAGGGGCGTAGCCATCGCACCATGCAGCGCGGCATTCGGGTGGGGGTGGGCCTGGCCCGGCCCCTGCTCAGCAAGCGGCTGGCCACCGCCAGCACCAACCTGGAGCGGGTGTACGGCCAGCAACTCAGCCAAAGCCAGCGCCAGCGCCTGGCCGAACTCTCGCTGGGGAACTTCCTGCTGGCCTGCCTGGAATCGATCATCCAGCCCGTGCCCGAGGCGCGGATCACGGTGGAGGGCGAGGGCCTGGCCGACCTGCTGGTGCACCAGCGCAGCGGCCGTGGGCTGATTGTGGCCTCCCTGCACCTGGGTTGCTGGGACATCGGTCTGCGCTGGCTCAGTCAGCACATCGACAACCTGGCCGTGGTCTACCGGCCGGCCAAGAACCCGCTCACCGATCCGATGCTGAATCGGGCCCGCAGCGCCAACAGCCACTGCGGCTGGATTCCCAGCTCCGACCGCTGGGCCATGGCCCGCCATCTGCGTCGAGGCGGCGGCCTGGTGCTGATGAGCGACCTGCGCAGCGGCACCAGCAACCTCATCGCTGACTTCCTGGGGCTGGAGACCCGCTTCAGCCGTGGGCCGATGGTCCTGTCCCAGCTGGCGAGCGTGCCCGTGTTCCCCGTGGCCCACGTACGGGAAGACGACGGCCGCTTCCGCCTGATCTGCGGACCGCCGCTGCTGCCCCAGAGCCTCGCCACTGCTGGTCAGGTCGGCCAGGCCCCCGGCGGTGTTGAGGCCGGCCGCAACGCCCAGGCCCAACGCCAGGTGGAGGCCCTGGCCCGCTGGCAGGAGCCGTGGATTCAGGCCTATGCGGAGCAGTACTACTGGATCAACCGCCGCTGGCGCCGCGATGAGGGCAAGCAGTGGCGCCGGCTGCCGCTGCCAGCGGCGCGGGTGCTCCAGAAGCTCACGGTCAGCAGGGGCGCGCCCAACCCGCCCAATCCCGACCAGCCCACACCCTGAACCATGGCCAGTGGCCGCAACCATGACCGGGCCACCTGGCTGCTGGCCTTGCCCTTCGGGGCGCTGTGGTGGCCGGTGCTGGGGCTGGAGGGCCTCATCTGCGGAGCTGCGGCCTTCCTGGCCGGTGGGCTCTGGCTCTCGCCCGACCTCGACACCCGTTCCAATCCGACCCGGCGATGGGGGCCGCTGCGCTGGCTGTGGTGGCCCTACCGGCGCCTGCTGGTGCATCGTTCGCTGCTGTCCCACGGTCCGCTGATCGGCAGTGCCGGCCGGTTGCTCTATCTGGCCGGGCTTGTGCTGGGGCTGAGCGTGCTGTTCACGCCCCTGGGCGCGCCAGCGCCAGATCAGCTGCTCGCCAGCGCCACCGCGCTCTGGCGTAGCCACAGGCCCCTGTTGCTGGCGGCACTGGTGGGGCTGGAGGCCAGTGCCTGGCTGCACCTGATCCAGGATGGCGACCCCATGCCCCGCTGGCGCAGGCGCCGATGACCAGCTCCCCAGACCAGCCCACGCCAACTCCCCTGGAGCAGCTCGTTGCGGTGGTGGCGCAGCTGCGGGATCCCGAAATCGGCTGTCCCTGGGACCTCGAGCAGACCCACGCCTCCCTGGTGCCCTATGTGCTGGAGGAGGCCCACGAGGTGGCCGATGCCATTCGCCACGGCGACGATGCCCACCTGGCGGAGGAGCTGGGTGACCTGCTGCTGCAGGTGGTGTTGCATGCCCAGATCGCCCGTGAGGAGGGGCGTTTCACGCTGGAGCAGGTGGCCCGTGGCGTCACCGACAAG